>Ga0105238_10003254_pt1 | contig 16214 bp, 14 predicted proteins | sample KBSC34metaG_FD_81526 | JGI IMG/M metagenome (GOLD analysis project Ga0105238, IMG submission 81526) | Corn rhizosphere microbial communities from Kellogg Biological Station, Michigan, USA - KBS C3-4 metaG | ecosystem: Host-associated > Plants > Roots > Rhizosphere > Soil | place: Michigan, USA... | reverse complement strand
CCTTTTCCACGTCGAGTCGCTCCGTGAGATTCAATGCGTAGTAGTTGCCATCCCAGGTGAAGAAGCCGCGCTCGCCTAGCTTCGTAGCCAGTTGCAGCGGAGTCTGCCCCGCGACGCGGACCGCAACCGTAGGACACCGTTGATCGATTTTCGCCAGATCGCGAATGCCGTAAAAGTTCAGGCCCGGAATGGTCAGCAATCCGGCAATCAGAGTTTCGGCCAGTCCGCGTTCGTATTGCTGGATCGCGCTATAGCCTGCCAGCAGCGCGGCGCGGCGACCAGATAGCGACGGGTCCACCTGTTGCCCGAGGTCAGCGAGATAGTCCACGCAGGCTGTTATGCCGGCGATGCATTCATGATTCAACGTGCCCCACTCCCAGCGATTGGGCACGGCGTTGGTATTGGCGCGCACTTTATAGGGCTGCAGGCGCTGCAGGTGCTCGCGCTTACCGTAGAGAATGCCCATGTGCGGTCCGAAAAACTTGTAGCTCGAACAGACCAGAAAATCGCAATCCAAAGCGCGAACATCAATCGGACCATGTGGCGCATAGTGGACCGCATCGATGTACGCCAGCGCGCCTTTCTTGTGCGCCAGGCGGACAATTTCCTTCACGTCATTGATGGTACCCACTGCATTCGACGCATAACCGACAGCCACGACCCGGGTGCGGGTGCTGATTTTCTGCTCCAGATCGGCCAGGTTGAGGGTGCAGTCGTCTTCGTTAATGTCCACGAAGCGAATGCTGACGCAACGCTCTTCGAGTACACGCCAGGGTGAAACGTTGGCGTCATGGTCGAGATGGGTGAGCAGAATCTCGTCGCCCGGTCCGAGTTCGCGTCCAATGGAGCGGCTGATGGCGAAGGTCAGCGTGGTCATGTTGGGGCCGAAGACCACCTCATCCGGATCGCTGCCGAAGAAGTCCGCCATGGCCGACCGAGCTTCGGCGAGTACGGTATTGGTGCGTTGGCTGGTGGCGTATGCGCCACAGGTGTTGGCGTTCGAGTGCGCCAGGTAATCGCTGATGGCGTCAATGACACGCTGCGGAACCTGGGTACCGCCCGGGCCATCGAAGAAGACCGCTGGCTGTCCCGCAACTGTCTGAGACAGCGAAGGGAACTGAGCGCGCACCCGGGAAACATCGAGCGCAGTGGAAGTGTCGGTCGGTGCAATCGGCATAAGGGTCAGGTTTTCGTAGTGCCGGCGTCCTGCCGGGTGTCCCGGGCGCGTGCCGCCCTCGGAGGCTATCGGGCCTTAATCATCAGCCCATCATTGTCGTATGTTCCGGTTGGATCTTGTAGATCACCCGTGTCTCCGTCGGCTGGCGGTACGGATACTTGTCCACGCCAAGATATTTCTTGGCCATTTTGTCGATGTGATCGTCGGCGCCTTCCTCCGTGATCTCAACCACGCGGCCGCGAATTTCGAGATAGCGGTAGGGATTGTCAGGATCGACGATGGCGAGAGCAACCCGCGGGTCTCGCCGCACGTTCCGGTCTTTCTGTCGCCCCTTGGCGGAATTAAATATCACCAGATCACCTTCCAGATCGCACCACACCGGGGTCACCTGCGGACGACCGTCGGGCATCAGCGTGCCCAGGCTGGCGAATGCCCGTTTGCTGAAAAGATCACGATACTTGTCGGGGATGGCTGAGGACATGAGTACCTCCTGAAATAATGACCTGAAACTTTGGTCTGGAGATTATAGACGTTCGGGGCCGCCTGCCAAGGCCAGAAAAATGGACGCCGACTTCGACAGTCTTGTGATGACGGCGGCCAATCCCTCGAACCACAAAAGGATTTCCTTCGTGCACCCTGGTGTCCGTGATGTCAGGGGTTTTGTATCTTCATAAAACTCCATTAGACTACTAGCCATTTCGAGGCCTGAAAGTCAGGCTGAAAGACCTGGCACGCCAAATTATGAACTCACGCCGGACCTATAAATCTCTGGTCGTATTGATTCTGTTGTTGTGCAGCGCACTCGCCGCGCAGACCTCACCGCCCCCCACCGTCGTATTCATGACCGACTTCGGCGTGGTGGACGACTCGGTCGCCCTCTGCAAAGGCGTGATGTACACGATCGCCCCGGAACTGCGCATCGTGGACCTCACCCATGAAGTGACACCGTTTTCTATTTTGGATGGCGCTCGATTTCTATATGGCGCGACTCCATACTTTCCCACCGGAACGGTATTCGTGGTGGTGATTGATCCGGGGGTGGGAAGCACGCGAAAAGCCGTTGTGGTGAAGTCGAAGCGGGGACAGTACTTTGTACTGCCCGACAACGGCCTGATGACGCTGATTCAAGACCGTGACGGAATTGAATCAGTGCGCGAAATCACAAATCGTGACTGGATGATCGGGAGTGCGTTGTCTTCGACGTTTCACGGACGCGACATTTTTTCCCCTGTCGGCGCCCACCTTGCCCACGGCGAAGACTGGTCTAAGGTCGGACCCGAGGTGCCAGTGAACAAACTGGTCCGCCTCGATCTGGTAGCGCCCAAGCTCGACGAGCATGGCCTGAGCGGCGAAGTCATCGCGACCGATGGTCCCTTCGGCAACCTGGTTACTAACATCAGCGGAGAAGATTTTCTCAAGCTTGGTTATGGACATGGTCAGAATGTGCACGTCACCATGGGCAAAACGGAAATGAACATTCCATTCGTCAGGACGTTCAGCGACGTGCCCCTGAAGAAGCCGCTGATCTACATAGACTCGCGAGGTAATGTGGCTTTGGCGGTCAACCAGGGCAGCTTTGCGGCGACATATTCCATCAAGCCGCCAGTGCCGATTTTGTTCTCACGCGCTGGAAAGTAACTGTTCTGGGAGAGCCAGAAGCCAGAAGCTAGGGGCCAGAAGCTGATAGCTGACAGCTGCCGTTAAGAGAACTAGCTTAGAGAAGCTGGCGACTCCTCCACATCCTTCGCGATTTCCGGTAAGACGGCCCTGATCAGCGCCACGAAATCCTCTTTCACACGTTCCCCGGTTTCAAGAACTTCTTCGTGATTGATCACCTGGTCAAGAATCCCGGCCGCCATGTTGGTCACGCAGGAAATGGCGAGAACCTTGATTCCCATGTGACGCGCAGCAATGACTTCCGGCACGGTTGACATACCCACCAGATCGGCACCGATCGTCCGCAGGTAGCGAATCTCTGCGGGAGTTTCATAGTTCGGTCCCAGCAACCCCGCATACACGCCCTGGTAAAGGCTCTTGCCCGCCTTCTTGGCCGCTGCCAGCGCAATCTCGCGATAGGCCTTGCAATAGGCCTGCGTCATGTCGGGAAAGCGCGGGCCGAAGCGCTCGTCATTCGGACCGGCCAGGGGATTCTGTCCCTGCAGATTAATGTGATCGGTGAGCGCGACCAGCGCGCCCTGCTTGTATCCAAGGTTGATGCCGCCGGCCGCATTGGTGAGAATCGCGGCCCGGATGTTCATAGAGTCAAACACCCGCATGGGGAATGTGACTTCCATGGCGGAGTAGCCTTCGTACAGGTGCACGCGTCCTTGCATCGCGGCCACTGCGACGCCCGCGGCGTTGCCGATCACCATCTGTCCGGCATGCCCAACGGCCGTCGAGCGCGGGAAAAATGGAATATTCGCATATGGAATGCGAGTGGCGTCTGTGAGCTCGTCTGCGAATCCGCCGAGACCCGAACCTAGTACCAAAGCGATCTTTGGGCGGAGAGGGGTTTGCGCCAGCAAGAAAGTTGCGGCTGCTTGGGCGTTGTTGAAGTCTTGGGGAGTGTTCATAGAAACGCCTTTTAAGATCAGTTGGCAGTTCTCGGATTTCAGTACTCAGCCAGAAAAGGGATCGCCGCTTGGAAGTGCATTCTACCCGATAGGAAGTTCTTTGCGTCCTCGCGAAGTCCGTCTCGAACCAGAGATCTTGAACGCGATGAGCATGAAGAAAATCCGCAAAAGGACGCAACGAAAAACGCACAGACGCCGCGTCCCACAATATTTCTACCGGGATTTGAACAATTTGCTGGGTTGCGCAAATTCGAGTGTGATCCTTTTTGATATCCAAAAAACGCAGGGTTGGCACAGAGCACTCGAATATTTTTTGAGAGATGCACAACTACTGCTGCACATGCTTGTGGACGGCCTGCACTTGATTGATTTTTAAGCAGATAAAACACCTCATTTTTTATTGACTATAAAAATGAAAGGAGTAAAAACAACCTCGTTCTTTGACAGCTTCTGAAGTTTTCCCGGTTGGTGCGGCGTCCGGGGCTCAAGCCAGGTCACTCTCTGCATCGCAAGATGACGGAGGGAAGGCGGGTAAGGGTCTATAGCAAAGCGCTGGTCGAGGCGAACAAGAAGATATGTTGAAGGCAGGATAGAGTCCTGAGGCGTTAGGCAGGTTTGTCCGGTTGGCGGTAAGCCCGGAGCTCAAGCATGATCGCGCGGAGCAACCCGCAAGGGTAGCTGCGAGTGCAGGTCGGTAAGGGTCTAAAGCGAGCTACTGGCCGAGACGAATGGGCGTAACACCACCTCAGGGCTCTTATTTTTTTGCGCGCCGTTTCCGCCCACCCGCAGTATTCACGGCCCCTGCACAACTTGCAGCTTCGCTCCAGGAGCCAGTCGCGCCCGATAGATGGCGTTCGTAGCTTCGACTTCTCCGACCGCGTCCACATTCAGGTCATAGTTACCCTGTGGCAGGTTTTCCGCGAAGGGAATTTCAAACTCATCGGTGTTCTTCTTCAAAGTGAATCGCTGATAGCCGACAGCGGTCGCGCGCCCAGTCTCATCGACCGCAAGAGCCACAACCGTGAAATCGAAATCATCTCCGGTCTGGTTTGAGACCCGGATGGCCGCCTCCAGACGGTGGCCCGTGATCTTGGGCTTCTTGCTCCACTCGACGACCAGAGGAGCCACCACGTCCAGGGTGTATTCCTTCTTCTTCTGAGCGGTAGGCTTGCCACTATCGGTGATGGTCACTACAAAGTGAAAACTGTCCACTTCAGTGGGCGCGCCACTCAGCGTCCCGTCAGGAGCCAGTTCGACCCCCGGAGGCGGCGTTCCCGATGTCACCTCCCAGTTGAGAGGTGTGATGCCGCCTTGCGCCTCCAGCTTGAAGTGATACGGCCTACGCAGAAATCCTTTAGGAAGAGGATCGGTCTGAAACATGAGGGGCTCGCCAGTGGCCGCGCCCTGCTGCGCCGGGGAAGATCCCAGCAGAGCAAGAACCAGAAACAACGATCCCGCGAGTTTCAGAGTCATAGTGCCTTAGATGGCAAGTGCGGATTACCCGGTCGGATCCGCGAAAATCTCCCGTGCCGACTGGCGGTAACTCTATCATCGCCAATTGATTCCTCGTTGCACGGAAGGTCGGTTTGCGCCTGACGGTTCCCAAAAGTGGCATGGACACTAACTCCATCTTCCAAACGGAAGCAAAGAGACCCTCACGCCGCCGCAAGGGCATGAAATTGTTGATTCCTAAGGTGCTTTCGGTAGCCTTTGACGGTTAGAAATTGCTTTTCGGGGCGGTCCATATTAAAACCCCTCCATGCCAAGTCGTCTCGGCAAACTTCTCCTGTGCTGCTTTCTGACGAACTTCGTTGTGAGTCAGACTCCCCCACCTTCTCCGCCTAAAAAAGACACAACCGGCGAGGCCTACGTCTTCGAGCGTATCGCGGAACGGGTGCGCTTTGAAAACGATGGTACAGGCTTTCGCGATACCACGGCTGTAGTCCGCATCCAGAATCAGGCGGGCATGCAGCAGTTCGGACAATTGATCTTTGGATACTCCTCCGCCACCGAGCGACTGGACCTGGATTATGTGCGTGTCCGCAAACCTGATGGACAGGTGGTGCCCACGCCGGTCGCCGACGCCCAGGATTTTGCGCCCGAGATTCTGCGCGACGCACCCATGTACAGCGATTACCGGCAACGGCACGTCTCAATCGTCGACCTGCATCCGGGAGATGTGCTCGAGTATCACACGGTCGTCCATGTCACAACTGCGCTCGCTCCCAATGAGTTCTGGTACGAGCACACTTTCCCGAAAAACGTTGCCATTGGCGAAGACCGGTTGGAGATTGATCTTCCCAAATCGCGTGAGGTAAAGCTGAAGAGTCCAGACCGGAAATACGACGTCCAAGAAGCCGGCGACCGCCGCGTCTACACCTGGGTGGTTCGCGATGTCGCTCCCGATCGCAAACGCGACCGCGATGACGACGAGTTCGACCCGAGTGACCAGGAGTCGGATGTGCAGATTTCGACCTTCGCCGACTGGGTTCAGGTGGCGCACTGGTATGCCAAACTGCAAGGCGAACGTGTGGTAGTCGATGATCGCATCCGCCAAAAAGCGGTCGAGTTGACTCGCGGGGCTGTCACTCCACTGGAAAAAACGCGCCGTCTTTACGCTTACGTCGCCGGCAATGTGCGTTACGTGAGCCTTTCTTTCGGCGTGGGGCGCCTGCAACCACATGCAGCGTCGGAGGTTCTACAAAACGGCTTTGGTGATTGCAAGGACAAGCACACTCTGCTCGAGGCATTGCTGCGGGCTGCCGACATTCAGAGCTATCCCGTCTTGATCAGCAGCTACCGCAAACTTGATCCTGACATCCCGTCCCCGGCCCAGTTTGATCATGAGATCACCGCAGCTCGGGTGGGCAAAGACGAAGACTTTACCTGGCTGGATGCCACCGCCGAGGTCGCTCCCTACGGTTTGATTATGTACCAGCTCCGCAACAAGCAGGCACTGCTGGCCTCCAACGACTCCTACGCGGGGTTGCGCAAGACCACGGCTGACGCTCCTGTTAAAAATCTTGTTGCTATCAAGATCGACGGCAAATTCTCCGAGACCGGCGTTCTGGACGCAAATTTCGAACTGACCGCTCAGGGTGATAGCGATTTGCCCATCCGGATCGCTTTACGCCGCGCTCCTCCTGCAGCCTGGCAGCAAGTGCTGGAGCTTTTCTCTGCGGTGTGGGGTTATCCCGACGGTGATATTTCGGAAGTCCACGTTGACCCTCTGGAGAACATCAGCAAACCACTTCACCTGACGTATCATTTTCATAAAGACAACTTCTTTAGAGTTCCGAGCTCAGGAGCGAATTTCCGGGTTCTTCCTCCCATCCAAATCTCCGGTCTGTCCCCGGCGAATCCGCGCAAAGGCCCGAAGCCGCTAGATGTCGGCCCGTCGATTGAGCAAACTTTTCGGGCCCACATTCAGTTTCCTGCAACTTACAACGTGACTGCACCGGATTCGGTTCGGATGGTGCGGGATTACGGCGAATACTCTTCGTCTTACACTCTGAACAAGAATGTTCTGGATGCCGAGCGCCACCTCGTCCTCAAAGTCAACGAGTTGCCCCCGGCCCGGCGCGCGGATTACGAATCATTCCGCAATCTCAGCAGCAGAGATGTGCAGCAGTTTCTGAACTGCAACATCGCTCCGGCATCAGCAGTAGCCGTGGTCTCCGCCTCCAAGTTAACCGGCAGCGCTGAAGAATTGCGCAAGGCTGGCATGGCCGCGCTGGAGCGGAAGGACTTCGCTACCGCCGCCGACCTGCTAAAGCGCTCCCTCGACCAGGACGCAAGCCAAAAGAACGCATGGGAGGACCTGGGACTCGCCTACGCCGCCCTCCGCAGGCACGACGAAGCCATTGCTGCATTCCGCAAACAGATCGAAGCCGACGCCTTCCACGCACGTGCCCATGGCGATCTCGCCGCGGAGTTGCAGCAGCAATCGAAATTCGACGAAGCCGTTGCAAGCTATCGGAAGCAGGTGGAAATTACACCTGATGACAAATCTGCTCACAAGAATCTTGGCTTGCTTCTGCTTCAGACGCATCACGAAGACGAAGCTTTGACCGAGTTGGAAACTGCTGCGTCTCTTCCGCCTGACGATCCTGAAGTGAAAATCGCGTTGTCTCGCCTGTACGCGAAGAATGGAAACATAGCCAAAGGTGAGGCACTAATGAAGAGTGTTACTGGTGCGGCGAGTCTGACTTCGGGGCCTGACCTTTACGCGGCCTCATTGCGTGACGACATCGACCCGAGACAAACTGAGCGTGATGCCCGGCAGACACTCAATAACATTGGAGACCAGTTCGACTCCGGTGAGTTCGATCGGCTCGGTCCTTCTGCTTTTTCAGCCATGAATCTGGTGGCGCTGGCCTGGGCCCGCCTGGGCTGGGCCAAGTTTCTGCAGGGCGAAACTCTGGAGGCCATGCAGTTTCTGAATTCGTCATGGATACTGAGTCAATCGGGGACGGTGGGCAATCGCCTGGCCCGCCTTTTAGAGAAAGAAGGCCAGCGTGACAGGGCCCGCCATACATATGCGTTGGCGTTTGCCGCAGGCGGCGCCGAAGCGGATGCATCCCGCCAGGCGGTCGGCAGGCTGGCTGCAACTCCGGCCGCTGCCGATAAGGAAATTGAGCAATCCGCCAACGAACTGCATTCTGCCCGCACCGTTGCCTTGCCGGCGCTGGTGCCGGGTGCGGTCTCGGCCAATTTCGCCCTCGTTTTTGACAGCGCCACCAAGCCCGAGCGGGCCGATTTTCTCGACGGCGATGCCGCTCTGAACGCGGTCGGCGTCCAGTTGCAGCAGAAGGATTACCCGGTGAAATTTCCGGATGTGTCTTCCGTGAAACTTATCCGGAGGGGCCGGCTTTCCTGCAGTAACTCAAAGTGCAATATCGAACTGCTGCCGCCTGAGTCGATGAATGCAGGCGAAATCGCACCTGCTGCTGCGAAGCAATAGCAATCAGGCGTTTTGTCCAGTCGGATGCCCGCCGGATGAATGACGCCTAAATTAATTGCCGAGAAACTCTTCTACCGACTTCTCGAACATTCCCGGTTGATCAACGAAAGTCATGTGGCCTGATTTCGGCAGAATCACCAGTTTCGATCCGGCGATCTTTTCGTGCATGGTCTGTGACATGGACGGATCCGACTCGTCGTGATCGCCGACGACAATTAGTGTGGGAACTTTAATGGTCGATAGCTGGTCGGTGTACTCCACCGACTTGAGGTTGCCGTCAATCACGAACTCTCCGTGCGATCCCCACATCTCGCGGTAGAGGTCCCACGACATTTTTCCGTTGTCGATGGGGTCGTAGTTCGCGTCGGGATGGTTCTGATAGATGTAAGGGAAGTATCCATCGCCCCAGGCTGCGGTCATATATTCGGTAGTGTAGCGATTCTTTTCGTAGTCCTTGCCGTGGCCGTATAGGCCTTCTGCTTCCATCTTGTTGATACGTTCGCGCGCGTCTGCCGGCATCTTCTCTTTCATGCGCACGAATACTTCGTTGATCGCCTTGGTGCTGGAGAACGTGCTGGCCAGGATGAGATACGAGAGATTCTTCTGATACTTCAGCGCATAGGCCTCCGCCAGCACCCCGCCGTAGGAATGTCCCAGCAGACTGATCTGATTGAGGTGGAGCGCCTGGCGCACACCTTCGACATCCTCCGCCATGTTCTCGACGGTGTAGCCGGACGCATCCTCCAGGGTCTGCGATCGTCCCGAGCCGCGCTCGTCGATAAAGATGAGCTGGTAGTGGCGCGCCAGCGGCGTCAGATACGGCAGAAAATAATCGTGCGAGGCGCCCGGCCCTCCGTGCAGGACCATTAACGGTTTGCCATGGCCAAAAATCTTGTAATAGATCATCAGGCCGTTGGCATCCACGTAGCCTTCACGGATGGGATACACATTGGCATTCGGGACGGAGGAAGGACCTGAGTTTTGTGCAGTAACGAACGTTGCCGGCACTGCCAACAGAAGGAAAAGCTGGAACCATGCAAGAGGCTTGTTCATGGTCGCCCATGCTAACGCCCCGCAACGTTCACAGGCAATGGGGAACGCCTCTCATCTTGACCAGGCCGTCCTCTACTTGGATACGGCAGCCAGTATCAGCTTCTGGTTTTTCAGGATTTCCGCCAGTGAAGCCTGGTTCTTCTTGATGACGCCCTGGTTGGACAAGATCGTCTTCTGGTTCTTCACGATCGAAAGTTGATTGGCGAGAATCGCTTTCTGGTTCTTTACGATGGTGCGCTGGTTGGACAGAATAGTCTTCTGATTCGATAGAACTTTGGCATCCGCCATGGGCTGATTTCTCCTTTTGATTTTTCCGCCTCAGTTTATCACTTGCACCTCCGCGCGGCGGCCATGCTGATCTACACTGGCTTCCACACTTCTTGCCGGCGGTGCGACATGACCCACGTGCCTTGGCCTTTGCGGGACGTCACGCTCAAGGTGCTGAATCTTCCCCTGCAGTCTGAGTTCTATCAGGAGTTCGGACTACAACTCCTGGATCGCTCCGACCGGCACGCAACTTTCGCGGCCGGCGAAGCGCGTCTCCGATTGAAGCTGTTGACCAATGGTGAGCATCGTCCACCCCGCACTGCTGGGCTGTTTCATTTCGCGTTGCTGCTGCCCGACCGGCCTGCTCTGGGCTCATTTCTGCGCTACGCGCAAGCCAAGCCGTGGCAATTCGTCGGCGCAGCCGATCATCTGGTCAGCGAATCGTTGTACTTCTCCGATCCCGAAGAAAATGGAATTGAAGTCTACGCCGATCGCCCGGCAGACTCGTGGCAATGGAATGACGGGCGCATCAGTATGGCGACGTTGCCGCTGGATTTGAGCGAACTAGCGCGTTCGGCGCGAACGGAATGGCTGGGCTTTCCTCCTGGTTCACGCCTCGGACACATGCACCTGACCGTTGGCGATCTAAATCGCTCTCAGGCTTTCTACGAAAAGCTAGGCCTGCGGCTTACTTTGGACTGGGGAGCGTTCCGCTTCCTGGCGTGGGATGGCTATCACCACAATCTCGCCATCAACCTGGTCGAAGGCCGTAACTCCGCGGCGGTCACCGAAAAGATCAGTGGGCTGGAATCCTTTTCGATTGAACACGAGGAGATGCGCCAGGATTCGGTGGATCCAAACGGCATTCAACTGCAAAGTCTGACAAATCCTCGGTAGGCGAAACTGCAAATCTCCTGCAAGAAGTTAAAAAAACGTCAAGCAGCAATTAAAGAACGAACCGCAGTCAAGACTTCAGAGCCGGCTGCGTTGCCCTTCGAGAGTACATCCGTAATCCCCACCTTCCGCGCCTCGTCCAACAATTGAGGATACGTGTGCAGGGTGAACATCAGGATGTGAGTGTGGGGGGCAATGGCTTTGATGGCGCGAGCGGCATCCAGGCCATTCATGACCGGCATGGATAGATCCAGCAGCACCACGTCAGGGTGAAGTTCCTCGACTCGCTCGACGGCTGCCTTCCCGTTTTCAGCTTCGCCGCAAACCACTAAGTCTGCGTCCTGCTCCAGGTACAGCCGCAATGAACGGCGAATGACCTGCATGTCGTCTACGACAAGAATTCTGGCTGTCATCGACCGTCTCCAGATGCCAGCCTACGCGCCGGGGAGGATTGCACAATACACAACATGCTGTACTCTACCGGACATAAGGTGACCCGAGAGCGGCGGTCGGAGCCGATCAAGATGTCTCGAATTGCATGGCTTTCCACGGCTAAATAACCCTTTGCAGCGAAATGAAAAAATAAACCGGACGGCAACGAAACCGTCCGGCTCCGACCACTTTTCACTTCGCGACGAACCCGTTCTGGTTACCTGTTCACGTCAATCTGGTTCAGGACCTGCCGAACGTTCGGCGTCGCCTGGGCGAGCTGTTCGGCCTCATTGCGCTTCAAAGGAGTCTTCACGCGGCCTTTCAGCGTGAGAACACCGTTTTTAGCATCGAAGCGGATATGCTCTGTGTCGAGGCCTTTGGCGGTGAGAGCGGCTTTGTAGTTCTTTTCAATGGCGCTGTCGAGGTCAGAAGCGATATCTTTCGATTGCGACTCGGCGCCTACCGGCTGGACGCTGATCTCGTTTGCAATCGTCCGGTTCGCAGCGGCCGCCTGCGCAACTTGTCCGGCCTGCATCCGCGCATTCTCGGAGTGGACCTTGCCGCCTAGAGTGATGGTGTTCTTATCTCGATCTTCATCGACGGTGACGTCCTGAAGTTCTGCCTGCTGCAGGGCCTGTTTGACACTGTCCTTGTAGGAATTGTCGTCCATCGCAGGTGAGGTCTGCGATGCACGCTGGCTCGAGCACGCCAGACCTATCAGTAAGACTGGTACAAGCGCTACTGCTTTCAAGATGTTCGATTTCATTTGACGCTCCTTCGAACGAAGAATCTTACGCAACCTAATGAGACTAGCTTGCTGAGGACATAGTTTCGATCCGCTACATGCTGTATCCGCATGAGGAAGAAACCTTAGAAATCAGGCATTTAATGCTGGTTTTGACTCTTGGAAACCTTGGATTTCTCTGTCTCGCAGGTGGGCGACATCGTTTCCATTCTCGTCACCTGAAAGTCAGTTCCTTGATTCGAGCGAGGTGCGGAGCTTTTTGACGGGGCTGACGTGGTCAAGAAATTTCCGTAGAGGGTCACTGTGTGGCCGGCGTGCGACGCGAAGTCTTCGGGACCCGACAGCCAGATTTTCTTGTGATGCCCGTTCTCCAGCGCGAATTTTTCCTTTTCCTGCCGGAGACACCCTGAGATTTTCTTTTCGCCCTGATTGACTGAGCTGGCCAACGAGGCAGGTTGAGAGTCCTGCTGCATGGAATGGGTCGGATTTTCGGGCGTCGTTTGCGCCATCAGTGAAACGGCAAACGCGAGTCCAAATGCCAAAGCTAAAAATAGGTTTCTCACCGCAGGCCTCCGGACTCCGCACTGATGCACGGTACGGCCGTGCATCCGTTAGAGAACCGAAGTAGCGAAGGGGGTTGGCCAGCTTATATGTCGAAGACTCGGAATACCGCGGGCGGCTGCTGACTTTGCAGGATGGCCAAGGCGACGTTGTGAACCGGGACCCCAGCGGTAGTCTTGCCGTCGGGTGAGCCATGATGAGCATGGCCATGGAACACGATGTCCGCGCCATGACGGTCGATGACTTCTGCCAAACGCGAACTACCGAGGTAAGGATAAATTTCCGGCGCTTCTCCGCGAATGGTGTCGCCGATCGGTGCATAGTGAAGGACCACGACTCGTTTGGGAGTGCGCAGTTGGGACATGGCGCGCTCCAGCTTCAAGGCTTCATCGATCGCGGCCTGCACAAATGCCTTGACCTCAGGCTCGCCGAAAGCAGTCAGCGCGCCTCGTCCAAAGCCTCCGGGAAAACCTTTAGTGCCGGCGAAGCCAACGCCATCGCGTTCGTACGCCGTGCCATCCAGCAGCTTGATGCCCGCGTCCGTCATCATGCGTATCAGTTCGGATTGCAACCCACTCTCGTAGTCGTGATTCCCCAGAACAGCCACGATGGGCAAGCGAAGACGGACCAGGGAATTCAACAGCTGTTCCATCTCCGGCGGCTTGCCGTAATTGGTGAGGTCGCCGGCGACGACCAGCAAGTCAGCCTGGTCCCGCACCTGGGCGAGCTGCTCCTGGATCACTCCGAACTTCGGAGCGAAGTAGTGCAGATCGGCGGTGGCGCCAATTCTCATGCTCGTTTCCTGCGTTTGCTTTCTGCGGGCACGCGAAGAACCGTAGCCTTGCTCGCGGGAACTCTTGCCTCGGATCGGTGCACTCGAAGCGCGTCCGCCATTCCCCATTCGGCCACGTCGATGGCAAACATCTTGTCATCCACCAGGCTGCCGCGAAACTCAGCAAAGGGATCAGGATTCGTGAGCTCATTCGAGAAACGAACCAGCAGCCGCTGCCATACCCACGAAGGCACGTAGTGGCTGTAGGCGGGATAAACATACCGATAGAGGACCAGGGCAAAGAGCAGAATTTCCCAGTGCTCGTTCACCAGCGCCAGCACCCGGTCCCAGTCTAGTTTTCCCTGGCTGCCGTAAATAATGTGGGCGATATCGGCGCCGTCGAAACGTTCGCGCCGTACGACAAAAAGTTTCGACACCAACAGCTCTTCCGCAGCCAGCACGCGGGCCCGAACATCCAGAATCATGGTGGGACGCGCACTCTCGATCCATGAACGGTCAACGCGGAACACGGCGTTGCTCATGCCGGTAATCAGATCGATAAAAAATCCGTGACGATGCGCTTTGTGCAGCCAGACTGCATCTTTTACTTCGCAGCGAAAACCGTTCTTCTTGAGACAGCGCGTGGCAGCCGGAACATCCTCGGGGGTCAGGAACAAGTCGAGGTCCTTGGTCGCGCGCCAGATGCCGGTGTGGACCTGAAGGGCGAAAGCACCGGAGACGACATACGGGACGCGACAGCGATTCAAGACCATCAGTGTTTCCCGAAACATCTTCTCCTGCTTTAGCGGGAACTTCGGCGGCAGCGACGAACTGACCGGAAGTTTGACAGGCTTGGCCACGGCCAGTCTTGGATGTAATCCCCATCCAAGTCGTTGTGTGCCTTGCACATATTTGGCGGGCTAGGTGGTGATGACTTCGACTTCGCCTCGCTTGTCCAGGATCTGCAGACGTACCAGATCAGCTCGCCGCTCCAGAAACAGATCGACACAAGCGTTTCCCACTCTCAGATCCCTGATCCAGAGTTCGGGAACCGATTCAGGGAGGTAAGGGCCATCGAGGCGAACCTGTTTTCTCTCTGCATCCAAAGAGAGACCCAGGCAGGATTGCAATAACAGAAACACAGCTCCTGCTGCCCAGGCTTGAGGGGCGCACGCCACGGGATAGAGTGTTGGGCCTTCGCGGCTGCGCCTTTCCAGGCCGCAAAAAAGCTCTGGCAGGCGATGTAGATCAACAAATGTGCTGACTGCCAGCAGTGCCGAAAGAATTTCGCCAGCCATATCCTTGAATCCGTAGCGGGCGAGGCCGGCGGCGATCAGCGCGTTATCGTGCGGCCATATGGAACCATTGTGATATGAAATGGGATTGTATCGGGCTTCTCCGCTGGCCACCGTGCGAATTCCCCAGCCCGAGTAGAAATCCTGGCTGAGCAGAGAATGGGCCACTTCGTAAGCGTGATCTGCGTCGGCTATTCCGGTGTAGAGACAATGTCCGGCATTTGAACTACGAACGCGGCACGGCTGCTTTCGTCCATCGAGTGCAATCGCGTAGGTGCCGATATCCTCGCACCAGAATGCCGCGTTGAACTGGGTGCATAATTTCGCAGCCTCGGATTCCAGCGCGGTGGCCTGCTCCCGTTTTCCCAGCAGTGCCGCCAGATCTGCAGCGCCGCGCTTCGCGGCATAGACGTAGCCTTGCACTTCACAAAGCGCGATCGGGCCTGTGGCCAGGGAGCCGTCTGCGTGAAATACGGAATCGTTGGAATCCTTCCAGCCTTGCTGGACGAGTCCATCCTTGGACTGGCGGGAATATTCCACAAATCCGTCGCCATCGCAATCTCCGTAGGCGTTAATCCAATGTAAGGCGCGGTCGATGTGAGACCAAATTTTTTCGATGAAGGCGAGATCGCCGGTGCGCGCGAAGTACGCTTTGGCCAACATCACAAAGAGAGGAGTTGCGTCCACCGTACCGTAGTACCAACCGAAAGGCACTTCGCCCAGTGCCGCCATTTCTCCGCGGCGCATTTCGTGCAGAATCTTTCCCGGCTGTGCTTCGGTGACGAGATCCACTTCGCGGGCCTGGGCGGAAGCCAGGAAGTCCAGAACCCCACGCGCGATGGCCGGATTCAACCAAAGACATTCCAGGGCTGTGATGATGCCGTCACGACCAAATACAGTGCTGAACCAGGGCACTCCGGCATAGGGATAGTTCGGTTCAGGGTTGCCGACGATCATCATTTCCACGTCGGATTGCGAACGCGCGACCCACCGGTTGAACTCGTCGCTTGAAGAATGGATCTTGCTGGGCTCGCGTCTGCTCTCGGCAATCTCATTTTTGGCGGCGTTCCATGCGCTGCCGTATGACCTGGGGACTCCATTCGTGTTCGGCAAGATTTCGCAGGAAATGGTCAGCTCAAATGTGACCTGGGTTCGCGGTTCCAGACATGCGTCAAACTGAATTTCTGAGGCAGAGATTTTTCTTGGAAGGGGCGAGCAGGAGAGTCGTGTACAGCGAACGACGTCATCCAGACCCTGATAAGACAGGATCACGGAGTCGTCGTCCACCAGATCGTCGAGTCGCAACCCTCTTTTTTCGCGAGTGATACCGCGGACCTCAAAAATGTCGGCGAAGTCAGCCGCAAAGCGTAGGCGAAAAGGAAGGTCGACTGGGACGGGCCCATAGTTGACCACCTGGAACTGCTCGTAACAGGCGCCATGCGACAGAAATTTCGTCCGCAGCACGTGCAGCGTGCCTCGGGG
>Ga0105238_10003252_pt1 | contig 16217 bp, 18 predicted proteins | sample KBSC34metaG_FD_81526 | JGI IMG/M metagenome (GOLD analysis project Ga0105238, IMG submission 81526) | Corn rhizosphere microbial communities from Kellogg Biological Station, Michigan, USA - KBS C3-4 metaG | ecosystem: Host-associated > Plants > Roots > Rhizosphere > Soil | place: Michigan, USA... | reverse complement strand
TGCCGGGCCCGACGCGGTCGGCCGGCGTGGAGGAATTTGCGGACCAGCTCAGCGGCGGCAAGCCGTTCGCCGAATTTGAGCAGGATTTTTTCAAGAATTTCCGATCGTCATCGCTGCTGAAGCGGTTTGCGACGACGGAGGAGGTGGCGAACCTGGTGGTTTACGTGTGCAGTCCGCTGTCGGCGGCGACCAACGGAACGGCGTTGCGGGTGGATGGAGGGATTGTGCAAACGTGTTTCTAGAGCATTTCCATAAATGCTGTAGCGCAGCGGATGCTGATGTAAGAGAAGCGGTCTTTTTGACTTTTGACATCGTTTCGGCTCAGTCACAGGGTTTTCAAACCTGCTCCTTCGCCAAAGGCCGATGATCGGCACCACTCGTCAAAAGTCAAAAATCCTCGCTCCGCTCCGCTACATCATTTCTGTCAATGCTCTAATGATTAACGAACCGATGATGTAAAAAATTCATCGCTCGCCACGCGGCGGGGTTTTAATTAGTCTCCGGCCATGAGGGAACTTCCCAAACCCGAGGTCATCTTCACGCATGAGAGCGACCTGGACGGCTATGTCGCCGGCGCGTTGCTGCAGCGGCTGGCGAAAAAGATGCACGGCACGGACGTGCCGCTGGAGGCGTATCATTACAATTACTGGAAACAGCGCGAGCTGAGGGAGAAATCGGCCTGGGTGACGGATTTCACCTTCGAGGCGCGGCTGGACAAGCCGGGCTGGACGGTCATCGATCATCATGCGATGGAGCTGCAGCCGAAAAATGCGCAGCTTATCCATGACATTTCGAAATCCGCCGGATTGCTCTGCTACGAACTCTGCCAGGAACACGGGCTCGGTTCGCCGGCGCTGGACCGGCTGGTCCACTTGAACAATGTCGCCGACCTGTTCCTGGAGGATGACCCGGATTTTGCGGTGGCGTGCGATTATGCGAACTTGGTGAAAGTTTACCAGTTCTGGAACCTGCACGCGCTGATCGGCAATGAGATTGAAAAGCTGCTGGATCATCCGCTGCTCGAGGTGATGGCGGTGAAACGGCGCGTGGAGGATCCGATCGGGCTGGAATGGAGCAAGCAGTTCGTGACGGAAATCTCGCCGACGGTCGGCCACGTCGAGACGGTCATCGGCAACACGAACCTGATCGTGCACCAGTTGCTGGAGGCGAAGGCGACGAAATATCCGGTGCTGGTGACGCTGTTCAAGCGGGCGAACAACCTGGTGATCGCGAGCTTCCGCAGCCGCAATGGCGAGGCGATCAAGGTGGCGGAGAAACTTCAGGGCGGCGGCCATGCGAACGCGGCGGGGGCGATTTTACCGAAGTCGGTCCGCAACATCCCGGATGCGATCGAGTTTCTGCGACAGATCTTGCAGCCAAAGGCGGAGGCCGCGCCATTAGGCACGCTGGAAAGCCTGTTTGCGGGGATTGAAGTGGGGAAGAAGTGACCCTCGTTGAAGGGTTGAATCAGAGGGAGAGATGGCCGAGGGGCTGAAGGCGCTGGTTTGTCGAACCAGAGTACGGTTAAAAGCCGTATCGGGGTTCGAATCCCTCTTGATGTTTAAAATTCTTTCGTTTATCAAGCATCGGCTATGGAACTAAGTGCCCGCATGTTTTGGAGTATTATTGCTGGGTTGATCCTTTGGACCCTCTTGCTCTTTTATGCGCCGCGCGTTTGGGGAGATACCGTAATTGGCTTTGCAGCCTCACTCTTCCTTTACATGGTATTTGATGGATTAAGAACGGGTTCGATCACGGTTGGGAGGGGAGGGCGTGTTTCTAGATACGAATGTAAACGAAACCCTGTTGGATTTTGGTTTTACATTGGTTTATTTTTAATTTGTGGCGGCGTTGCCTGCGTTGCTTTGATTTACTGCATTTTTTTCAAACGTGAGTGATTTCACTTCTGACAAAACTGCCGCAGGTTATGAAATAATTCTCCTGCGCGGCATATGTAGGCATTTTCATTTTTCATCGTTGCCCGTATGGAGGGTTGACGTTTAACATGGCGGATATCTATGGCTGATTTCATCCGCACCGACGGTCGCACAGCAAACCAACTGCGGCCGTTGCGGTTCCAAAACCACATCGCGCCCTACGCCGCCGGCTCCACGCTCATCGAATGGGGCAAGACGCGCGTCATCTGCGGCGTGACCATCGAGGAAAATGTCCCGCGCTGGATGAAGGAACAGAAGGTTCCCGGCGGCTGGTTGACGGCGGAATATTCGATGCTCCCCTACTCCACCCTGGAACGCAAACCGCGTGACATCAGCAAGGGCAAGCTCGACGGGCGTTCGTCGGAGATCCAGCGGCTCATCGGCCGCTCCATCCGCGCGGCGGTGGACCTGGAAAAATTCGGCCAGCGCACCGTGTGTATCGATTGCGACGTTTTGCAGGCGGATGGCGGCACGCGCACGGCAGCCATCACAGGCGCATACGTGGCGCTGTCGCTCGCGGTGAAGAAATTGATCGCGGAAAAGAAGCTCGTGGAAAGCCCGTTGCTGGCGGGCGTGGCAGCCGTCAGCGTCGGTATCGTCTCCGGCACAGCCCTGCTCGACCTGTGCTACACGGAGGACGTCGCGGCGGCGGTGGACATGAACCTGGTGATGAACTCGGCCGGCGAATTCATCGAATTACAGGGCAGCGGCGAGGAGGCGACCTTCACCGAGTCGCAACTGGCCGAACTCATCGCCCTCGGCAAGGGCGGCATCCGCGAATTGCTCGCCGCGCAGCAGGCGGCCATCGCACAAGGCTGATCCGTAGAGAGAGTAGATTTCCATGGCCATTCCCTTGAATTCACGGCGCAAGATCGCGCCACCCGCCGCCACCCGGCTCCTGCTGGTCCGGCACGGTGAAGTGGAGGCGCGCTACCATCACAAGTTCGGCGGGACCATCGACATGAACCTGTCGCCCAACGGCAAACGTCAGGCGAAGGTGCTGGCGGATTACCTGCGCGGCAAGACGATCGACGCGATTTATGCCAGCCCGATGAAGCGCGTGCAGCAGACGCTGGCACCGACGTTGAAGCAGAGCGGGCTGAAGCAGACAATCTATCGCGGTCTGCATGAGATTGATTTCGGCGACTGGTCGGGGCTGGGCTGGAAGGAAGTGGAGGAGCGGTTCGGCTTCAAGGTGCACAAGTGGCTGGATCAGATTCATAACAAGGGCATACCGAACGGCGAGAGCGGGAAGGTTTTCCGCCAGCGCGTCGAGCCGTGCCTGCGCGACATCATCGCGAATCACCCGGGTGAAAACGTGGCGGTGTTCTGCCACGGCGGCGTCATCCGCATGATGCTGGGGATTTTACTGAAACTATCGCTGCCAAAGACGAACCAGTTTGACATCGAATACGCCAGCATCACGCAGGTGGCGCTGCATTCGCACATGAACGAGGTCGAATTGCTGAATTTCACGCCGTGGCGGGATCTGGTCGCATGAACAAAAAAGCACTCTGGCGTATTTCCGTCGCGACTTCGTTGGAAGCCGAAGATGCTGTGACGGAATTGCTTGGCGGACTGACCGGCAAGCCAGCGGCAGCCTATTTCAATCTGGAAACGCGCGTGAGCGTGGTGAGCGTCTTTAGCGACAAGCCATTTCCGAAAGCGGTTCGCGGAGAAATCCAGCCCGGACTGGAGCAGATCAAGGATTGCGGGCTAAAAATCGGCGCGGGCACGGTTGAAATCGCCAAAGTAAAGCGCGAGGACTGGGCGGAATCGTGGAAGAAGCACTTCAAGCCCATAGAGATAGGTGATTCACTGCTCGTCAAGCCAAGCTGGATCAAACAAAAGCCGCGGCGCGGCCAGGCCGTCATCATTCTGGACCCCGGATTGAGTTTTGGCACCGGCCAGCACCCGACAACTTCATTTTGCCTGGGCGAAATCGCCCGTTTACGCCAGGCTGCGACGCCAAAATCATTTTTGGACATCGGCACCGGCTCGGGAATCCTGGCGATTGGCGCGGCCAAGCTCGGTTATCAGCCCGTTTGGGCGTTTGATTTCGATCCAGAATCCGTTCGCGTGGCGAAAGCCAACGCCCGCGTGAACCATGTCACTCAAAAACTGAAAATTACGCGCGGCGATGTGACCAAATTGCCGGTCAGGTCGGAAAAAAAGTTCCATCTCGTCTGCGCCAACCTGATTTCCAACCTGTTGATCGCTGAAAAAAAGAAAATTGCGGCGCAGGTGAGGCGCGACGGGACATTGGTGCTCGCCGGCATCCTGGCCGCAGAATTCCCAATGGTACAGCGGGCTTTTGAAGATCTGGGAATGACGCTGGCCGCCAGCAAGATTGAAAACGAGTGGCGCTCCGGGTCATTTTGCTTCGCGTAAAAAAAATATTTTGAACAGTTCTCCGGCGGTGCGGGTCTCAATTTCTGATTGTTTACGGAATCTGATTGGTGCAGTTTTGGATTGGCATCATTTAGGCTGTAATTCCGGCGACAGTTTTGCGAAAGGAAAAATGCTATGATGAAAACAATGGAAGTCATCAGTGAAGCGGTCCGTAATCCAAAACATCCGTTTCGAAAAGCTGATAATCAGCCCAAAAAATCGCTCAAAAATCGTTATGAGCGACGCAAAATAAAAGAGTACCTGAACCTCGGTGATTGGCTGTCCGAGGAATCCGCGTAGAAAAAATTCCGGGACAGTTTTTACCAAAGTGTCCAGTTTGAGTCAGCCGCTTTTGAAGGCGCCTGGCGGAAGTGGAAAAATCACCGCTGACAATCCGGACAGATCCCAAAAAATTCCAGCTTGTGGGTGACGGCCTTGAAACCGTTCTGTCTGGCGATTTTTTGCTCCAGTTCGGCCGGAAAACATTCTTTGAGTTCGACTGTCCCGGAACATTTTGTACACACCAGATGATGGTGGTGGCCGTCATCCCCCTCCGCCACCAGTTCAAACCGCGCCGCCCCGTCCAGGAAGTGATACCGTTTGACCATGCCCATCTTTTCAAGCAGGTGCATGGAACGATAGATGGTCGCCAGGTCGCATTCCCCGGCCGGCATTTCGGAAAAGATCTCCTTGTTCGTCAACGGATGCGGATGCTGGCGGAGAATCTCCAGGATGGCGGCGCGCGGGCCGGTGATCTTGCGTGACTGCCGCCGGAGCCGTTCCGTCAGTGCCGGCAGCTCCTGCTTGCGGTGCGAATGTTTATGCGCGCACTTTTTCATCACGCTTCAAAAAGGACGCTGCTGATCCCCAGCGCGAGGCCGGTGACGACCGCGACCAGCTTGCCGACCGGAAAGCGGTGATGATCCTCGCTCTCGAACAGGATCATCGTCGAGATGTGCATGAAGATGCCGATGACGATCGCCATCAGATAGCGCGAATAGACCGCCAGCCCGGTATGCGTGCTGAAGAACATCCCGATCGGCGCCATCACCGCGAACAATCCCAGGCACGCGAGCGCGGAGGATTTTTTCATGCCGCTTTGCAGCAGCATCCCCAGCAGGGCGATCGAGATGGGGTAATTATGGACGACGACGCTCACGAGCAGGAAATGGTGCGCGGCCTTGTCATGCACGGTCTGGTGCTCCGGCGACTGGCCCAGCGCCATCGCCTCGACGAACGCATGGATGCACAACCCCGCCAGGATGCCCACCGCCATCCGGCCGCGGATCTCATGCGCGTGGCCGTGCTCGATGCCCATCGAGATGGAATCCATCGCGATCTGGAGAAAAAATCCGAATAGGATGAACCCGCCGATGACCAGCGGCTTGAGCACAAGGCCGGCCTCCGGCTCATACAGATCCGGCAGCAGATGCAGCATCACCAGCGTGAGCAGATACGCGCCGGTGAAGGCGTTCAACACCTTGACGTGGCGCGGGTCGTTCAGCCGCAGCCCGAAAACCGTGGCCGCGCCCAGCGCGATGCTCGAAAGCAGGATGAGATAATCCATGTGGCTCCAATATTAAACCGGTGGCGCTTAATTGCAAATCGTTTGCAACTAAAACCAATAAAAAACCGTCTGGCTGCCGGCGGCAGCCAGACGGCGGTGAAATCACTTCATCAACAGCATCTGGCGCGCGCGTTTGATCGCCTTCGTGAGGCGGCGCTGGTAATGCGCGGGCATGCCCGTGTATTTGCGCGGCAGGATACGGCCCTGGTCGGTCACATACTGGCGGAGCAGCGTGACGTTCTTGAAATCAAGGGCGTCCTCCGTGAAGTCGATCTTCGGCTTCGGACGCGGCGTGCGTTTTTCGGCACGGCGGTTGCCCTTCTTGTCTTTGTCGGTATTCGTCTTGCGTGGCATAATTATTTGATCTCCTTGTGCAAGGTGTGACGTTTCAATGCCGGATTATATTTTTTGACCTCCAGCTTTTCGAGCTGCAACTTCTTGTTGCGGCTGGTGGTGTAGCGCGAAGGCGATTTGCCCTCTTTGCGCGCTTCCGTGCATTCGATGGTGATGGTTTCGCGTGCCATAAATTATTCTTTCTCTTTGACTGCCTTTTGTTCCTCCGGCGCCTGTTCGTCGTCGTCGGCATCCACTTCGGCGACGCCGACGGAATCCACCGAGCCAAGGGCGCCCAGTCGGCGCGATTTCAAGGCGCCGTCTTTTTCCAATTGTGCCTGCGCCTCGACCGTGAACCGGGTCCACGGGATCGCCTCGAGCCGGGCGCGGGGAATCGTCTTGCCCGTCAATTCGCAGACGCCGTACGTCTTCCGCTCGATGCGCTTCAGCGCCTCCTCGATCTCGAACACCGCGTCCTGGTCGGACGACAAAAGGCTCAGCGCGAAATCGCGGTCAAAATTATCCGTGCCGGAATCCGCCATGTGCAGGCTGTAACCGGGCAGTTCCTGCGCCGATTCTTTCGCCAGGCCGCTCATCTGGCGGAGCAACTGGTCGCGCAGCTCGAGCAAATTATTATAAAAGCCCTGCCACTCGGCCTTGACCTTCTTCGCCTCGTGGGCCACGCCATTTTTATTCACCGGCCGGCCAAGGATGGCTGCCGTCGTCGCAGACGCCTGCGACTTGCCGCGCGGCGCGGGCTTCTTGATTTCTTTTTTCTTCGGTGTCACAAACTTAAAATTGGTTTCCGGGGTTTATTCCGGTTCATCTAGAGCGCGGGAATGTATCAAAGGAAACCAAATACGCCACTAAAATCTTGAGGAATTTTCCGGTGCCAAAACCGCTCGACAAGCCGGGGGTGAAGCTGCAAAGTCAAAACCAAGCAAAACTTGAAAAAACGCCTGTTTGCTGACCGTTATCAGGCCAATAATCACCCTGTTTTACATGCATAAAATCACCCTCAATCTGGTGGTGCTCCGGTCCCCGGATATTCACCGCGCCGCGGCGTTTTACAGGCTGCTGGGGCTGGATTTCACCCTCCATCGCCACGGCAAGGGCGCCGAACACCTTGCCGCCGAGCTTCCCGGCGGCGTCTTTGAACTTTACCCGCAGACGGCTGACAGCCCGTCCACCTTGGGCACACGCATCGGTTTTACGGTCCCATCGGTCGATGCGGTCATCGCCGCGCTGGGCGATCACCCCGGAGCCGTCATCTCGGCGCCGAAGGATTCAGAATGGGGACGCCGGGCGGTCGTTGCCGACCCGGATGGGCACCGGGTGGAATTGGTTGAGACCCGGACCTGACCGCTCCCTGCCCTCACCCCTTCTCGATGCACGCATACGCATTGTGGTTGTGGATGCTCTCGTAATTCTCCGCCTCCACCTTGTACCAGCCCACGCGCTTGTCCGCGTTCAGCTTCAGCGCCACGTTGCGCACCAGGTCCTCCACGAACACCGGGTTCTCATACGCCCGCTCCGTCACCGCCTTTTCATCCTGCCGCTTGAGCAACGCGTACAGCTCCGAGCTCGCCGAGCTTTCGATCATCGCCACCACGTCCTCGATCCACACCACCTGCTTCGAGCGCACCGCCACCGTCACCTCGCCGCGCTGGTTGTGCGCGCCGTATTTCGCGATGGCCTTCGAGCACGGGCACAACGTCGTCACGTTCGCTTTCACCGTCAGCACAAAATCGATGTCCTTCCCGCACGCCGAGGCGTCGAACCGCGCGATGTAATCCATCAGGCTCTCGTGCTTGGAAACCGGCGAAGTCTTCGACATGAAATACGGGAACTCGATCTCCAGGTGCGACGTCGCCGAATGCAGCTTTGATTGCAGCGAATGCAGGATGTCCGCGATGTTCTCCACGTGGATCAGGTTGCCGTGCGCATTGAGCACCTCCACGAACCGGCTCATGTGCGTCCCCTTGAATTCCTTCGGCAGGTCCACAAACATCCCGATCGTCGCCACCGTGTTCTGCACCGTGCGCGCCTTGTCATGGACCTGGATGGGAAACTTCAGCCCGCGCACACCGACCTTGTCGATGCGCAGTTCACGATGGTCGCGCTCGCTCTGTTTATCGTCCAATTTGACCGGCGCGTGCTTTTTCGCTGTTCGAGACATGGCACAAGAATACCAGCTTTTCTGGAATTGGCAAAAACTCCCTTTTAGCGCAAACACCTATGCAAATGGCCTCGACCGATAGGAAAACACCTCGGAACCGTCTCCGCCCGAACGGCCATCTTCCATCCTCAATCCGCCATCCTCATTTGGCTTACCCCCGCCACCCGTCACCCGTTCGCCTTCTTCGCGTCCCTTGCGTCCCTTCGCGCGAGACCCCTTCGCGAAAATTCGCGTAATTCGCGTCAAAGTCTTTTCCCCATCCGTGTTTGCTCCCGATCATCGGGTTCGTGTCCATCCGTGGTTAAAAATTGGCTTCAAAATGGCTTTGAAATGGCTTTATTTGGCTTTAAATGGGTTTGTTTTTTATCGTCAAAATCGCCATTTCACATCGGTAAAATCAGGCGATTCTTGCATTTCTAAATTGGCTTTGTTTCGTAATTTTATGTTTTTTAGCCAGCTTCCCCCTCCGCCAGCATTTTTTAAAATTTACGGTCCAACAAAGCCTGACGCACCACCCGCTGGCCCATGTAGCCCGCATGAACGCGCCAGCGTCTTGGATTGCGGTAGCCCCCTACCGCTTTGGGAACCTGTCTCACAGCCCAACACACCATGGCATATCCAGACGCCAGACGCCAAATGGCAGCCCCAGCCCCCACCGTGGCGGCTCGCCACACACGTAGGAAATCGCCTCGACCAATATGGAAACACCTCGAAACCACCCTTTGCCGGATCGCGGTCCCGCACGCGGGACCGCTTCAACGTCCATTTTTCAAAAACGCCCGGCCAACCCGCACCTTGATCCAGCCCCAACCATCCAACCATCCAACCATCCAACCATCCATCAATCCATCAATCCACCCGACCCGTGGCGGCTCGCCACCCGCCACAGGTCACCCGTCACTTTTTTAATATGTCAAAGAACGACTTCTAAATTCGTTCATTCCGCCGTCCGCACTTTGCACTCCGCATTCCCTGCGGTGCTTTCACACCCGCCATTGAAGCACATATCTTGAAAAAATTAATTCCTCCAGAAGGTGAAACCCGCAGATTTTTTAAATAAGTTAAAAACTCACAAATAGCCCGTTAAAACTGGCTGAAATCGTTATCCACACCCCCAATTCCACCCTTTTCATTTTCCTTAATTAGTTTTCACCCATGCAGCCATGCGTTCTGACTCCTTCGCCATCCGCCTATTATTGGACGCTTGAATGTTGGTGCTTGGATGTTTCCAAAAAGTCCCTGTTCCTGGAGCCTGACTTTCCGCTCCCGCCTGAATTTCCAGCCGGCTCTCTGGATCACAGTCCCTTGCCACTGGCACCACCGGCACCTGACCGTAGCGAAGCGCCCCAATTATTTGTAGGAGACGACGTCAGGAGACTCTAACTCGTCTTTGTTTGTCGCCCTGCCCGACCTGGAACTTGAATGTTGAATGTTGGGTGTTGAATGTTCCCCTTTGCCCCTTGGACGCTTGGAGCTTCTCTGGTGTTTGGATGTTGGCGCTTGGATGTTTCGGCCTTCGGATTTTATCCGCGTCCATCCGCGTCTGGTGCCGGTCACCGGCTCTGCGGTTGAATCATTGCCCGGGAAGAAAATGTCATGAAGGCGGATCGTCTTAACCCGCCTTGACAACGCAAGTCGGCAACCGCAGAGTCAATCTCGCTAAAAGTATATTAGGTCGCAATAATTCGACCTGCTCACTGTCAGTCCCCTCGACTATGCACACAGGTCTCAACAGACGCACCGCCACGAAAGTCAAAGATGGACGTGTGCAGCGCAAGAACCGCCACCGGCCGACCGGGCATGGCGGATATATACTGGATCGTGAGTCGCCGGGACGTGGTTTCCGGCACGTTGCCAGCAAGCGAGACGTCCAAGCGTTTATCGACATCATCCCGGATTGGCATCGCTATTCCGAGAGATTGGAGCGCATCGTGCTGGCGAGTCGCAGCAATAGTTGTGACGGCGCGCACGAGTTTTACCACCGCGAGGAAACAGGCGCGATTTTTCTCCACGCGTGGCATGAGGATCTGTGGACAGATCTCACGATCCCATATTTTGATTCGCACCGGCAGATTTTCGAGACCCTCGGACTATCTTACGACCGGGGTGAGGATTGCGTTACATGTCGGTTTACGGAGGCGCAGGCGCGTGCATTTATGCTTTTGCACGTTTTCATGCATGAGCTTGGCCATCACTATGACCGGATTCACCAGAAGCATTTGGATTCGAGCAAGGGTGAGGATTATGCCGAAAGGTTCGCCACCAGTCGTTTTGGGCAATTGTATCCCGCGTATGTTCGCGCTTTTGAACATCCTGGTAGAGAGGTCTAAAACGCTCCCGCGAACCCGGGGGTTCAACCCACGCGCCTTGAAGGCCGGGTTGCTAAGCTGTTCTTTGCCATGAAGCGCCACGTAAAATTAACGTGGTTCGTTACCTTGGTGGTTTTATTTCTCGTTGCCGCGTACAGCCTGTTCCCGCTTGACCGGGTCACGGAACGCACGGAAGTTCGCAATTTGAGTGGCCAGACCATTACAAATGTTGTGCTGGAGCTTCGTGATTTTCAAGGTGCATGGTCCGTCACCAGACGCGTAGCCAGTCTCAACCAGGGGGAGAGTCTGCGCGTGCGCCACACACATCGTGACATCAAGGCGGTGGTCACGTTTTCCATCGCGGGTCGGAACGTTCGCCACGAAGAAGAATATATAGACTTGTGGACGGGTGAAGGCTGGCGTTTCGACGTCCAGCCCAATGGAACGGTCGTCGCCGGTTATGATGACAGCAGATCACCACGGATGCCCTGATGGCTCCAGCCACCGCCAATCGTTCTCATTAAGTCTCCCCGCTTGCGCCTCCTCACGGATAAATCATCCGATAAAACACATTCCCCTTCGTCGCATCCACCTGGACACTGAACACATTGGCCGCAGCCGTGCCCGGCACATCCACCCAGTTTGTGCCCAGCCCGGCACCCGCCGAATTCGTCTGCGCCTGCAACCGCCAGCCGGTGTGATCCGCGGGCCAGGACAGGTTCAGCGTGCCAGCCGACACCGCGGCGACAAGGTTCGTCGGCGCTGTGTTGACGCCTGACTGGATGCGGAGCGTGCCGTCCGTCGCCAGCGTGTTGGTGTTCCACGCCAGGCCCGTGCCCGGCAACGGCGTGATGGTCGTGAACGACCCCGCGTAATGCGCCGCGTTGAAAATCTTGAAGCTGTCCGCCGTGGTCAATGTCCCGCCGGTGTTGTTGATCGTCAGCGTGCCACCATAGGTGAGCGTGTTGATGCCCGTGAATTCATCCGCCGTCTGCGCATTGCCCGTATTGACCTGCGCCTTGCAATTGCCGCCAAGCGTCACATTGTTATTGATCGTCAGCGTGCCGATCGTGCCCGTGCCGGTTCCCAGCGAGCCAGAGCCCTGGACCGCGACCGCCCCGTTCACAATACCCGTGCCGCCCAGCGCACCGCCCGTGACCGTCACCGCGCCGCTGCCCGTGCCGCTGCCGCTCGCATTGTTCACCAGCACCGTGCCGTTCGAAACCACCAGCCCGCCGCTGAACGTATTGGCCATCGTCAACGTCAGGCTGCCCGCGCCGCTTTTCACCAGGCCCAGCGTACCGCTCGTGCCATCCGTCAATGCCGGCGCGCTGCCCAAAGTATTGTTGCCGCCACCCACCCCCAGATTCAGCACCCCGTTGCCGCCACCTTTGTTCTGGATCGAGCCCGTGCCTGCCAGCAAATCCACCAGTACCGCGTTGCCGTTCAGGTAAATGTTCCCGTTCGCGGTCAACGTACGGCTGCCGGTGTTCAGGGGCGCGGTGTTGCTCAGGCTCAGTGTCGAACCCGTGTTGACCGTCCAGCTCAACTTCGAGGCGATGTTGGTCCCCTGGTTGACGTAGCTTTGGACGCCTGCCCCGTTGAAGACGAGCGTGTAGATTCCGCTCGTGCCGTCCGACAGGTTAAGCTGCGCCCCGGGCGCGATGAACAGGTTGCCCGCCAGGTTCCAGACCCACGGCCCGCCCGAGCCCGCGAGATTCAGCGAACCGTTGTCGATCACCAGGTCGCCGCCGATCGTGATGCCCGCGTTCAATTTCAATTCCGTCGCGGTATTCGTCGGCCCCGCCAACACCGTGAAATTCCCCGCCACATTCGCCAGCGACCCCGCCAGGTCGATCGATGCCGCCTGCGCCTGGTAGTTCCAGGTGAAATTCTGGAATGTCTGCGCCAGCCCCGTGGCGCCGGGCTTCGATGCGCCGGCCGCCGGGTACGCGATCTCACAGATCGAACCCGCGTTCCACACCCCGGTAAAAATCGTCCCGCCCGATTTCATCAACTGAAACTTGCCGCCGGAAAGGAACGTGATCGTGCTGCCCGCCCCGATGGTCTCGCCGGCGTTCGAGCTTCCGTTATGCACCATCACCCCGCCGGACTCCACTACCACCACGGCATTCGCCGCCAGCGTGAATGAAGAGGTCCCGCCAATAACGAGAAACGTCCCCGATACATCCATGTCCGTGCCCGTGCCGTGCGCGATGGTCAGGGTGCTGCTCGTCGCCAGCAACCCGCCCGCCTGCACCACCACCTGGTCCACCGTCCGCGACGCCGTGTTCGTCACGCTCGTGCCGCTCACGATGGTGATCACCCCGTCTGCCGAGGTCGGCGCCGTGGTGGCGGCGTTCCAGTTCGCCCCGTCATATTTCTGCCAGATCGTGTTGTCACTGAAAGCGCCGCTCGCGACGGTCTGATAATCCCCCGCCGACTGCGCCCGCGCAGAAATTTCAAAGCCGGCCACGACCAGCGACATAAGAGCCTGTCTGAAAATTGGGAGGGGTGCTGCGGCGAGGGATTTTGATTTTGGGCGAGGCGGAGCGGGCGGAGCATCCCCGCAGCGGGCTGTGACGCCTGCGCCAACGAAGCCCAAAAGCAAAAGACCCGCCGCCCGGAGGGTTTTCGCGGCCAAGGCCGCGAAAACAGCACCCCTCTCAATTTTTAGACAGGCTCTCAGGACGCGAATGATGGATTTGTGGGTGCGTATGGTTTTCATGAGTGTGGTTTTGGTATCATGGACAGATGACAATTCGTCTTCCGGGCAACGATTGGTTTGGGGTGCACCTAGAGCTAATCACACTTCCGCCCGCGCCGTCATCACTTGGCACCAACCACATTTTGCAAATTGATTTGAATTTTAAGCACCACCCCGACCATCCGTATTTTTCGGTCAGCTTCCGTGATAGGCAGACATCACTGCCGACGCACCGGGCATATAGCCGCCTCCAATGGACGGCGGCTGTGTCCCGCTCGGAGCGGGACCAGCCGCAGCGCCTGACCCTCCAGTAAAACATACGCACAACCCGAACCCAGACTGTTGCTGCACACCCAGCGGTACGGTTGGTCGCGCTCCCCAGAACAGTGTCAGAATTCGTCCAACCAAGACGCCACCTTTTTGCCAAGACGCGGCAACCGTCTCTCCCTCTCCCCGGGGGAGAGGGCCGGGGTGAGGGCGAGCGTATAACTAATCTGCTGGCACACCGCCACTGTATGTAGCCGCCGCGCTTGACCCTCCAGTAAAACATACGCACAACCCGAACCCGGACTGTTGCTGCACAGAGACGCGCTCCGAGGACAGCGTCAGGATTCGCCCTCGAACAATTCTCGACAAGCACCGCCAAAAATTTTATCTCCCACGCATGTCGAGACTTTCTCACCTCCTGATTCTGGCCTTTGCGCTGCTCCACTTCACCACGAACGCCGCCGACACCTTCCGCGTCGCCGCCTACAACCTCGAAAATTATCTCGATCAGCCCACCGAGACGCGCCATTTCGTCAAGAGCGATGCCGCCAAGGCCAAGATCCGCGAGACCATCAAGGCCATCCATCCCGATGTTCTCGCCCTCGAAGAGATGGGCACCACCAACGCCCTCCTCGAACTCCGCGCCTCGCTCCAGGCCGAAGGCCAGGACTTCCCCTACTGGGAACATATCCAGGGCTTCGATGACAGCATCCACGTCGCCGTCTTGAGCAAGTTCCCCTTCACCGCGCGCCACCCGCACACCAATGAAAATTTCCTGCTCGATGGCAAACGCCTGGAGGTCAAGCGCGGGTTTGCCGAGGTCGAAATCCAGGCCGCCACCAATTTCACCTTCACCCTCATCGCGGCCCATCTGAAATCCCGCCTGACCTCGCCCGAAGCCGATGAAGCCGCCCAACGCCTGGCCGAAGCCAAAGTCCTGCGCGGCATCATTGATGCCCGCCTCGCCGCAAATCCAGACACCAAACTCATCGTCCTCGGCGATTTCAACGACACCCGCAACACACCCTCCACCAAGGCCGTCATCGGCCAGGGCAAACACAGGTTGTTCGACACCCGCCCCGCCGAGCGCAACGGCGACAACCAGCCCAACCCCAACCCACGCTACGAACCCCGCAACGTCACCTGGACGCATTACTACGGAACTGAGGATAGTTATTCTCGAATTGACTATATTTTGCTTAGTCCAGCGATGAAAAAGTATTGGGTGAAGGAAGACACCTACATCCCTACGATTCCAAACTGGGGAATAGGTTCTGACCATCGACCTATTGTGGCAGGGTTTTCAACCCAAAATTGACCTGTTCAAAGAGAAAACCTGGAATTTGGGTCTAACCACAGCGGTTCTGGATGTTCCAAGTGTGGAGGGTCGTTCCAGTGAGGATTCATCGAAGCGCACCCTGAACAAGTCAAAACTAAACAACAAAACACGAAAGCCAAACAGCATTGTGACTTTGTTAATCTGACTGAATCCATGTGTTCATCAAAGCAAACCATCAATTTTATTCAAGATTTTTCACCGACAATACTGCGTGTCTAACCAACATTACTATGGCGTCGAAGATTCCCACGCCCGCATCGACTACCTCCTCCTGAGCCCCGCGATGAAAAAATACTGGCTCGCCGATGAAACCTACATCCCAACTATTCCCAACTGGGGCATCGGCTCCGACCACCGCCCCCTCGTCGCCAGCTTCACAACCGGCGGAATTTGATTTCCCCCTTCTGCGCTCATCTGTGTCTGGCACCGGTCACGGACTCTGTGGAAAAAAATTCGCGCCCATTCGCGCAATTCGCGTCAAAGCCTTTGCCTTCCCCATCCGTGTTTGCTCTCGATCATCGAGTCTGTGTCCATCCGTGGTTAAAAATTCGTGTCTGGTGCCGGTCACCGGCTCCGTGGTTAAAAACAGAATTGCCCGTTGCACAATTCCCCGCACAGATTAAATTCCTCTTATGAAAATGAGCCGCGCCCTGCAGCTTTGCCTTGGAGCCATCCTCGCCGCCCTCTACGTCGGCTGCGCCACCGCGCAGATCGACTGGAACACCCGCGTCGGCGTCTATACCTACGACCAGGCCATCCACGAACTTGGCCCGCCCGACAAGCAGGCCAAACTGTCCGATGGTCAGAACGTCGCCGAATGGGTCACGCACCATTACAACGGCAGCAGCTTTGCTGTCGGCACCGGATTCTATGGCCGCCCCGGCGGCGTCGGCGTCATCCAGAGCGTCGGGCAGAACGGTTACGACACCAGCCTGCGCCTCACCTTCACCACCAACAACATCCTCGCCACTTGGTCCAAGAACTGACCCCGCCGGAGCGCGGACAGCTTGTCCGCGCGAATCCTGTTCCTTGAATGTTGAAAGTGCTCTGTAGAAAAGATCAAACCAAGGGCGATGCCCACCGCCGTACCCCCTCAACCGCCCTGCGGGCACCTTCTCCCCCACTGGGGGAGAAGGCAGGATGAGGGGGATCGGCTCGATTGACACAACCCGCTCACTGATCCATTGA
>Ga0105238_10003251_pt1 | contig 16217 bp, 18 predicted proteins | sample KBSC34metaG_FD_81526 | JGI IMG/M metagenome (GOLD analysis project Ga0105238, IMG submission 81526) | Corn rhizosphere microbial communities from Kellogg Biological Station, Michigan, USA - KBS C3-4 metaG | ecosystem: Host-associated > Plants > Roots > Rhizosphere > Soil | place: Michigan, USA... | reverse complement strand
TCGCCAACGCCTCGGCGTACGGGCTGTCGCCGTCGGTGTTCGGGCGCGACGTGCTCCGCGCCTTCGAGGTCGCCAAGCGCGTCCAATCGGGCATTTGCCACATCAACGGCCCGACGGTCCAAGACGAAGCGCAGATGCCGTTCGGGGGCATGAAGGGTAGTGGCTACGGGCGGTTCGGTGGCAAAGCGGCCATCGATCAGTTCACCGATCTACGCTGGATCACGATCGAGAACGCCAAGCAGGCCTACCCTTTCTGACCCTCGGCGCTCTCGCGCCTACATCCCTCGTCCGGGTAGAGTGGCGACGTAGCCAGCGGCGCCCCCCCGAAAAGGAGCCACTCATGATGAGATTCCTCGGATCCAGCTTCGTCGTCCTCGTTGTATTGATTTCCACCAGCGGGCTGGCGCGGGCCAGCAAGACGGTGATCAGAACCAAGGGTATGGACGCGGGCGGATCATTCGACATCCAGCAGACTCGAACCTGTTCCCCGGGGGTGACCGGGACCGACACGATCTCCGTCCACGTCGGCATGTTCGAGACCACCCTCACCACGGATGGCACGGGCGCCACGGTCTTGCAGGCGGCGATGAACGTCACTCGGGTCGACGGCTGCACGTCCGACGTCCTGTTCGACTTCGGGATGTTCGAGGGCGTGGGCACCCTCACCATGACCGCGCTCCAGACCGGCAACGTCACCGGACACTTCGTGCTGCCCCAGGGGACGACCCTGGACCTCAACCTGACCATGACGGGGTCGGACACCACCTCCACGGGGACGACCGCCCGCCGAACAATCCTGGGCAAGACGATGCTCATCCAGCGGGGAACCGGGACCTCTCGCACCGCGACCCTGTCAGGGACCGCCGTCATCGACGGAACGACCTTCTCTTCGTCGCAGATGACCAACACCGACGCGAGCCTCGCCCGGAACACGGGTGGCGAGATCACCATTCTCAAGCCTTGAGCGAGGAGATCATGAACATGCGCACGACGTCTCGTATCTTCGGACTCGCTCTCGGATTGGCATCCCTGTCGGTGCCTGTCGCAAAGGCCGCCACCGTTACCCGCATCTCCGTGACCGGAACCAGCGCCAACCTGAATCTCGTGCTTGCGCAGCCCGGCTCGCGGTCCGATTGCACCGTCGACATATCCGTCTTTTTGACCGCCTCTGCCACCGTCCAGCGGGCGGGCAATGCCCCGGCGTCCACCGGCGCCGTCGGGTTCGTCCAGCGCATCGACAATTGCGCCGGAACCTGGGAGTTCGGCTCCTTCGATGTCGCGCTGCCGAGCTCGGCGTTCACCAGCGGAAACGGCTTTGCCACCGTCACCGCCTCCATTCCCTTGGTCATGAATTTGATTACCGAAGAGGGAACCGTGAACCGGACGCTGGTGGTCGCGTTGCAGTTCGCAAACGTGGAGAACAACTCGGTGGAATCTCGCACTTTCGGCATGACGAGGGCGCCGCAATTCACCATGGTCACCCGCGGCAAGAGCGTGTTCAACGCGGCCGACATCTCCGGCCAGCTGACCCTGGACGGGGCCTCGCTGCTCACGCCCCCGACGTCGCTGATCAGCACCATCGAGTCCGGCACCTCCGCCACGATCGACATCACCAGATAGGCGCTGGATCGAGGCGTCGCACTGCGCGCCTGAAGTGGCGCGACCATCGAGGATAGCTTCCGTGCCGTTCCTTCCCTGGCCCTATCTCGATTCGATGTACGACTACCTGCCGCTGCTGGGCGGGACCCTCGGCGAGGTGCCGCCGGAGGCGCGGGCGAAGCGCGTCGCGATCGTGGGCGCGGGCGCGGCGGGGCTGGTCGCCGCGCACGAGCTGCTCAAGGTCGGCGTGATACCGACGGTGTTCGAGGCGAGCGGTCGCCACGGAGGCCGGCTCTACACCCGCCACTTCACCGAAGCCGATGGTCGTCCGGCCGCCGCCTTCGCCGAGCTCGGAGCCATGCGCTTCCCACCGTCGGCCAAGGTGTTCTTTCGCTACGCTCAGCGCTTCGGCCTGGCCCTCCACGACGATTTTCCGGATCCGGGGCTGGTCGACACGCTCTTGCACTACGAGAACAGAAACCACTTCTGGATGGCCCGGCAGGCGGTGCCAGCCGAGTTCGGTGAGGTTCAGCGCAACTGGGAGGCGTACATTGGCCCGCTCGCGCGCAAGATCCACGAGCCATGGCGCGCCGGCGATCTCGCGGCCGTGCAGCGCATCTGGCAGAGCTACCTCTCGCGCTACCAGGCCCTCAGCTTCTATGAGGCCCTCCACGCGGAGAGCGCCGTCTGGACCGACGAGGATCTGGATCGCTTCGGTTCGCTCGGCATCGGAACGGGCGGGATGGGGCCGCTCTACGGGGTGGCCTTCACCGAGATCCTCCGCATCGTGCTGCACGCCTGGGAGAAGGACCAGAAGATGGTCGCCGACGGTGCCGGCGCCCTCACGGACTGCTTGGTGCGACGGCGCGTCGATACGCCGGACGGTCCACGCTCGCTCGAGGAGAGCGGCGCCATCCGTCTGGGGGTCGAGATCGTCGACGTCATCAGCCGGGTCGGCGGAGTCCCCGAGCTCTGCTACCGCCGTCAGCCCGGCGGCGCCATCGAGCGCGAGCGCTTCGATGCCGTCGTGGTCGCCACCACCACGCGGGCCATGCAGCTCATGGGGCTGACCTTGCCGGGGTGGCAGGGCGGCAGCGCCGTGGCGCCGCAGGTGCGGACGGCCATGCGCCACCTCCACCACCTGAGCTCCTCCAAGCTCTTCATCCGCACGGCGACGAAGTTCTGGAAGGACACCCGCCTGCCACGCGTGATCTTGACCGACGAGCTGCCGCGCGCCGTGTATCTCCTCGACTATCCGCAGACCGACGACGGCGTCATCTGCATGAGCTACAGCTGGGGCGATGACTCCGTGAAGCTGCTCGCCCTCGATCCGCGCGAGCAGTTCGAGGTCATCAAGCGAACGGTCCGGCGAATCCACCCCGAGCTCGGCGAGGCCCTGATCCCCGTCAACGACGAGGTCCTCGCCGTCTCGTGGGAGCTGGAGCCCCACTACCACGGCGGGTTCAAGCTGCAGCTCCCGGGACAAGACGACGACGTCCGCGAGCTCTACTACCAGTTCCTGTCCGTCCTGTCGCCCGAGACCGACAGCGGCGTGTATCTGGCGGGAGACAGCGTCTCATGGTCGGGTGGTTGGGTCGAGGGCGCCTTGCACACGGGACTCAACGCCGCGTGCGCCGTGATTCATCGGTTGGGCGGCCGGCTGCCGTCAGATTCGCCGCTCGAGCAGCGCCCGCACCGCTACCAGTACCTCTGACGAGACCATTGAGCTGGTCTCCACTTCGCCGTTCCAGTGTTACGGCGATCACGGATTGGCGTGAATCGAATCACCAACGGCATTTTTCTCTTGGCTTGTGCGTCGAGAAGGCTCACTGTCGCGCGGTCCGCGCCACCTTCACGCAGTCCGGTGCGGGCGTTCACCACGGATCGAAAGGACGCGACGATGAAGAGAGCCAGCCGTCTCCTGTTGGGCCTATGTCTGCTGATTCCCGCGGCGGCCGAGGCCGCCACCGCCGCACCCGCGGCGACCATCGACTGCCACTCGGCGAAAGCACCGACCGTCGACTTTGACACCTTCATGAACACCTGCCGCGCGCGGGCCGCCGCCGAACGGTCCAGGATGGGCGCCGCCAGCCCCCAGGCCGCGGCCGCCGTGGCGAATGTCTACGACAGCCGCACCACCGTCGCCGGTGTCGCCAGCGCCACCGTCAACTGGAACAACGTTCCCACCTGGTCCGACGCCGACATCATGGCTCAGTTCGCGACTACCCGGGACGCGCGCTACATGACGATGGCGGGGGACTCCCGCTCTCGGCGCCTCACGTGGCAGTACCCCGACGATGGCTGCTACGCCCGGGCCGAGCAGGTGAATGCGCAGGTCACGCAGGCGGGCAAGGCTGCGCCCTACAAGCTGTTCGCGTTCAGCTGGAACCAGGTGGCTCTGGCCCCGTCCACAAGCAACACCAGCAGCGGCGTCATCAACTGGCGGTATCACGTGGTGCCGGTGGTGAAGAACAGCGTCGGACAGGCGATAGTCTTCGATGCGGCGCTCAGCCCCTGTCGGCCCTTGTTCTGGAAGGACTGGTTGCTATTGATGGCCGGCAGTCTGGCCTTCTACGACGACGTGGCGGGCGGAAACGGCGTCACCCTCGCGTCCCCCACCGCGTACGATCCCTTCAGCCTGCTCACGGGCGAGCCGTCCCACACGACGGAATCGCTCAACACGGAGGTCCAGCAGTTCCTTCCCTTGGAATGGCAACGGCAGAGCGATCTGGGACGCGATCCGAACGTGGTGCTGCTGAATAGCCCGCCGTGGAGCGGCTACGGCTGCTGGTCGACGACGCTGGTTGGTGCGTCGGCGAACGTGGCGCCAGGAGTGAACACCACCGTCACCGCCACCTGCCCCTTCGGCACGCTGGCCGTGGGCGGCGGTTTCACGGCGAACGCGAGCTTCGCGATCTCGAAGGACGCGATGAGCGGCAAGGCGTGGCAGGTCACCGGGCGCAACAACGGCAACAGCTCGCAGACCTTGTACACGCAGGTCTCTTGCTTGATCGGGGCGCCGTCGGGAGCCTCGATTGCCTCGATCCAGGGCAACGTGGTCAACGTGACCGCCAACTCGAACGGCACCTCGACCGCGACGTGCGGCTCGGGGACGTTGGTCAGCGGAGGGTTCACCACCACGCTGGGCTCGAACCCCTCGACGGTGATGCGCCTTTACAACAACAACCGCACCACCAGCACGGGCAACACCTGGCAGGTGTCCGCGCAGAACACGACGTCGGCCAGCAAGTCCGTGACGTCCTTCGCGTACTGCCTGCAGGGCACCAACTACACCGCGAACCAGGCCTCCGGCACCCTCACGTCGGGGGGCTACGCCAGCACGGGGTGCAACTCCCCGCCGGCCCAACTGATCGTCGGGGGCGGCATCGGATTCCCGCGCACGACGAACTACACGGTGTGGGACGCATCGTTCATCCGTCAATCGGGATATCTGGTCGAGATGTCCCCGGCCCCCGCCAACGACGACCCGAACGCCAAGGGGTACGCCGAGTGCCTGTCTCACCCCTGATTCTCTAGTTGGTCGGGCGCGGGCTGTCGGTCCGGCAGCCCGCCTCGGAGAACCGATTCATCCACCCGGCCTGGGGAGAGGTCCGCAGCTGGCGGGCGCGATCTTTCCCCAGCTCGGTGGCAAGCTGGCGCTCGAGCTGATCGCCCAGCGTGGCCCACGTACGCAGCAGCCGTTCACCAGGGGGTTGCTCTGCGCTGGGACCGGCCGGGATCGCCAGAGCGGCGCGTTCCCGGGCCAGCTTCTCTCGCCCCTCCTCGAAGCCGCTTCCCGGACGGGTCCGCAGCTCGCCCAACATCTCTTCGAGCGTCGCGGGCGCCGCTTCCTTCGATGCGCCCGCGGAAGCGGGCAGTCCTGCCAGAGCGGTCTGGGCGAACCCGCGCAGCTCGGTGTGCAGCTGGCGAAGCGTACCCTGGAGGACGTCACGCTCGTGGTCGGACAATGACAACGCCGCGACTTGCTCGTCGGTCACGACCGGCGGCTCGTTGTCCGTGATGGCCGGCATCTCGAACCGAACCTCGCACTTCCGGGCCATCTCGCCCAGCTCGTCGGGGCTGGGGTTCAGCCACGCAGACAGCGCGGCGGCGGCGCGCGGGTCAGGAGCTGGCGAGGTCGGCGGGCCGGGCGTTCGTGAAACTTGGCTTGCGGTGCCGTCCGGTAGGTCCGCCGGGCACTGACGAAGGTAGCGGCGACGCAGGTCACTGCAGTCGGTGGCGGCGGCGGACCCGGTCGGTCCGGGTCGCCAGGGGCGCTCCCCCGGCGCCTCGGTATCTCGCTCCGCCCTTTCTGGCGCGCGCCCGGCGGACCTCGCGACCCGGGCACGGACCTCGTAGACGCCCGCGACGACCAGCGCCGACAGCGCGGCCGCGAACAGCGACACCAAGAACCGGGGACGCTCCCCCTTCATCTCGCCCGCCAAGTTAGCCAAATTAGCAACGTCAGCAAAGGTAGATCAGGTCGCCCCTCATTTTGTCGAGGGTTGCGTTCACCGCGCGGTCCGAGGCCGCAAGAACAGCTCTTCGCGGGCCGCGTCCGAGATGGCGACGACCGCCGGGTGCTTCAACCGCCGCTCGACCGAGACGGCGTGAAAGCGCTCCTTGACCTCCGCAGCGCGGCCCAGCACCGAGACACCATACTGGCGGCACACCTCGTCCTCGACCACGGTCGAGGCCGCGAAGATGCCCAGGCCGTCGGCGCCGAACACCTGCAACAGCGCGCTGTCCTCGAACTCGGCCACCACGCGCGGCTTGACGTCCTGGCGCGCGAACCACTGGTTCAGGGCACGACGCAGGGTGGTGTTCTCGATCGGCAGCACCATGGGCGCCCCGTCCAGTGACCGCGGAAAGCCACGCCTGAACCGCCGCGCCAGCGACGGGGCGCCGAAGAACGTCACGCCCGTCTCGCCGAGCAGATGGTTGAAGGCCCGCACGCTGCTGCTGGTCGGCACGGGCGCGTCGGCGATGACGATGTCCAGGGTGTGCAGCGCCAGGTCGGCCAGCAGCTTTTCGTAGGTGCTCTCGTAGCAGACGATCTTCACCACTTCGGGCAGCGACAGCGCCGGCTGCAGCAGGCGGCGCACCACCAGCTTGGGGACGACGTCGACGATGCCCACGTTCAACCGCAGGGGCTGCCCCGTGGCCCGTCCCTTCACGGTGTCGACCATCTCTCGCCCCAGCGTGAAGATCTCGTCCGCGTAGCGAAAGACGACGCGGCCCATGTCGGTCAACGCCAGCTTGCGCCCCACCTTGGTGAACAGCTTCTCGTCCAGCTGACGTTCCAGGGCGTGGATCTGCGCGCTCAGCGTGGGGTGAGACAGGCGCAGCACCTTGCCCGCCGGGACCAGCCCGCCCTCGCGGGCCACCACCCAGAAGTAGAGGAGGTGGTGATAGTTGACCCATTCGAGGCGCGGCGGCGACGTGTCGTCCATACCGACATATTAGTTCGAACTTTCGTCATGGTCGACGCGACGGCGGTGCTTCAAAACATGGTCATGGCGCCGGGGTGGCGCCAGGAAACAGCGAAAGAGAGGAGAAGGACATGAAGATCGACATTCGGTTTCGCGGCCTCGAGGGCTCGGACGCGTTGCGGGAGCACATCATCCGCCGCCTTCACTTCAAGCTGAGCCGGTTCAAGCGGAAGGTCACCTCGGTGCTGGTCAGGATCGGAGACGTCAACGGACCGCGCGGGGGAGTCGACAAGCGGTGCCATGTCACGGTCTCTGGCCCAACCCTTCCGTCCACCAACATCCAGGATCTGAACGCGGACGCCTACACGGCCGTCGACCTCGCGGTGGAGCGGGCGGGCCACGCCGTGGCGCGGGTGCTGGGGCGAACGCGCGCCGTGAACCGGGCCCCCACGCCGGCCCCGCCTTGGTAGGCGCCCGGGAGACACGCGCAGATCCAGAAGAGGCACAACCACCGCCGCAACGACGGCATCACAGCACAAGGAGAACAAGGAGACGTTCGTCATGAAAAACCAAATGAAGACCATCGCTCTGCTGGGCTCGCTGTCGGCACTGGTCGTGGGCATGGGCGCGCTGGTCGCCCCTGGACACCTCTACCTGTTTGGCGCGCTGGCGCTGGCCATGAACCTGGGCGCGTACTTCTTCTCGGACCGCATCGTGCTGCGCCTGCACCGCGCCCGCGAAGTCGGACCGGACGAGGCGTCCGAGCTGCACGACATGGTCGCGGAGCTGTCGGCCAAGGCAGGCATTCCCCGGCCGCGGCTGTACCTGATCCCCGAGGACCAGCCCAACGCCTTCGCCACCGGACGCAATCCGGCGCACGGCGTGGTGGCGGTCACCGAGGGCATCGTGCGGATCCTGAACCCGCGCGAGCTGCGCGGCGTCCTGGCGCACGAGCTGGCGCACATCAAGAACCGCGACATCCTGGTCAGCACCATCGCGGCGGCCGCGGCGGCGCTGGTCACCTACGTGGCGCAGGCCATCAGCTTCGGCAGCCTGTTTGGAACGAACAGGGACGACGAGTCCGAAGGGAGCGGCGGCGGTGGATTGCTGTTGGCGCTGGTGGCGCCGCTGGCGGCGACGGTCATCCAGATGGGCATCTCGCGCTCGCGCGAGTACCTGGCCGACGAGACGGGCGCCCGCCTTTCGGGCGATCCCGAGGCGCTGGCCAGCGCGCTGGTGAAGCTGGACCGCACGGCGTCCGTCGCCCCCGCGGCGGCGACGCCCGCGACGGCCAGCCTGTTCATCGTCAACCCGTTCGGGGCCATGGCAACCGTGTCGCGCTGGTTCTCCACCCACCCCGCGACCCAGGAACGGGTGCAGCGCCTGCTGGCCATGATCGGGGAAGCATCCGCACCGCGATGGGAGGGGCGTCGCTCTCCGCCCACGCGCCTGGCCGGTGAGTGGTGACCACGCTGGCCCCGCCATCCTTCGGCTCGCCCCAGGCGTCCGTCCGGAGCTCGGGTATCCACCCGATTCACGACGCGCGACGATTTCCTGAGCCGTCGCGGAGTTGCGACGACTCCCCCTGGGCATGACCCCGCTTCACCACGAGGCGCACGAGCTGCTGCGCCGTCGCGATCGCCGCGCCCCTGCCCCCCGATCGGGCGGTCCGATCTCCCTGTCCGGGCTCCTGACCACCGCGGCCATTGGGGGGCTCCTCGGGCTTGGCGGCGCGTGCGCCAAGGATCCGGCGCCGCTCCCCGGCCAGTCGGGAACGGGAGGGACCACCGAGGCATCGGACGCCGGAGCGTCCGACGGCCCGCCGGCGCTGGCGGCGACCGTGACCGTGCCCCGCGCCGGGACCCACGACGTGCCGGCCCTGGCGTTCGGACAGAACTACTGGAACTGGGAGCCCGAATGGGGCGACGCGATCGCCGGCACGGACCAGCAGGTGAAGGCGGCGGGCGTCCGTCTGATCCGGGCGGGGGGCGCGAACAACGAGCTGCAAACGCCCAACCTTTTCTCGACAGCCGAGCTCGACGACTTCGTGGCGTATTGCAAGGCGGCCGGCGCCGAGCCGGTTCTCCAGGTACCGCTCGTGAAGAACGCCGCCGGCCAGCCCGCCGGCGCGGCCGACGCCGCCGCCATGGTGACCCACGCGAACGTCGACATGGGCTACGGCGTCAAGTACTGGTCGATCGGGAACGAGCCGGACCTCTACACCATGCAGGGGTTACAGGGTTCGTCGTACAGCGCCGCCGATTACTGCGCGACCTTTCGCAGCTATGTCACGGCGATGAAAGCCGTCGATCCTTCGATCGAGATCCTGGGACCCGAGCTGTCGTGGAAGTACGTCTCGGGCAACGACTGGCTCACGCCCTTCCTGGACAAATGCGGGGACGTGGTCGACATCGTCTCGGTGCACCGCTACCCATTCGCGCCCGAGAAGGCGACGGTGGCGGCCGCCTTCGGCGACGCGACCAACTTCCGACAGGTCGTGCGCTCCCTGCGGTCCAACCTCGACAAGCACGGGTTGACCGCCACGCCGCTCGCCCTGACCGAGGCCCACATCACCTACGACGGCGATCCCGGCAAGAGCACCCTGCCCGCTTCGCCGCAGACGTTCTACGCCGGGCTGTGGGTGGCCGACGTCATGGGCGTGGCGCTCGAGGAGAAGCTGTGGACCAGCGCGTTCTGGCACATCGCCGACACCGCGTCGGGATGGCAGCTGGCGTTCATCCACGCGGGGGCGCCGAGGCCCACCTACTATGCGAGCCAGATGATCGCCACCAGCTTCGCCGGGAAGATGTTGGCCCCGTCGGGCGTCCCGACGGGGTTCTCGGTGTACGCGAGCCGCGACGACGCCGGTGGCAAGACAGTCGTCCTGGTGTTGAACAAGCGATCGAGCGCCGCGCGCTTGGTGCTCGCGCTCGAAGGCGGCGCCTCCCCTGATCTACCGTTTCCGGCCGAGTCGCTGACGCGGCTCACCTTTACCGACGGCGGATCCGCCCCCGCCATCCTTCGCTATACCAAGGACCTCGCCGACGCCCAGATGCCGCCAGCGGCGATGTAACGCGTTCGTTGGGGCGAGGTAGGACTCGCCTCACCGCCCGAGCAGGCCTTGAAAGATCAGGGCTCCAGCCAGCGACGCCAACACCATCGCGCCCCCGTGCGACAGCAGCACGTGCCCGGTGGTGGCGATCGGGCACAGAAGATGGAGCGCCAGGCCGCCAAGCGCCCCGCCAGCCGCGCCCACCGCGAGACCGACGCCGCGGCCGCCGACGGGCAGCACCCGTCTCAGCAAAACCAAGCCAAGGACCATGAAGATCGCGGCCACCTGGAGGACGTACTTGCCGCATCCCCAGCACGACTGGATGAGCGTCTTGCCGACGTCCTCTGGCCGGAGACTGACGCCCGGAGCGAACGCGGTCCACACGGCGGTGAACGCCAGCACCAGCCCCATCGCGATCGCGCTGATGCGGGCAGCCCGCCCGGCCGACGGCAGGACCTCCCCCCGCGCGGGCACCAGCGCGGCCGCGAGCGAAAGGACCAAGGTCGCCGCCCAAAGTGCGGCGCCGATCGCCACCCACGGGGCCGGCAGGGCCCCCAGGTCTCGCCGGAGAGGAAACCGGATCAGCGTATAGGCAGGCCATATCGCGCCGACCGTCGCGACGATCAGGAATGCTCCGAAGCGCGTGCGCGTACGAACGGGTTCGATCGCCCCGACGGCCTTCAAGATCTCCGCCGACGGAGGCGGAGCCGGCACCTGCCGGGCCGAGCGCAGAAGGTACTCGTCGATCTCGGGAGAGTCCTCGGATTTCACGCCAACTCCGTTCTCGGTTGGGCCTTCTCGGTCTGGGCAGGGCTTCCCGCCTTGCCAAGCAGCCCTCGCAAGGTGACATAAGCTCGATGCGCGCGAAGCTTGATGGCTCCCGGCGTGGTGCCGGTGATCATCGCCGCCTCGGCGACGGTGCGACCGTGAATCTTGGTCAACATCAGCGCCTGCCGCTGGTTGTCCGGCAGCCGTTCGAGCGCAGCCATCGCGGCCGCCGCCGAGGCATGGTCGTCCTCGAGCGGACGCGCCTCCTCGGCGACGCCGGTGATGTGGGCGGCGGCGCCGGCCCGAAGCTCACCGTCCTTCGTCAATCGCAACCGGCTGCGCTTCCGCCTTCGCATCTCGTCGAGGCACGTGCGGTGGGCGATGGTGTAGATCCACGGAATCGGGTTGGCACCGCGGACGTAGCTCCCGCGCGCGTCGTGGACCTTGATGAACGCGAGCTGCAACACATCCTCGGCCGCGGCCCTCTCGCCGAGCAGCCCGGCGAGGTAGCCGAGGACACGAGGCGCCAGCATCGCGTACAAACGGTGAAACGCCGCGGCCTCGCCGTCACAATACCGGGCCATGGCCTCGCTCGCCGCGAGGGCCTCAGGGTCCATGCTTCACCACGGCGTCACTCATATCTCGGGCGGCGCGGGTCGACAAACGCCCTGGTGCGACCAGAGCCAGGATGGCAGCGGGCAGCACGAGCGCCGTCCCATGGACCACCGCGATGTGGGGGGCGCTCGAAATCGCACAATGGACATGCAGAACGAGACCGCCGAGCGCGCCCGCCGCGCCTCCCAGGGCCGACAGCACGCGCCACCCGCCGACCAGCAGCACGCGGCGCAGCGACCAGAGCCCAAGCGCCAGAGGCGCCGCCGCGATCCCGAGCGAGGTCGCCAGGCACCGCCCTGCCGCAGCCCACGCATCAGCGAGAGGAGTGGTCTGGTGCAGCTGGCGCGTGAACGGATGAAAGGCGATCGCCAGGTCCAAGCCGACCAGAGCGCCCAGCATCACCGCGGTGATACGAGCGGACGTTCTTCCGGAGGCGAGTATCTGGCCTCGCGGCGGAATGAGCGCGCACCAGAGAAGGGCGAGGAACGTCGAGAGCCCGGACGCTGCGTAGACGGCGAATGGGACTGGCGGCAAATTCGCGAGGTCGCCCCGCATGCCGACCTTCCAAATGAACGCTGCAACCGGAGCGAGTGACCCTCCAGCCACTGCGGCAAGCACGCGTGCCGGGCGGCGCGTCCGTACTGGACGCAAATCGGCCAGCGCGCGCTCGAGGGCGGGGGATGGGGGCGGAACCCGCACGGCGCGATCCTTCAGGTGGTCTCAGAGCGCGAGCGCAGCAAGGGCTTGGGGAGAGGAGCGGCGGCGCCTCCCCGGACGCGTCCCACCGAGCTCTCGATGAAATTGGTGACCATCTCCTTCGTCCTCCGGTGACGGTCACTACGTCGTCCGACCGGCGAGGTTACGGATCGTCTCGGCCGGGCTAGAAGCCTGGCTGCCAGGGACCGAAGATGATCGGGGGGAAAGGAAGCGCCTGACGTCCCACCAAGACGCAAGGCAAGGCATGGAAAACCTTCGCGCATCCCCGCCAGCGGGCGCTCAAAACGCGAATGCTAGTATGCCGCGTGGTCCCGGAGAACGACGCCGCGCTCGCGACGGAAATCGCGGCCGGCAACGAGCAGGCGTTCATCGACCTGGTGGCGCGCCATCATGGCCCGTTCACGCGGCTGGCTCTGATCTGGGTGGGGAGCCCCTCCATCGCCGAGGAGGTCGTTCAGGAGACCTGGACCATCGCGCTCGAGAAGCTCGCGGGATTCGAGGGACGCTCGTCGCTCAAGACCTGGCTCTGTGGAATCTTGCTGAATACGGCGCGGGCACGCGCCCGCAAGGAGCGGCGGACGGTCTCGGTACCCTTCTTCGATCCAGACGAGGCACCCGAGCCCGCCGTGCCGCCCGATCGATTCAGTCCGCCCGGACATCGCTGGGACGGGCACTGGCAAGCGCCACCGCGGGCCTGGCCGGAGACGCCCGAGGCCGCCCTCCTGTCGACGGAAACGCTAGGAGTCGTCGATACTTGCCTCAAAGCGCTCCCGGAGGCTCAGCGCGCGGTCTTGATCCTGCGAGACCTCGAAGAACTTTCTGGCGAGGAGGCCTGTAACGCTCTGGGGATAACCGACACCCATCAGCGGGTCCTCTTGCATCGAGCACGCTCCCGCATGCGGGCCCTGCTGGAGCAGCACTATGACGAAACGAAAGCCAGGACGACGTGAAGTCCCTCAAGCAGACCGAGGTCGTATGCCGCGACGTCGTCGAAGTCGTGAACGACTATCTCGAGGACACGATGTCGCCGGAAGAGTGCGCGGCCTTCGAGCAGCACTTGCACGCCTGCCCGTGGTGCATGACGTACCTGAATCAGATCCGAGCCTCGTCTTCGTTCGTCCGCCGCGTGACTGCCACCGACTTGCCGCCGGCCCTGGAGGCATCGTTGCGGGCCCTGTTCCGGGCGCGGCGCCCGGCCTGATCGGGAAGGTCGCGCCGTGACCTTGGCCTACAAGTTTCTCGCGCGAGGCGCGCGAGGTCCGATCACGGGCCTCGTGTGGCCGGCCGCTGGTCGCTGGCTGGAGGCGAAGGGCCCCCTGTCGCTGTGCCGCGACGGCATTCATGCCTGTCGCGCGGATCAGCTCGCCCACTGGCTGCATGAAGAGCTGTGGCGGGTCGAGCTGGACGGCGAACAGATCGACGGGCCCGACTGCGTGGTCGCCGGGCGCGGGCGTCTCCTAGGGCGCGTGGACGCCTGGTCCGAGACCGGCGGCGCCCAGCGCTTCGCGGCCGCCGTCCGGGATCGCGCCACGTCGCTCGTCGCCGCGCGGCCCGACCTGCAAGGCTATGTCGACGATTCGAGCTGGCACGTCCGACATGGCGCCCTCGAGTCGCCCGCCCTGGCCGCCCTTTGTGCCGCGATGGCCGTGGCAAAGACCGCGCCTGACATGGAGCTCGAGGTCGCGTACCGGCGCGAGCGCACCTGGCAGAGCGATTGGATCGTTCGGGAGATGAACCTCTCATGACCTTGTGGCGCAAGCGTCCTCGACAGACCGACGATCCGGCGTGCGATTTGATGGAGCGATATTGCGCCGGCCAAGCGGACGCGTTCCGCGAGCTCTATGCTCTGCTGGCGCCCCTGGTCCTGGCCGATCTCGCCGCGCGCGGGTGCGAGGGGGCGGCGGCCGAGCGCACCCTCGAGTCGGCGTTCTTGACCTTGCACCACAGCCGCAGCGCGTACGTCGTGGGGGCCGATCCTCGACCGTGGCTCCTCGCGATCGTGCGCCACCACGAGGCCGCGCAGGTGAAGCAGGACGCGCTCCGCCCTTCGGCACAGCCCCAGGCCGTGTCCGCGTAACCGCCGCCACCAGGGCCTGGTCTCCCGAAACCCCGTCCGTCGTAGATCGCATTCCGCCCAGCGCCGGTCCCGTATTCACCTAGACTGGGGTTCATGCGGTCGCGCACGCTCGAGCTGCTGCTCCTCACATTCTCCGCCGCAGGGTGCGGTGCCAGCGCGTCTGCGGCGCCGGCCGAGTGGCGGCGTGTGGTGCTCGTTGAGCTGTTCACCTCACAGGGATGCAGCTCGTGCCCCCCGGCGGACGCGTTCGTCCGCGAGCTACCGGCGCAGGGACTGGGACGCGACAAGGTCGTGCCGCTCACCTTCCACGTCGACTACTGGGATGGTCTGGGGTGGAAGGACCCGTTCGCAACGCCGGTCTTCACCGAGCGACAGCGAGCCTATGCGCGATCCGGAAACCTGCGCTCGCCGGACGGCCACGCGGGGCTCGACGGCATCTACACGCCGCAGATGATCGTTGACGGGCTGGTCCACTTCTCGGGACAACGCCGACAGGATGCCATCCGCGAAATGATGCGCGCCGCCCTGCGGCCGGCCGCCTTCGACCTGGCGGCACACGCGACCGTCCAAGGATCCACGATTGATGTCGAAGTCGCGGCCATCCACCGAGGCGACACGAAGCCCGACGCCGCCTGGCGGGTCATCGTGGCCCTCGCCGCGATCAAGACCCGGACGGCCGTTGCCCGCGGCGAGAACGCCGGCGAGACGCTCGAAGAGGCCGCAGTCGTACGCGCCTTGTCCGACAAGATACCTCTCGCTCCGGCGTCCCAAGCCCCTGTCAAGGTGCAGCTCAGCAAGCCCTCCGACCTGCCCTGGTCCAGCATCGACTTCGTGGCGTTCGTCCAGTCTCGAGCGACCGGGGAGGTTGGCGCCGTATCCGTCGTCGATCGGAAGGAGCTCATCCGCTAGAGCAGCCGGTTCGCGAAAGACCAGAAGAATGGCCCCCCGGCCTTTCGCGGAGGCGCCAGGCGGCGCCTCCGCCCGGCGGGCCGCTACGGCTGACCCTGCCCCGACAGCAGCTGGAATCCGTAGGTCGGCGACCTTCGCCCCCGCACGCCGCTGAAGACGAAGCGCTGCGTGATCCGCTGCCCCGGCTTCAAGACGCCGTCGTCCAGGAAGACGCGGACGTAAGGGTCCCCGGCGTGGGTCGTGCCGCTCGCGTTCGCGAGGCGTACGCCCGACGAAAGGCCGTGAAGGACGATGAGGAGGTGCGTGTCGACCACGGAGTCGCTGACGTTCTTGAATTCGTAGACTTCGGCGGCGGGATCAGAGCGGCCGGCCGCGACGCGATCGGCGCGGACCTGCTGAGTCACGTCCAAGAATTCGAGCCCCTGGTCCCGGCGCGACAGCGGATCGTCGTTGTCGATGGCGAGGCCGCTCAGCAACTGGCCGTCCTTCGCGCCCAGGGCGGCGAGCTCCGGGTGGTGCTTCGAGTAAATCAGATCCGCCTCGTTGGGCTGGAAGGCGCGGGCGAATCCGGGGTCGTACAGGCCGTTCTCGACGAAGTCCGTGAGAGCGTCCATCTGGGCGTGGCTGAGACCCAGACCGCGCGGGGCGTGTGTCCCCCGCGGGTGGGTGAAGCGAGGCTCGAGGGTGCTCGCCAGGCCCGCGAACATCTGGTCCTGCGCCACGCCGTCGTTGAAGTAGCTGACGACGTCCCTCACGCTGGTCAGCGACTCGTTGTGGAAGAACGTCCGCGCATCCTTGAGCTGCCGCAGCGTCAGCACGCGGAACTTGAAGGCGTCGCTGTCGCGGGCGGTGATTTCCCGCCGGCCATCGTCGCGGAAGTTGGGATCGTTTCTCCCGACCGCGTTCAGGGCCTGGAGCGGGTGGTCGGCGAGCCCGAGGTTGTAGAAGTTCTCCTCTACGAACTGCCCGACGCCAGCCACGTCGGGGTCGTTCACCTGCTTGTTGAGCATCGGCCCGCTGTGGCAGGTGTAGCAACCCGCGCCGCCGC
>Ga0105238_10003250_pt1 | contig 16219 bp, 11 predicted proteins | sample KBSC34metaG_FD_81526 | JGI IMG/M metagenome (GOLD analysis project Ga0105238, IMG submission 81526) | Corn rhizosphere microbial communities from Kellogg Biological Station, Michigan, USA - KBS C3-4 metaG | ecosystem: Host-associated > Plants > Roots > Rhizosphere > Soil | place: Michigan, USA... | reverse complement strand
TGGGCCAAGATCGAAAAACGCGCAAGCAGCGCGTGAGTCTTCTGGAATTGAGGTACTCGCGAGGAACCCTTTCAGGGTTCAACGGTTCTTTTGATCAATTCCCGACGCCTTCGGCGTATTCGTCATTCTTGTGTGTGAGTCCCACATGGCTTTGCCTCGAAAGTCTGAAATCGTTCTTGGATCGGGTCGGTACAGGGAGCGGTAGCGACCTGGTCAGTGATCAGCATGCGACATTTCCTAATGATTCGTGACTCCTATCGTTTGACCAGGTCGCTACCGCTCCCTGTACTGACCCGATCCAAGCGCGGTCCGAGTCTTGAGGCAAAGCCATCCCACATTAATGCTGGTCCATGACGACGACGCCAGAACAATTCGTTGGACCATCGAGACTCGTGCAGATATGCGTCATGGTGCATCAGGAGGTACTGCGCAAACGCGCGATCAATGAGGCCCTCATAACTGCGCAGTGCGTCATCGTGGCCACTCAGGTAATCAATGATGTTTGACGCTGCATTAAATCCGCTTCCCATCGCCATGGCGATGCCGTGCGACGCAAGCGGGTCATAAGCAACCGCACTATCTCCGACAGCTAACCAGCCTTCGCCCGCTACTTTCGTTAGTCTTACTGTGTGCGCCGGCAGGATGCGTGGTTGAGATGGAGATCCACTGCCGTATTTACGTACCCGTTCTGCTGTATGCGTGGCTTGCTTTAAAAGTGCGAGCCAATGGTCTGTTGAGTGGAGTACTGCCCGGTCGAGCAGATCTCCATCAGTCATGTAAACCGCTATGAGTTTCCCACCAGGCAACCGTGATGAATACCACCACCCGGAAGAAACAGCCTCGACCAGAGTGAATGAGTCTTCCTCTGTTCCGTGAGAGACGTCTGGGAACGTTGCTGCGACACCCACTAACCGGTCATAGATGAAGCGGCGAGCACCAAGCGATCCGGCAACACGCGCAGCACGGCCTGTCGCATCAACCACAAAGTTTGATCGATACGTTTCGATTCCTTTCAAACCACGGACCGTGAGTTTGAAACGCATGTCCTTCTCTCTGGAGCAGGACATCAGACGTCGATCGTAATGCCAACGTGCACCAGCTTCTGTCGCCGCTTGCATTAGCTCATCTTCGAAGGCGGCCCGGTCGAGGCGCCAACCAGGTCCAGTTGTCCCGAAGATAAAGTCTCGCTCTTCAATGGAATTCGATCCCCAGACAAACCGGTTTCCATAGCAAGGGAGATTTCCCCTTCGCCGTAGCCGCTCCGTTAGTCCGAGATGATCTAATAGTGGATTAATCGTCGGTGGTAGACACTCTCCCACTTTCATCTGCGACTCAGAGTGTGCCTCCAGGATGATTGGAGAGATGCCGCGGCCTGCCAGTGCGAGCGCAATCGCGGCTCCTGCCGGACCTCCACCGACGATTACCACGTCTGTCGTAAACATGAGTACTCTTATAGTTCGCCGCGACCAACAATGCGTCGTCTCGCAGGTAACGGAACTTCGTCTATCTCCGCCGCTAATTTTTTAGCCGCAAGTAGAGGAACTTCAGCCATTTCCTCTGCAGGAGCCTGGATTAGTCTTTCAGCGATCCGAACCTGTTCCCACGTCGGATCAGATTTAGTGAACTCAGCTGCTAATCCAGTTTCGACCCACAAGCGCGCGGGCAATCCGTGTTCGGCGTGGTCCGCTGATCCGTCGCGGGTCGTAATTATTCCAAGCTTGTCCCACTTGGCGACGTTGTCGTTAATGCGCGTGTCGTAGTCCGGTCCAAAGTAGCGCAACCAATCAACGCGATAGAACAAATGTTTCATTCGTTGGGCCAGCGGCAGGTTTTGGTCGAGCACACGTCTATATGAGCGCTCGCTAAGGACCTGATTGGGAACCCGCGCAGCCCAGAAAGACGGAACTGACAGAAACGTTCCAATTTCATAGCCCGATAAACAACTGGCCTCATCCGTTTGCCATGGAACACCTAACCACCACGTGAGCGTGCCCGGACCGCTGGATTCGACAATACCTCCAGGGCCCATCGCTTCAACCGGCGAAAGACTTGGACCATAGTTCATGTTTGGTTCCTGACCTTCCGGTAAAACGTTCAACCGGTACGGCTCTTTCCACATAGTCGCCACACGCAACGGCCACGTTAACTCAATGCCCGGATGAAATGGGCCGCCAAGACAGCTCTCGAGATTTGCTTCGTCGAGCGCATGAGGCTGCTCGGCGAGGGGATAGGCATCAAGTGTTGCTGGACGCTCTCGATGCGCGGGATCGCTATCAAAGTCGCCATCTGCCCAGTTTCGCAGCCACTCATACTGAGTCGGAGTAACCGGCAGATCGTCCATACCGAGATCGTTATAGTCTCCAAATGCATCGCCGTAAAACGGTGGCAACTTCTCAGGCTCCTGTGGTCCGGTAGCATCGGCGGGATTTCGAAACCAATTGAAATAAGAAGTGCGGAGCGGCTTGTGTTCTTCAGCAGGGCTCGACAACTTATAGAGCAACTCGGGATCGGTCAGGTCGGATGGAGAACCGGAACCGAATAGAAAACTGACACCGCTATTCACCCACTGGTTATCAACGAGGCGTTCGAAGATGGGGAAGATGTCGCGCCAGAACGAAGGACGCCGTGACTTCCCAAACTTCGGATCGCGGCTAAATAGATCGAAGACAACGTCGTACATTGTCACAACACCGTAAAGTCCCTGACCGTAACTGGGAGGCGTGACAGCCACCATTGCCGGCTCAGCTTCGAATTCCTGGCCATCAATCTTCACGGTTGCTCGCACGGGACCGTCCGAAGTGTCATCGTGCCAGCCGTCATTGTTTGCGAAAGTTATTGCCGGTTTATTGTCGGCTGAGGCGGAGTGGCCGAATCCTCCCAGGAAAATCAGGCGTCCCGCGTCGTCAGTTCGCAGCTCTCCGAGTGGAACCTTAATGCCCATGAATTTGCCGGTGTCAAAGTGATATGGATCTCCCTGGATGTTGCGACCGCTGATCGTACGTGGGCCAGGATCGATAATCAGTTTTTGGCGATCCGCGCCGGTGATCGATTTATTCCGTAAGGCTGTCGTCTTGGCAAATTTTCCGAGATCCATCGCATTCTCAAACTGGTACCAGGCGGCCTTGCGATTGGCGACGTGTACGCGCCATGTGATCTCGGCATTATCCGCTGTGATTTCGCGAATCGCCTCGCCTGCGTTGTTGAGTTCGTAGATGCGAAACCGTGCCGCCTGACGTTTTATCCGGCCCGCTGAATCTTTGAAACCACCCTCAGGTTGCGGAACCTCACCGGGAGCCTCGGGGCCAATGAAATATTCGTCCGGAGAATTACCAACGCGCGCGACTCCGATGCCCGGATGAATCACGTAGCGTACGATTGGATTTTCGTCAGACATAACTCTGTATGCTCCTCTGTGGTGAGTTAGATTGTAAGCTTTGGATGGCGTCCGGTTTTTGCGATGGCGCGATCAGCCGATGATCAGAACAGCGCAGAGCATACACCAGTTGCTGACAGTGAGAAAGTTTCTTGCCACCGCTTTGGGAAATACAAAGCGCCACGAAATTGGCCCTTCAAGGTGAGATGCAGTTGGAAAAATACGCCGAAGGCGTTCGCTAATTCCAGCCCAGGGTTGGAGCGCAGCGACAACCCTGGGATCGCAAACAAAACACGAAAAAACCCTGAAAGGGTTCGCCAATTGCCGAACCCTTTCAGGGTTGAATCGCTATTTTAATTTAGCCCCAGGGTTCTCGCTACGCTCGAACCCGGGGCTTAAATTAGCGAACGCCTTCGGCGTAAATTCAAACTGCATCGCGTAGAATCCAAACCGCATCACTAATTCCAAGGTGGGTGCCTATTGACGTCAAAATAAAACCCTCGCATACTCTACCTTCGCCTGCAGTCCAAGTAAGAACTCACGTTTGCCCGACATGAAAAACCTCATCCGCATTGGCATCGCTTTACTCTGTCTTATGTTGGGAATCGCCGTGGGCCGCTCGGCCTCGACCGGCGCCGTAGTCACAGGAACAATCACCGATCAAACTGGTGCAGTTATCGTCAGCGCAGATGTACTGATGCTTAATCTCGCCAGTGGCAGGGAAGTGAAGACAAAGACAGATTCGTCAGGTAAGTATGAACTGACTAAATTGCCCGATGGTTCCTATCAGCTTTCCATAAACAGTCACGGCTTTGCTGTCGCCGCGCGCGTTATCACTCTGCACAAGAGCGCTCGCTATCAGGAAGATTTTTCACTCGTCCCGGGCGTGATCGAAAGCAGCACCACCGTCACCGCGGGAAAGGGCAACGCGCGAGTTGCCGTTGATACTCCACAGATGCTTGCACTGACCAATGCGTCTGACATCGAAGAGCGCCGTCCAGTTTCAGCATCGCGAGCCATCGAGCGAACACCAAATCTCATCCCCGTAATCGCCAATCCGGCACTCGAGCGACCTCGCCTCCGCGGGCTGGCTTCAAACAGAGTCTTGATCGTTCTCGATGGTGAGCGACTCAATAACATGCGCAGCGATCCGACTTCCGGCGTTTCTCCGGCAGTCGTGGCAGTAACCCAATTGGAATCCGCGGAAGTTCTTAGTGGCGCCGGCTCGAGTTTGTATGGTTCAGATGCGATGGCTGGAGTCGTCAACCTGATCACAGCCGTGCCGCTGAGCAATGTCGACACCAATCATTTGGGTTTGCGTTTCAACGGCGACTTCCACAGCAACGGTCAATTTCGCAGCGGCGCCACGACACTGAATTGGAGCCGTCCCGGCTTTGCGCTGCGACTGGGCGGCTCACTCTTTCGTCAATCGAACTACAGTGCCGGCAATCAACCGATCTCAATCGACGACGTTGTGAAACTAGGTCGGCTGGTTACGGACATGGGGAACGCGGTGGGAAACAGCGTCGCGCGCACTTATGCTGTTTGGAGTCTTCCGGCCGGAGCCGAGATTGCGAATGGGCAGGCGAATGGTTTCAACGACCAGGTCGACCTTTTGTTTTTTCCGCGCGAGAATCAGAGCCTGCGCTATCGTCAGTTGAATAGCCAGCATAAGAACCTGGGCTTCTCATTCATCGCGACTCCATTCGATCCGCGTACGCAGACCAACAGCTTCCGGCGTTTAGACAAGTATAGTGCGCGTTACGAAGCTCGGGAATTGACCGGCTGGCTATCTCGAATCGCTGCCGGTTTCTACCGTCAGAAATTTTCTTTCCCTGACGATACATTAACCTCTCCGATTGCTCTCGGTAGTAGCTGGACACTTACGCCCACTTCAAACATCCCGTCAAATCCTCTGGCTGTTCTTACGGGTAATCGGTCAGTATTTACGGCCGGGAATCTCTCCGAGAACAAGAGTTCAATCACGACTTACGCGGTCGACGTCCAAGCTACATTCGCGCCCGGAGTTCGGACATTGCTAACAACCGGCATTGGTTACCTGCGTGACTCGTCTGCCGATCAATTCTCGCGCACTGACTTCGTTGCTCCTTTCAAAGTCGTTAGCGGTCTCGCCAGCAATCCCGATTCCGTTTATAGAAACTGGGGTTGGTTCAACTTGCTCGAGCATGATGTCAATCGGTGGCTTCGTTTTACTGGTGGACTGCGCGTTGACAACTGGCGCACTGAAGCGCGTGTGACACGCGGCTTTCCACTCGGTGTTGAGTCGACGTTGCTTGATCTAAGCTTCGCAGGATTGGTTGCCAATCCTGGTCCGATTAACACGGAGGGAACGGATGGGATCGTAGATCTGGTTAAAGGAATCAAAGGCGTAACGACCGCTCGCACAGTCGTGACTGGCAACGCGGGAGTGGTGGTGCGTCTGCCTCAGGGTATCAATCCATACTTTCGCTGGGGAAACAGTTTCCGCGAACCCGGAATTACAGAGCGTTATCTTCTCCGTGATTTTGGCGATCCGACTTTCAGCGTGTTGGTGATTCCGAACACCGCCTTGAAACCGGAACGAGGCAGCGAGTATGACGCGGGCGTGAAAGTTCAGCGCGCGAAATGGAATGCTTCGTTCGGTTACTTCAGGAATGATCTGAAAGACTTCATTGGTTCCGCCTTTGGCCCAGTATTGCTTGTGCCCGCCGATCCTGGTAAGGGTCTGGCGCCGATATCACCGTTCTTTCCATTTCATGGCGTACTCTACGTGCAACGGACCAACACAGCGCGCGCTCGCATTCAGGGTTTTGAAAGTGCCTACGAAATGAGTCTACCATTGGGACATACGGGAATCATCACGCCCTTCGGCACATTCGGCGCACTCAAGGGATCAAACCTGACGCCGGATGAGAATACCTTAAGGCTTCTGGCCCAATTCTATAATCGCAGCGATACGCCGATTCCGCTGCGTGGCACGGCGAGCGATGCTCCTTTGTCTAACATTACGCCCTTGCGAACGATTAATGGTCTTCGATTCGACAATACCCGGCGTTCCTGGTTTGCCGAATATGAGATTCGCTACCAGGCGCGCGTCAAGCGTGCCGATCCGTTAGACCTCTCTGCGGCGATTGCGACCGAGTATGGCACCGCAGCGAGTCTCAATTCTTTTACCGTCCAATCGTTGCGCACCGGGTTTACAGTGCGTCGTGAAAGCTATCGAATGTTGTTTACAGCCGGCATTCAGAATCTGACGAACGGGCTTTACTTCGAACACTTTCAAACAGCGCCGGCGCCGGGACGATCATTCGTGTTCGGTACGACGATCGAGGCATTCAACCTGTTGCGCAAATAAGAAACCGTGAAACGCTACTTCCTAATCGTTGGCGGATTGATTGCCGTCTTCATGATTCTTTTCTTTATCGTTGAGGCACTCGGCGTTTCGTTCTTAACGGATCCGACGCCATGGATGAAACATGGAGGTGTTTTAGCAGCCGCGTTGGGTGTGGGTCTGCTGATTGCCGATGTGTTTTTGCCAGTGCCTTCGAGTCTTGTGATGGTGGCGCACGGCTCGCTCTTCGGTGTCGTTGTCGGGACACTGTTGTCGTTAATTGGTAGTGTGGGCGCAGCGTTACTGGGATTTGCGGTTGGACGTCGTGGGGGGAAGTTCCTGGAGCGAGTGGTCACACCGGCAGAGCAGGCGCGCGCGAATAATATGCTGGAGCGATGGGGCGTGCTGGCGATTATCGTGACGCGTCCGATTCCGATGCTGGCAGAAACAGTGGCGATTATGTCCGGTGCTTCGTCACTTGGCTGGGGCACCGTAGCGCTGGCATCGTTTGTTGGTTCGTTACCGCCAGCGCTGCTCTACGCGCTGACCGGCGCGGCCGTCGCGAATTTCCAGACTACGTCGTTGATGTTTGGTGTGGTCCTGCTGGTAGCCGGCCTGTTTTGGCTAACGGGCCGCCTACTTGGACCACTTTTCGACGCGCGACAATCGTGATGACAGACAGTAGAGCTTTGGTCCAAAGTAGGAAATCATTCTTGGATCGAGTCAGTACAGGGAGCGGTAGCGACCTGGTCACCATGGAATCAAGAATCACCAGGATATCGCATGCTGATCACTGACCAGGTCGCTACCGCTCCCTGTACTGACCCGATCCAAGGTAAATCTACGGCAGTATACATATGTACGAGACGAATCAACTTCATCAGCGATGGCTGGAAGCCCTAATCGCACAGTTGGACGCGTTTGCCGGCACGGTGCATGTGCAACGAGGGGACGACCTATACCTGACGGCGGCACATAACATTCCGCCGCCGGTAATCGCGATCGTGGCACACGTTCCCCATGGCAAGGGGATGGCCGGGATGGCCCAGGTGAAGAAGCAGCCGGTCCAAACCTGCAACTTGCAAACGGATGAAACGGGAAATATCAAACCGGGCGCGAAAGCTGTCGACGCGCAAGCCGCGATCGCGCTGCCGGTGCTCGACGAAACCGGCGCCGTGCGCGCCGTCGTCGGTATCGCATGGAACAAGGAAGGCGAGATCGGGACAGAAGAATCGGATTCAATGATGAAAATGGCGGCGACCCTGCCGCAATTGTAACCCAACTCACAGTAGAAGGAGCCTCCAATGAGCGTACTCTCTTTTCCTCGCATCTATTTCAAGGGTTTCATGGAATGGGACCCATGCACTTTTAACAACAACGACTGGGCGGAGTTCCTGACATACGATCCAACTAAGGTAGCTCTGAACTGGAACTTCCTGTCTACACAGGGACCGCAGATTCCTCCAGGCATCACACCTGACAACTTCAATACGACGTTTCGCCCGTGGGCAATCGCGCTGCAGCCGGATGATGTTGATGCGCCACCAGGACCCCGACTGCCTGCTGAGTGGAACATGTTCGGTACACACAGCGTCTCGTTCGTGCAGTACCAGGACATGGTTACCACGATCAGCGGCGGCGACCTTGGATACGGTCAGCCTGTGACCAGCGATCCAATTATCGGCACACCGGTTGGGATCGGCGGAGACGGCGGCAATGGTCCGGGACGCCTCGTTGATACGAATCCGGTTTCACCCTGGTCCAGTCAGATCTATTTTGGACAGTTCCGGTTTGGCGACGGAAGCTACAACACCAGTGGACCACGCGTTTACAGGATGCACTCGCGATGGTTGAATCCGAAACGTATTTACAGCACGGATCAATCTCTCACGTCGCCGGCATCGAGTATCGGTGTCTGCTTTCAGACATGTATTCCGTTCAATTTGGTTTCGTGGCCGTCGGGAGGCGATTCGTCGCTGATTAACGCACTCAAAAAGGCGGCCGCTCAGCCGGGTGCGCTCGGTATCATGATCCGCTTCACTGGTTACGTGAATCTCTATTTCATGAACGGCATCCTTAACGGCACAAGTGCGCAGCCGCGAGATTACGAGTCGTTGGCTACAGCTTTGGCGTCAGCATGGAACGCGTGGAACACGAGCGGCGACACTTCGCAGTTCTTTTCCAATCCGTGCTATAGCCATCTTGTCGGTGTCATCGGCCTTTGGAACCAGGGTGAGCTCGCGAGTGTGCCTGGCGGACGTTCCCTGCAGTTCTCCACACCCGTTGCGCCGGTAGGCCTGCCGGCTGCGACGATTAAGCCGGTTCAGCTACCAGTCAGGGTTGCAGGTCACGAATTAAAGACTCCCGCGGTTAAGTCTGCTGGAGATCCCGTTCCCCTCGGTCCGGGCGCGGTTAACGTTGACTACGATGCCGGCTTGATTTCGCTGGACTTCAGTGGCGTGATACCCGAACTCGGTGTGCCGGGATCGTGGCCGTCTACTCTTACGAAAGCCGACTTTGGCTCCCTTAGTGTCGGCGTCGTAACGAACGGAAGCTTCACTTCGATTGCAACGATCGACTACACCCAATACCAGCAGTCGGCGTACGAAGCGAAAGCCGGCATCATCGACATCACATTCCCAAACTCCGAGAAGGGCAGGGATTCTAAGACCGGCAAGCTCTTGCTAGGCGGCTCGCTCGCGATTCAGGTGCAAGGTAGTACGGCCTTGCTGGAACAGTCGTACACTGCGGAGACTGACACGCGCGGCATCTACCTCGATCAGAATCAACAGACAGAATTCCAGGTCCAGGTCTGTCAGATGGGCACACCCGCTGCCGGCGTCAACTTACTGGTGGCGAGATATGATTCGGGCCTGAACCTGATCCAGTCAACGTGTTCACCATTCGTGAACTTCACCAATGGCCAGCAGAAGAGTGTTCCGGTCCCGGGTTCGAATCCGCCGGTCTCGGCCGATGTCGCCGTTTTCTCAACCGATCAGAACGGTATTGCAATTGTCGGTATCAAGGCGCAGAACCCCGGTTTCCCCGTGCTTGGCTTCTTTCCGTTTTCCGGCGACACGCTACCGCAACCGCCGGCTTCCTTCTCATTCATTGACAGCGCGTTTTACACCACTGTTCGCGTGCTGCCTTTCGACGATCAGGTGCCGCAGGCCTTTGTCGATCTATGGAACAGGACGTACGACCAAACGCAGGCGTGGCAGTTTGTGTACAAGGAAATCCTGTATCTCTACGACATGCTTTTCAATGTGATGTTGAAGTTTGTAAACCTTGGCAGTGAGGCAGCAGTAAAGAGCAACCTGTCGGGAATCTGGAACGCGATCGCGCAAGACGCGGCTCTCGAGAGCACGTTTGCAATGCCGATCACACGCGATATGTCGTCGGGTAAACGACTTGCGCTGCAACTCTGGATTTACCTGGTCGCCAACAACTACAACGTGCCGAACTTCAATGTGAATTCGATTCCAGCGGGATGGGCTCCGCCGCATAAGAAGGCCGCGTTCGGTAAGACCACTAAGCCACACAGTTACTAATCTGCGTAATCTGTGGATGGGAGATGAGCGATGAGTCTGTTTCAATTTCCGCGTATCAATTTCAAAGGAACGATCCAGTTAAACCCAGGTACTGCGAATAACGACGACTATGGGAACTTCGCTGCGTTGCCGAGCTCGTGGGGACCATTCGCCGGGCAGCCTCTCGCTTTGATCGATTCCAAACTTGTTCGGGCACGCACCTATGGAATGTCTGATGATGCCTTTATGGCCTGGGTGCAGAAAGCACAAACATTCGACGTCATGGGCCAACCCGGACAGACGCGGCAGATTATTCCCGCCGAGTGGAATTACTACGGCGGGATGGATATGACGATGGGCACGACGCAGGTTATCGGCGTCCAAACAGGTCCCGGCGAGATTTACACACAGGCTAATAGCGATGTGCCGCTGACGAATCTGCTGGGCGCCAATCTTGTTTTTGAGAATGGCCATATCACCGACGTCAACTCCGAAGGTTCACCACCGGCGACGCAATTTTTTCTCGACGGAGTTTCGTTAGCCAAAGATGGAACGACTTTTATAAGTGGACCAGCATCCAAGGGCGCCTGCCAGTGGTTGAACTTTTATCGGAACGTGAACCTCACTGCTGATGGTGGCGCGGGTGGGTACGTCTACCACGTCATTCGGAAGGATAAGTCGTCAAAATTTGGCATCCCGGGATTTGAGGATCCGAAAATTGTTGGCGCCATTCTTCGCTACTACCTGTTTCGTTTCCAGGCGACTGTCCGTGGGAACGATAAGATCGAAGCCCTTTACAAGCAGGGGAAAACGAATCCGGGCAATCTTGAAATCGTCGGCACGATCGCGCCGTTGTACCAGGACGAGCACATTCTGACGACGCCGACCGGAAGGTTGATGGTCTGTAATCAAACTCCGATCGCCACGCCGGTGGGCTCGCAGAATAATGGGAACAACGGCTTAATCGCGTTGGCGCCGGCAGTGCTACAGGTGAACCAGAACATTGTGTCGGCTGATTTCGTCGGCACGTTCCCTGACAACTACCAGCCTGGACCACCACCCTCGAATTCGAAGTATGATTTCGGCAGCATGTCGCTCGTGGTTTACAACGCGTCCACGAGCGTGAGTGTTGGCGAAGTCAATTACGCAAAGACCGGAGCGGGAGATCAGAAAGGTTGGATCTTTGACTTCGACATCACTGCGAACGCAGAGGCTCAACATGTGTTAGGAAGTCCGGGCGCGAAGTTCAGACTTGTAAACTCGAGTTTGGGAGTTGTTCTGGACGAAACAGACTACTACTTTGTTTCCAACCAACAGGGAATTTATGCGGAGCAACATGGAACGGGCTCACAGTTTCTAAATCAGGGCACGCATGAGCCGGCGACGTTTTCTGTTTTTCAGTTTGGCAAGGAGCTTTCTGCTGAGTCTTGTCCGCCGGTTACGGTTTGGCAGTATCGATCGATTCCGCTTCAAGCGCCCGGCAATGCCGAACCCATCTCAAACAATCACAAGCCTGGTCAACCCATCGTCATTGATACCAGCCAGCCTGGCAATTTCCTGCTGACGTTCTCGATCAATGACGTGGCGAATCCCGGTCCGGCGAACTATCCGCCACAGAGCTACAACACGTTCATGATGCCGCCGTTCATTACGAATGCGCCCGGCATCAGTCTTCGCATCCTGCCGAATGACGAGGATTTCAGTCAGTATTATGAAAACCCAGACGCGGAAGAGTGCGAACTCAAAGGCAATGACTTGCTGACTTTCGACGTGGTTTACGACAAGGTTCTGCGTGTTTACTACCTGCTCTATCCGGTAATGATTCCGATTGTCCGGCTCAACTCAGAGGATGATGTGCGTGATCACGCAGACGGGATCATAAAGACAACGGAGCAATCGCTCTGGATGAACATTCACTACATGCCACGCACTCGCGATATGTCCTCGAGCCGCACCAGACTCTTGCGCGCCTGGTGCCGCAAATTTATCCCTCCTAAGCAGTGACTATCCACAGATTACGCAGATGGTTTATAAAATCTGTGTAATCTGTGGATACTAGACTTTTCGAGGAGAAGCTATGCGTGAAGCTCGCCGTCTTTTAATCATCGCTGTAATACTGTTGTCCTTGTCTTCAGTCACCAACGCGCAGGCAGACCTGTTGCCTGAGCTTCGTGACAAGATCGATAGAGTGGCTGCCGATGCGTTGGCGAAGTCAGGTGTGCCAAGTGCTTCCGTCGCCGTGGTGAAAGATGGAAAGATCGTTTACCTGAAGGCGTATGGTTCGGCGCGACTCGAGCCAAACACACCTGCAACTTCCGGGATGCGATACAGCATTGGTTCCATCAGTAAACAATTCACTGCAGTGGCGATGTTGCTGTTGCAAGAGCAGGGAAAGCTGTCGCTTGACGACAAGGTGGGGAAGTTTATTCCAGATCTCACGCGAGCAAATGATGTGACGATCAGGCAACTCTTGTCGCACACGTCCGGCTATCAGGATTACTGGCCACAGGACTATGTCATGCCGATGATGCTGCAGCCGGTGACCTCCGCGAAGATCCTCGACATGTGGGCGCGCAAGCCTTTGGACTTCGATCCGGGGACGAAGTGGCAATACAGCAACACAAACTACGTCATTGCCGGCGTGATCATCGAAAAGGTGAGTGGTAAACCGCTGCTGCAGTTCCTCAAGGAAAAGGTTTTCTCGCCACTCGGAATGGCAAGCGTGGCGAACATCGACGAAAAGAAGTTGGGCGATACCGATCCGACCGGATACATGCGTTATGCGCTGGGGCCGTTGCGAGTGGCGCCCAAGGAAGGACCAGGCTGGCTCTTCGCGGCGGGTGAGCTGGCGATGACGGCTGAGGATCTGGCCAAGTGGAACATTTCCATCATGGACCAGAAGCTCCTGCGGCCGGCTTCATATCGAGAACTGGAACGTGAAGCACAACTCAACAACGGCATGGGAACTCGTTATGGACTCGGCGTGAGCCTGGCGACAGAAGCCGGACATCGCGCAGTTTCACACGGCGGCGAAGTATCGGGATTTGTCTCGGAGAGCATTGTGTTCCCGGACGAGCGAGTCTCGGTAGTGGCGCTAACGAATCAGGATGCCTCTTCGGCAGCGGACGATATTGCCCACGGCATCGTTCCGTTGCTGTTTGAGACGAATGATCCGGCAACACCTGAGAAACTAGAGCAGGCAAAGAAGATTTTTGATGGACTACAGCACGGAAAGATCGACCGCTCGTTATTCAGCGACAATGCGAACGCCTACTTCAGTGAGCAAGCATTGCAGGACTTTGCGACTGGCTTGTCGCCGTTGGGTACACCAAAAACGTTCACGCAGGTTCGACAAGGTCTGCGCGGCGGCATGACATTGCGGGTCTACTTACTGCGTTTCGAGAAACAGACACTACGCGCGTGGTCATACGAATTGCCCAATGGCAAATTGGAGCAGTTCCAAATCGCCGTGCAGAATTAACAGTCCAAGGCTGCTTTGCACTAAAAGTGCAGTTTTAGCCTGCGAAGCAGGCGCGAGCATAAAGCCTGGGGCGCAAGCCCCAGGATCAGAATTAAGCGAATTACGAGCCCATGAAATGGGCGCCGCCATCAAAATCATTAGGCTTTTGTCTCGCTTCGGGCTATCGCCCGCATTCGCGGGCTTGAAAATCTGCTGTGCTTTGATCCTGGGGCTTGCGCCCCAGGCTTTATGCTCGCGCCTGCTTCGCAGGCTAAAACTGCACTCTTAGTGCAAAGCCGCTCCAGGCTGCTGTGAAGCAACTGAAAGTCGACGTTGAGTCAAAGCAGGCAATTCCTTAAAAGCGAGCCGGAATAGGGGGTTCAGCAATGACTCTCAAAGACCTGGCGCAACGGACGATCGTCGCCCTGGTCCACACCGGTTACTCTTAAGTTATTAGATAAACCTTTACCGCCCTCGGTGCAGGCGCTTCGACTTGAGAAGTCCGGTTGGGTGGCGATGATTCCCGGGCCGGATCGAGCAAAAAAGTTCAATGCCACTCCAGGCGGTCTAATCGTAATGAACGGCATATATCCGGTGGCTGGCGCGGACAAGCTGAAGGTCTTGTTGGTGAGGGCTGGGGAGGCCGTGGAATTGCCGGTGGCTGAGTTGAATGAGAAAGCAGACTGGTTCAATGAGATCAGCGTACGGCTCCCGGCCGACATCGGTAACGGCAAGTGGGAAATGATTCTTCGCGCCAGTGACGGCACGGAACATCACATACCGATTCCGATTAACATTACGTCGAAGTGACTCGAACTGTTTATTGCACTGGGTAGTGACCGATTTTGAATTTACGCCGAAGGCGTTCGCTAACCCCAGCCTAGGGTTGAAGCGTAGCGACAAACCCTAGGATCACAACCTCCGAAACCGTACAACCCTGAAAGGGTTCCTCCAAGCCAAACCCTTTCAGGGTTAATTCTTTCTTAAAATGATCCCAGGGTTGTCGCTGCGCTCCAGCCCTGGGCTGGCGTTAGCGAACGCCGTCGGCGTAGTTCAAAACGGTCACTACTCGCACTGGATTACAGCCCTCGCAAAACTCAATTACGTCTTGTCCTTAACTTCTGCGTTCACGTATCATCCCACGTGAGAGTGAGGCGCCCGATCCTTCCTTAACGTTCGCTTTAACCTGCGTCGTTGGTCAAAATTTATGTTAACTAATCAATCTGTACTTGAAGCCTCAACATCACTGCGGGCGGTCATCTCCGCCGCCACCACAGGGCTGGTGGAGCGTGAAGCCCTCGTTGAAATGGTTGCGCTTTCTGCCGTCGCCGAAGAGCACGTACTCGTCATCGGACCACCGGGAACCGCAAAGAGCGAGGCGGTAAGACGAATTGCACGCGCAACCGGTGGCCAGTACTTTGAGTATCTGCTGGGTCGCTTCACTGAACCGAGCGAGATCTTTGGTCCAGTCGACCTTCACAAGCTAAAGGACGGCCTCGTCGAAACAGACACGCTCGGCATGTTGCCTGAGGCTGACATCGCTTTTCTAGACGAGATTTTTCAGGGGTCGACGGCAATTCTGAACACACTGCTCGGCATTCTAAACGAGCGCGTGTTTCGCCGGGGCCACACGAATGTGAAATGCCCACTGCGTGTTTGTGTTGGTGCGTCAAACAGTTTGCCCGAGGATACCGCGCTCGCGGCGTTTGCCGATCGCTTTCTGGTGCGTTGCTTTGTCGACCCGATTCCGGATCCAATGCTGGAACAACTGCTCGAGAGTGGCTGGTCACTCAACCAGACGCCGGGTCTATTGACTGCCGGACTGAACGACATCGAAATGTTAACAGTCGCGGCGCGCAAATCTGACATGTCGGGTGTACGACAGCATATCGCTCAGGCTATTCGCACCCTGCGTGGAGCTGGAATCACTCTCACTGACCGCCGCGCAGTAAGAGCTCAAAAGCTGATTGCTGCTGCCGCGCTAATGGCTGGTCGCGCTAAACCAACCGAGGCCGATCTTTGGCCCATCATCTTTGTTTTGCCGACACGTGAACAGCAAAGTCTCGGTCGTGATAGTTTGCGAGATCTGTTGTCGGCAACGGAGAACGCAACCTTGCCGGTCGCAGCAGAAGAAGCGTCACTAGGGCCACTTGCGCGCGCGACGAGAGTGGCTCAAGCCGCACGACACGTTCTCGACACTCGGCCCGACAATACTGACGGAGAACAAAACCGCGCCTGGCGATTGCAACTCGAAGGCATCGCCAGGGAGATCGACGCCGGCTTCACACCCGAGCAAATGCCCGCCGAATTGGTCGAGTTGCGCGTTCGTATCATTGAGGTGCTGGGACAATCAAGCTAGCAACAGAGAACCCGCTTATCGAAGTCACATGGCGGCCGCGACTGACTCCACTCGCAGTTGTCGGAGCAGCCGCACGGGGCACAGTTGCGACCAGCCTGGCCCATCGTCTGCTGCGCGATCCCGATTCTCTTTCACACTACAGAGGTGTGGGTGCGCCGGGACTGCT
>Ga0105238_10003249_pt1 | contig 16225 bp, 13 predicted proteins | sample KBSC34metaG_FD_81526 | JGI IMG/M metagenome (GOLD analysis project Ga0105238, IMG submission 81526) | Corn rhizosphere microbial communities from Kellogg Biological Station, Michigan, USA - KBS C3-4 metaG | ecosystem: Host-associated > Plants > Roots > Rhizosphere > Soil | place: Michigan, USA... | reverse complement strand
GGTGGGGTAAGAGCCCACCGCGAGTCGGGCAACCGACCGGCACGGCAAACCCCACCCGGAGCAAGACCAAATAGGGGAACGATGGCGTGGCCCGCGCCGTTCCCGGGTTGGTTGCTTGAGCCAGGCGGTGACGCCTGGCCTAGAGGAATGACTGTCACGCCGCAAGGCGCACAGGACCCGGCTTACAGGCCGACTCCATTGTTTTTGCTCGCCTCCCCGGCTCGCTGTTTCGTTGCGGGGGCTGTGCGGCCGTGTGAATCGGTCGGTCATCAACTCTACCCCGGCCATCCATGGCCTTACTTTTCACGAAGCTTTTTCGCGCTCATCCATGAATGCGGTTTCATCGCGGTGGTCCGCGACCTTGGTGTCCTCGCATCATCAAGACCAGAACGGTCATCCATGGCCTTGCTTTTCACGGAGTTGCCCGTTGGCGGGATCCGCTGCGCTACTCCCTCCCGACCGCCCGCTCCGAGCGGGCGTTTTCGCTGCACGGGCTTGCATCATCAGGCGTCTCCTGTGCCGGAACGGAATTGAATGCCTCGCTTTGGTTGGGGGGTGACAACCGCCTTCGGTGTCTGTCGGCGGGATCCGCTGCGCTACTCCCGCCCTACAAGGGCGGTGTGCGATCGCGAGCAGAGTTGACTGACCGGTGGCTGAACTCCAGTTGCCGCGCGTGCCGATAATCGCGCCCGTTTGGTTGCCGATGGGGCGAAATGGTCGTGAGTGAAATCTTTTGTATTCAATGACCTTGAGAACGTAGCTGACAGAACGCCTGAAATTCAGTCAGAAATTCGCCTTTCCCATTGATCTAAAAGCGAAATTTTCTTGACAGTCTCACCTCCTGCGACTAAGGTGGGTCCCCGTGTGGTTTTGTGGGAAAACGTGGGAAAACAAGTCGCATGTTCCAGGGCGAAACCGCAATCAGTGTGGATGAAAAAGGTCGATTGGCGATTCCCACCGCCTACCGGGAGCCGATAGCGCGCGTCTGCAATAACCGTCTGGTGATCGCCTACAACCCGTTCGAGTCCGGTTGCCTGTGGGTTTTCCCGCAACCGGAGTGGGAACGCGTGCGCGACCAGGTAAACGCGCTGTCCAGCGTCAAGCGCGTGCATCGCGACCTGCAACTGAAGCTGGTCGGCGCCGCGGCGCAGGTGGAACTGGATACCGCCGCGCGCGTGTTGCTGCCCGCCAGCCAACGTGCCGCGTCCGGTATCGAAAAAAAAGCAGTGCTGCTGGGCATGGGCAACAAATTCGAGTTGTGGAGCGAGCAGGCTCACCTCGCGAAGATCCATCAGACGATCGGCGAGGAGGAAGTCAGCGAGGAAATGGTGGGACTGAAGTTGTGATGCGTGCATTCGGCGAACGGCGGGCGGCGCCGGGTCGGATGCGAACGGAACACGGGCGGCGCATGCGGCGTGCGCGAATTCGAATGGATGGAACGCGAGCGATGACGGCCGGTCGGGAGCTTCAGCACATCCCGGTGATGCGGGAAGCCGTGCTCGCCGGACTGGCGTTGCGTCCGGACGGGCGCTATCTCGATGGCACGTTCGGGCGCGGCGGCCATGCGCGCGCGATGCTGGATCATCTCGACGCGAATGGCCGCTTGTTGTTGATGGATCGCGATCCGCAAGCCATCGCGCACGCGCGGCGCGAATTCGGTGGCGATGCCCGCGTCGCGATCCGCCATGCGAATTTTTCGGAACTGGCTGGTTGGGACGCAGCGCGCGCCGGACTGGATGGCGTGCTGCTGGATCTTGGCGTGTCCTCGCCGCAACTCGACGACGCAGCGCGCGGCTTTTCGTTCCAATCGGATGCGCCGCTGGACATGCGCATGGATCCGACCACCGGAATGAGCGCCGCGGATTTCCTCGCGAATGCGGGCGAACGCGAAATCGCCGACGTGCTGTTTCGTTACGGCGAGGAACGCATGAGCCGGCGCATCGCGCGCGCCGTCGTCGCACGTCGCGCCGAATCGCCGATCACCACCACCCGCGAACTCGCGGAATTGGTCGAGCGCACGCTGGGCCGCCGCGAGCGCAACAAGCACCCGGCGACCCGCACGTTCCAGGCGCTGCGCCTGCACGTGAACGACGAACTGGGTTCGCTCGAACGCGCATTGCCGGCCGCGGGGGAAGTCCTGAAGTCCGGCGGGCGGTTGGCGGTGATCAGCTTCCATTCGCTGGAAGATCGCATCGTCAAGCAATTCATCCGCGGCCCGCGGCCGGTTGCCGTACGCCGCGGGCTCCCGGCGCCGCCGTCGCAGCCGGCGCCGTTGCGCGCCGTCGGTCGCGCGCAGATGCCCGACGCCGCTGAGGTCGAACGCAATCCGCGCGCGCGTTCCGCGGTGTTGCGCATCGCGGAGAAAGTTCCTTCAGAAGCCAGCCCACCAGGGGGCTCGCCATGAAGACGCTCGGTGCGCTCGCGACGGGCGTGTTGCTGCTGGCGGTGGTCGCCAGCGGCATCGCGGTGGTGTGGGCGCGCCACCAGGACCGCGCGGCGTTCGTGCAATTGTCGAACCTGCAGAACCAGCGCGACGCCTTGAACGTCGAATTCGGTCGGCTCGAATTGGAGCAGGCTACCTGGGCCAGCCCGTCGCGCATCGAGCAGATCGCGCGCGGGCAGCTCGGCATGATCAGCCCGCCCGCGGCCAGCGTGGAGATGATCCACGAATGAAACCGCGCCGTCCGCCCGAATCCACTTCGCACCCGCCGCGCCGGCGCCGGCCGAATCCGCGCATGCGTCTTGTGCTGGTGGTCGGCGTGCTGGGCGCCGCCGCGATCGGCCTGGTTGCGCGGGCCGTGGATTTGCAGGTGGTGCATCAGGCGTTTCTGCAACAGCAGGGTGATGCGCGTTTCCTGCGCGAAGTCGAAATCCCGGTGTCGCGCGGCACGATCTACGACCGCAATGGCGTGCCGCTGGCGGTGTCGACGCCGATGCTTTCGCTGTGGGCGAATCCCGACGAATTGCTGCAACACGCCGATCGCATTCCCGATCTGGCCAAGGCGCTGGGCGTCGATGCCGTCGACCTTGCCCGCAAGCTGCAGTCGCGCAATGGCCGCGAATTCGTGTACCTGCGCCGGCTGATGCCGCCGGAGGCCGCCAAGGCGGTGTTGGCGCTGGATATTCCCGGTGTCAACGCCCAGCGCGAATACAAGCGCTACTATCCCGAAGGCGCCGCGATGGCGCACGTACTGGGTTTCACCAACATCGACGATCGCGGTCAGGAAGGCCTGGAGTTGGCATACGACGGCTGGCTGGCCGGCAAGCCGGGCGAGAAGCGCGTGATCCGCGATCGACTCGGCCGGGTGGTCGAGAACGTCGAGCAGATCCGCGCGCCGGTGCCGGGCCACGATCTCACGCTCAGCATCGACAGCCGCATCCAGTACCTCGCATACCAGGCGTTGACCGAGGCGGTGGTCAAACGGCATGCCGCGTCGGGTTCAATGGTGATCCTCGATCCGCGCAACGGCGAAATCCTGGCGATGGTCAACGTGCCGTCGTACAACCCCAACGATCTCGACAACAGCAACCCGGGCCAGCGCCGCAACCGCGCGGTCACCGACGTGACCGAGCCCGGCTCGACCATGAAGCCGTTCACCATCACCACCGCGCTGGAATCGGGCAAGTGGACGCCGACCACGATGCTGGATACCAACCCCGGGTGGTTCATGCTCGACGGGCACACCGTCCGCGACGACAGCAACAACGGTCGCATCGATGTCAGCCAGGTCATCACCTATTCCAGCAACATTGGCGCTTCCAAGATCTCGCTGACGCTGACGCCGCAGGAGATGAGCGGCGTGCTGCATCAGTTCGGATTCGGTGCCAGCAGCGGCAGCGGTTTTCCCGGTGAAGTGGGTGGTTACATTCCGCCGCCGCGGACCTGGGGCGATTTCGTCAAGGCCACGATTTCATTTGGCTACGGTCTCAACGTGACCGCGCTGCAACTCGCGCAGGCGTATGCGGCGATCGCCGACGGAGGTGTCAAGCACACGCCGACCTTCATCAAGGGCGACGACAACCCCGGCGTGCGGGTCGAACCCGAGAACGTCTCCGGCGAAGTGATGGCGATGCTGCGCACGGTAGTCAGCCCGAAGGGCACCGCGCCGCAGGCGGCAATCCCCGATTACACCGTCGCCGGCAGGACCGGCACCGCGCATCTCGCTGTCGCTGGCGGTTATTCGCACAATCGTTACGCCGCGCTGTTTTGCGGCATCGTCCCGGCCAGCGATCCGCGTCTGGTTGGCGTGGTGGTCATCCGCGATGCCGGCGGCCATGGCGGCGAGTATTTCGGCGGGCTGGTTTCCGCGCCCGTGTTCCGCGAAGTGATGGGCGGCGCACTGCGCCTGCTCGACATCCCGCCGGACAACGTGCAGCAATGGTATGCGGGCGGTCCCGTCACACCCGCACCGGTTCCTCCGCCTCCGCCCACCACCCCGGTGGCGACGACGGCGGTCGTTCCGCGGCCCGCGCAAGGCGGTACGCCATGAGCGCGATGCGGCTCGACGATCTGCTGCGCGACATCGCGACGCCGGTGTCCGGCGACATCATGGTGTCCGGACTGACCCAGGATTCGCACGCGGTGCACGCGGGCGATGCCTTTGTCGCGCTGGCGGGCGCGAAGCATCACGGGATCGAGTTTGCGGCGGGTGCGATCGAGCAGGGCGCGGTGGCGGTGCTCGCTGAAGAGGTTCCCGATCCCCGGTCGGCGGTTTCCGGTCCAGTGGTCTGGGTCGACGATTTGCGTTTGCGTCTCGGCGCCATCGCCGCGCGTTTCTACGGCGATCCGTCCGCCTCGATGACCGTCATCGGCGTCACCGGTACCAGCGGCAAGACATCCACGGTGCAGATGCTCGCGCAGGCGCTCGCGCACCTCGGCAAACGCACCGCGACCATTGGCACGCTGGGCGCGGGCCTGCACGGCGCCCTGCATGCCGGCGAGCGCACCACCCCGGACGTGATCCGCGTGCATGGCTTGCTGGCCGAATTCCGCGAGGCCGGCGCCACGGACGTGGCGATGGAAGTGTCTTCGCACGCGCTGGACCAGCATCGCGTAGACGGTTTGCACTTCGACGTCGCGGTGTTCACCAACCTGACGCGCGACCACCTCGATTACCACGGCACAATGGAAGCCTACGGCGCGGCCAAGGCCAAGCTGTTCGCGTGGCCGGACCTCGGCGCCGCTGTCATCAATGTCGATGATGCATTCGGTCGGGACCTGGCGACGCGGGTGCCGGTGGGCGTGCGGGTCATTCGCTGCGGCATCGCGTCGAACGATGCCGACATCCGCGCCGGTGACGTGCACACCCATTCCGACGGCATCGATTTCGAACTCGCGACGCCGTGGGGCATGGCCGCGGTGCAAAGTCGTTTGCTCGGACGCTTCAATGTCGCGAATCTTCTGGCCGTGGTTGGCGTGCTGGGCGCGCTGGACGTGCCGTTCGATCGCATTGTCGACGCGCTGCAGTCGCTGGAGCCCGTCGCCGGTCGCATGAACCGCCTGGGCGGCGGCAGCCTGCCGCTGGTGGTGGTCGATTACTCGCACAAGCCCGATCCGCTGGAGCAGGTGCTCGCCACCTTGCGCGCGCATTGCGAAGGACGGCTGATCTGCGTGTTCGGTTGCGGCGGCGAGCGCGACGCGGGCAAGCGTCCCGTCATGGGTGCGATCGCCGAGCGGTTCGCGGACGTCGTGATCGTTACCGACGACAACCCGCGCGGCGAAGACGGCGACGCGATTGTCTCGCAAATCGTCGCCGGCATGCGCATGCCGGAGCGCGCAACGGTGGAGCGCGACCGCGCGCGCGCGATCGATGTGGCAATTACGCAAGCGCGCGCGGGCGACGTGGTGCTGATCGCCGGCAAGGGCCACGAAACCTATCAGGAAGTCGCGGGCGCGAAGCGTCCGTTTGACGATCTTCGGGTGGCGCGCGTCGCCTTGGAGGCGCGGCCATGCTGAATTTGCGCCTCAAGGAAGCCGCGGTATGGACGCGCGGCGTGCTGCAGGGCGTCGACGCGGACGTGTGCGGCGTGTCCACCGATTCGCGGACGATCAAGGCGGGCGAACTATTCGTGGCGTTGATCGGCGAAACCCACGACGGCCACGACCATGTCGCGGCCGCGGCCGACCGCGGCGCCGCCGGTGCGATCGTGTCGCGCCGCGTGGACGTCGACATTCCGCAGGTGGTGGTGGCCGACACGCTGCACGCGTTGGGCGATCTCGCCAGCGCGGTCCGCGCGCAGCGCGACGTGACCGTGCTCGGCATCACCGGCTCCAACGGCAAGACCAGCGTCAAGGCGCTGGCCGCGCGCATCCTCGCGCGCCACGGCGCCACCCACAGCAATGCCGGCAGCTTCAACAACGAAATCGGCCTGCCGCTGACGCTGCTGGGAATGCCGCGCGACACGCGCTACGCGGTACTCGAAATGGGCGCGGGCAAGCCGGGCGACATCGCCTATCTCGCCGCGATCGCTCGCCCGCGCATCGGGCTGGTCAACAACATCGCGCCAGCGCATCTGGAGCGGATGCGCACGCTGGAAGGCATTGCCGAAACCAAGGGCGCAATGTACCAGGCGCTGCCCCCGGATGGCGTCGCTGTGATCAACGCCGACGACGCTTTCGCGATCTATTTCGCGGGACTGGCGGGTTCGCGGCGGATCCTGCGTTTCGGCATCGATGCGCCCGCCGATGTGAGCGCCGGTGATATCCGCCTGCAAGCCGACGGCAGCGATTTCGAATTGCGGACGCCAGCCGGCAGCGCGCACGTGCACCTGCCGCTGCCCGGCCGTCACAACGTCGCGAACGCCCTGGCCGCCGCGGCGCTCGCGCACGCCGCAGGCGCGGGGCTGGACGTGATCGTCGCGGGCCTGCAATCCGCCGAAGCTGTGGGCGGCCGGTTGCTGCGACATGCATCGCCCCGAGGCTGGTTTTTGTTCGACGACAGCTACAACGCCAACCCCGGCTCCGCGCTGGCCGCGGTGGCGACGCTGGCGCTGCAGCCGGGTGAACGCTGGCTGGTGCTGGGCAACATGGGTGAACTGGGTCCGGATGCGGCGGCGCTGCATGCGCGCATCGGCCGGGCCGCGCGCGACCAGGGCATCGCGCGCGTGTACGTGGTCGGCGAACTGGCCGCGCATGCCGCGGAAGCATTCGGTAGCGACGCGCAGGTGTTTCCCAACCAGGCCGCGTTGATCGAGGCACTGCGCCACGACCTGCATGCCGACGTCAGCGTGCTGGTGAAGGGCTCGCACGCTTCGCACATGGAAAAGGTGGTCGCGGCATTGGTGGGCGATGGCAAGGGGGACGACCGGCATGCTGCTTGAGCTCTCGCACTGGCTGGAACATTACTTCGGGCCGCTGCGGCTGTTCGACTACATCACGTTCCGCACGATCATGGCGGCGCTGACCGCACTGTTCGTCGCCTTGTTTTGCGGTCCGGCGATGATCCGCCGCCTGACCGCGTTGAAGGCGGGGCAGGTGGTGCGCAGCGACGGACCGCAGACGCACCTCTCCAAGGCCGGCACGCCGACCATGGGCGGCACGTTGATCCTGGCCGCGATCGTGGTGGCGACGCTCGTATGGGGCGACCTGACCAGCCGCTACCTGTGGGTGGTGCTGCTGGTGACGCTGGCCTGCGGCGTGATCGGTTTCTACGACGATTACCGCAAGCTGGTGCTGAAGGATCCGCACGGCTTGCCGGCGCGCTGGAAATATCTCGCGCAGTCTGTGGTGGGGCTCGCCGCCGCGCTGTTCCTGTTCCACACCGCCGACGTGCCCGCGGCGACCGCGTTGTACGTGCCGCTGTTCAAGCACGTGGCGATTCCGCTGGGCGGCGGCTTCGTGGTGGTCGCGTATCTGTGGATCGTCGGTTTTTCCAACGCGGTGAATCTCACCGACGGATTGGATGGGCTCGCGATCATGCCGGCGGTGCTGGTGACCGCGGCACTCGGCGCGTTCGCGTATCTCGCCGGCAATGCGGTGTTCTCGGCGTATCTCGGCATTCCATCGATTCCGGGCGCGGGCGAACTCGCGGTGTTCTGCGGCGCGCTGACCGGCGCCGGCCTGGGGTTCCTGTGGTTCAACACCTATCCCGCGCAGGTCTTCATGGGCGACGTGGGCGCGCTCGCGATCGGCTCGGCGATCGGTTGCGTGGCGGTGATCGTGCGCCAGGAAATCATCCTGCTGGTGATGGGCGGGTTGTTCGTGGTCGAGACGGCGTCGGTGATGCTGCAGGTCGGCAGCTTCAAGTTGCGCGGCAAGCGCGTGTTCCGGATGGCGCCGATCCATCACCACTTCGAATTGAAGGGCTGGCCCGAACCGCGCGTGATCGTGCGCTTCTGGATCATTTCCGTGGTGCTGGTGCTGGTGGGCCTGGCGACATTGAAGGTGCGTTGACGATGAATTGGTTCGGCCAATCGCAAGCCGTACGCAAGTTGGGTCCCAAGGGCCGCCACGACCCGTGGCTATTGCTGGCGATCACCGGGCTGGTCACGTTCGGCATCGTGATGGTGGCGTCCAGTTCCATCGCGGTAGCCGACGGGCAGCACATCGGCGAGTTCTACTACTTGAAGCGCCACCTGATCTTTCTCGCCGTGGGCGGGGCGATGGCGGTGTGGATTGCGCTGCACGTCGAATTGGACAAGCTCGAAAAATATTCGGGCTGGCTGATGCTGGGTACGTTCGCGTTGCTGCTGCTGGTGTTCATTCCGCACATCGGGATGCGCATCAACGGCGCGCGCCGCTGGATCAATCTCGGCTTCTCCGGGTTCCAGCCAGTCGAACTGGCCAAGCTGACGGTGGTGGTGTACGTCGCCAGCTACCTGGTGCGCCATCGCGACGCGGTCGAAACGAAGTTCCTGGGTGCCGTGAAGCCGGTACTGGTCGCGGGGTTCACCGCGGTGCTGCTGCTCGCGCAACCTGATTTCGGCTCCGCCGCGCTGATCGGTGTGGTCACGATCGGGATGTTGTGGCTGGCCGGCGCGCGCATGCGCAACCTCGTGATCATGGGCCTGCCGCTGGTGCCGCTGGGCGCGTGGCTGGCGCTATCGACCGACTATCGCGTCAAGCGCCTGACGTCGTTCCTCGATCCATGGAAGGATCCGTTCGACAACGGTTTCCAGTTGACCCAGGCGCTGATCGCGGTCGGACGTGGCAAATGGTTCGGGGTCGGCCTCGGCGGCAGCGTGCAGAAGCTGTTCTATCTGCCGGAAGCACACACCGATTTCATCCTCGCCGTGATTGCCGAGGAACTCGGCTTCGTCGGCGTGTTGTTCGTGCTCGCGATGTTCGCGCTGCTTATCGGCCGCGGATTGCAGCTCGGCCTGCGCGGCGTGGAAGTGGGCCAGCATCGTGCCGGCTATGTCGCGTTCGGCATTTCGCTGATGATCGGTTTGCAGGCACTGGTATCGGTGGGCGTGAACCTAGGCGTGCTGCCCACCAAGGGCTTGACGCTGCCGCTGATCAGTTCCGGCGGTTCCAGCACCTTGATGACCTGCGTGATGCTGGGCGTGCTTGTTCGCGCCGGCTACGAGATCCATCGCGCCGAAGATGCGCGCCGGATGGCGACACGCCGCAGCGCGAATCCCCAGACAAATCCCGTCGCCACCGATCGTGCTTCCGCCGAATTGCCGCTGGCGGCGCGCACCCGCATCGAGCCCCGTTTCGACGAGGTGCACGCATGAGCGACGTGCATGCGCCCGTGTTGATCATGGCCGGCGGAACCGGTGGCCATATCTTCCCCGGCCTTGCGGTCGCGGCGGCACTGCGCGCCCGCGACGTGCCGGTGCTGTGGCTGGGAGCCGAAGGCGGCATGGAAAACCGGATCGTGCCGGAGCATCACGTCGCGCTGCGGACGCTGCGCGTGAAGGGCCTGCGCGGCAAAGGCTTGCGTCAGCGCGTCGCTGCGCCATGGATGCTGGCGCGTGCGTTGCTCGGCGCGTGGCGGGTGTTGCGCGAAGCGAAACCGCGCAGCGTGCTGTCGATGGGCGGCTACGTGGCCGGTCCCGGTGGCATCGCCGCCTGGCTGCAACGCCGCCCGCTGCTGGTGCACGAGCAGAATCGCATCGCGGGCTTAACCAATCGCGTGCTGGCGCGCTGCGCGCGCCGCGTGATGAGCGGCTTTTCCGATGCGTTTCCGGCCAAGGCGCACGCGGAATGGACCGGCAATCCGGTGCGCGCCGACATCGCCGCCTTGCCCGCACCTGCAGAACGTTTGTTGGATCGCACCGGCGCACCGCGCTTGCTGGTGCTAGGGGGCAGTCTCGGTGCCCGTACGTTGAACCTTGGCTTGCCGGACGCGTTGTCGCGGATTCTCGCCGAACGCCGCCCGGAGGTGCGACACCAGTGCGGTGCCGCGCACGTCGAAGCCACTCGCGCCGCCTACGCGCGCGCCGAGGTGCAAGCGACGGTCGAACCGTTCATCGCCGACATGGCCGCGGCGTATGCCTGGGCGGACCTCGTGATCTGCCGTGCCGGCGCGCTGACGCTGGCGGAACTCGCTGCCGCCGGTCTCGGCGCAATCCTGATGCCGTTCCCCTACGCGGTCGACGACCACCAGACCAGGAATGCGGAAGGTTTCGTCGCGGTCGGCGCGGCCGAACTGGTGCAGGATCGCGATTTCGACGCGTCGCGTTTCGCCGGCATGCTCGAACGTTTGCTGCGCGATTCCGACAAGCGCCTCGCGATGGCGAACGCCGCGCGCGCGCTCGCGAAGCCCGACGCCGCCGACGTGATCGCGCAGCGTTGCATGGAGGTGGCCGCATGACGCCGCATCGCCTGCCGCCGCATGGCGACATCATGCAGGGCTTCCGCCGCGTGCATTTCATCGGCATCGGCGGCGCCGGCATGAGCGGCATCGCCGAGGTGTTGCACACGCTCGGCTACGACGTGTCGGGTTCCGATCGTGCCGCGTCGCCGGTCACCGAACGGCTGGCCGGCATGGGCGTGCATGTCGCCATTGGCCATGCCGCCGAACACGTCGCAAACGTGGACGCGGTCGTCGTGTCGAGCGCGATCAAGGGGGACAATCCGGAACTCGTCGCCGCGCAGACGCGCCGCATCCCGGTGGTGCCGCGCGCCGAGATGCTGGGCGAACTGATGCGTTTCCGGCGCGGCATCGCGGTCGCCGGTTCGCACGGCAAGACCACCACCACCAGCCTCACCGCCAGCGTGCTGGCCGAGGCCGGATACGACCCGACGTTCGTGATCGGCGGACAACTGCTGTCGGCCGGTGCAAATGCGCGGCTGGGCGCCGGCACCTATCTCGTCGCCGAAGCCGACGAATCCGACGGGTCGTTCCTGAAACTGTCGCCGGTGATCGCTGTGGTCACCAATATCGATGCGGACCACCTCGATCATTACCATGGCGATTTCGCGGAACTGAAGCAGGCGTTTGCGGATTTCCTGCATCGGCTGCCGTTCTATGGATTGGCGGTGCTGTGCGTCGACGATCCGGAAGTCGCGGAACTTGCCCAGCGCACAGCGCGTTCGACGCTGACCTACGGCATCGAGCGCGCGGCCGACGTGCGCGGCGCCAACCTGCGCGCAGAGGGCGCGCGCACGCATTTCGAACTGATGCTGCCGGGCCAGCCGAGCCTGCCCATCACCCTGAACCTGCCCGGTCGCCACAACGTGCTCGACGCGCTGGCCGCGGCCACCATCGGTTGGCACCTCGGCGTCGAGCCGTACGCGATCGCGCGCGCGCTGGAGCGGTTCCAGGGCGTGGGCCGGCGCTTCCACATCAACGGCGAACTGTCGATCGACAAGGGCAAGGTGATGCTGGTCGATGATTACGGCCACCATCCGCGCGAACTCGCCGCGGTGATGCAGGCGGCGCGCGAAGGCTGGCCCGGGCGGCGGCTGGTGATCGTGTTCCAGCCGCACCGTTACACCCGCACGCGCGATCTGCTGGACGACTTCGCGGGCGTCCTGTGCGAAGCCGATGCGCTGGTGCTGACCGAGGTGTATCCCGCGGGCGAAGCGCCGATCACGGGCGCCGATGGTCGTGCGCTGGCGCGTGCGGTGCGCGCTCGCGGCAAGGTTGATCCGGTATTCATCGAACATCCGCGCGCCCTGCGCGAAACGCTGCCGGCATTGCTGGGCGACGGCGATCTGGTGCTGATGCTGGGCGCGGGTGACATCGGCGCGGCGGCGGCCGAACTCGCGCGTGGCGGGGATCTGAAATCAAGGAGCGCGGCATGAGCGTGAATCGGCCGGCGCGAATCTCCAATCCCGGCGCATTCGGACGCGTGGCGGTCGTGATGGGCGGCAGTTCCTCCGAGCGCGAGGTGTCGTTGAATTCCGGGCACGGTGTACTGGAAGCGCTGCGATCACGCGGCGTGGACGCGCACGCGATCGATGGCATCCCGGCGCTGCTGGATGCGGTGCGCGCCGGCCATTTCGCGCGGGTGTTCAACATCCTGCACGGCCAGCACGGCGGCGGCGAAGATGGCGTGCTGCAGGGCGCGCTGGATTCGCTGCACATCCCCTACACGGGTTCCGGCGTGCTCGGTTCGGCCTTGTCGATGGACAAGATCCGCAGCAAGCAAGTCTGGAGTGCGCTGGGCCTGCCGACGCCGAAGTTCCTGCCGCTGCCGCGCGGTGCCGATGTGCACGATGCGGCGCGCGGGATCGGGTTCCCGCTGATCGTGAAGCCGGCGTCGGAAGGGTCCAGCGTCGGGGTGTCGCGCGTGTTCAAGGAAAGCGATCTGAACGACGCGGTGGCGCTTGCGCAGCGCTATCCCGGCGATCTGCTGATGGAAGCCCTGATCGAAGGCGACGAACTCACCGTCTCGATCCTGCAGGACGACGTGCTGCCCAGCATCCGCATCGTGCCGAAGGGCGAGTACTACGACTACAACGCCAAGTACATCGCCGAAGACACGCAATACATCTGTCCGGGTCTCGACGGCGACGCCGAAGCCGAATTGCGCGCCCTGGCGCGTCGGGCGTTCGACGCGCTGGCGTGTTCGGGCTGGGGCCGCGTCGACGTGATGCGTGACCGGCGGGGCCGCAACTGGTTGCTGGAGGCGAACACCGCGCCCGGCATGACTTCGCATTCGCTGGTGCCGAAAGCGGCCGCGCAGGTGGGCATCGATTACCAGGAGCTGTGCTGGCGGGTGCTGGAAACCTCGTTTCAGCGGGAATGGGACTGCGGAGGCAGGACGCCGGAGCGAACGGCGCAGCCGGCACAACGGGCGAGCCGCGGGAGCGGCCAGTCTATGGAAGATCGGGAATCGGGGAAAACCGGCTCTTCCGATTCCCGAACCCCGAATCCCGATTCCCGCGGTTCCGAAGGAGGCGCAAAGTGAAAGGCGCCACTTCCCTGCGCTTCGCCGCCTGGATCATCGCGATCGCACTGGTCGCGCTGCCGGTGATCGGCGTGCTGCAGGGCTGGTTCGCGTCCGAGCGCTGGCCGGTGCGCCAGTTGCAGGTGCACGCAACGTTCCGGCACGTGAGTGCGGCGCAGATCCGCGCGGCGGTCGCGCCCAACCTCGGTTCCGGCTTCTTCGCGATCCGGCTGGACAAGGTGCGCGATGCCGTGGCCGCGTTGCCGTGGATCGCGCAGGTCGAGGTGAGCAAGCGCTGGCCGGATGCGCTCGACATCACCGTGGTGGAAATCCAGCCGGTCGCGCGCTGGGGCAGCGATTCATTGCTGGGCCGCGATGGCCGCGTCTTCAAGGTGCCGGACACGGGCGTCGTGAATGGCCTGCCGCAATTCAATGCCCCGAACGACCGCGGGGCCGACGTGATGGCGTTTTATCGCACCGCGTTGACCGATTTCGCGCCCTACAACCTGCAAGTCACGGGCGTGGATCTTTCCGCACGAGGAAGCTGGAACCTCACGCTTTCCAATGGCGGCCACGTGGTGGTCGGCGGCGACAAGCCCGACCAGCACCTCGCGCGCTTCGTCGCAGCGTTGCCCATCCTGATGCGAGGCCGCAGCGACGGGTTCATTTACGCCGATTTGCGTTACAGCAACGGCTTCGCGGTGCGCTGGCCCGAGCCGGCGCCGACCCCCACTCCGAACTCGAAAAACGGTGGCTCCCATGCTGTTGACGGAAACGTTTAGACCCATGAACCGCAAGAGCGACAAGAACCTGGTTGTCGGCCTGGACATCGGCACCTCCAAGGTGATGGCGATCGTCGGCGAATACATGCCCGGCGAACCGGTCGAGGTGATCGGGTTCGGTAGCCATACCTCACGCGGCATGAAGAAGGGCGTGGTGGTCGAAATCGACTCCAACGTGCATTCAATCCAGCGCGCGATCGAGGAAGCCGAGCAGATGGCGGGTTGCGACATCCGTTCGGTGTGCGCGTCGATCTCGGGCAGCCACCTCGAGACCCACAACTCGCGCGGCGCGGCCGCAATCCGCGACCGCGAAGTCGCGGCCGGCGATCTGGACCAGGTGCTGGAGTCGGCCAGCGCGGTGGCGATCCCGGCCGACCGCAAGGTGCTCTACAAGGAGCCGCAGGAGTACCGCATCGATGGCCAGGACGGCATCCGCCATCCTATCGGGATGAGTGGGGTGCGCCTGGAAGCCGGCGTGCACCTCGTCACCGGCGCGGCCTCGGCGGTGCAGAACATCACCAAATGCATCCAGCGCTGCGGACTCGCGGTGGATGACCTGGTGCCCGCCGCGGTGGCCGCGTCGAAATCGGTGTTGACCGAGGACGAGCGCGAACTCGGCGTGTGCGTGGTCGACATGGGCGCGGGCACCACCGACATCGCGATCTACACCCACGGTTCGATCCGCTACACCAAGTCGCTGCCGGTCGGCGGCGACCAGGTCACCTCCGACATCTCGCAATACGTGCAGACGCCCACCGGCAATGCCGAGGAAATCAAGGTGAAGTACGGCTGTGCGCTGGCGCAGATGGCGCGCGGCGAGGAAACCATCCAGGTGCCGAGCGTGGGCGAGCGCCCGCCGCGGCGGCTGCAACGGCAAGCACTGGCGCAATCGATCCAGGCCCGGTACGAGGAAATCTTCGAGATGGTGCAGGACGAAATGCGCCGCTCGGGCTACGAAAACCTGCTCGCGGCCGGCGTGGTGCTGACCGGCGGCGCGGCGCGCATCGAAGGTGCGCTGTACCTCGCCGAAGAGGTGTTCCACAAGATGGTGCGCCTTGGCGTGCCGCAGCACGTCACCGGCGCGACCGAGATGATCGCCACACCCGCACATGCCTCGGCGATTGGCCTGCTGTTGCACGGATCGCGCGAGGGTGTGAGCGGCAGCCGCGTGATCGGCGGTGCGATGGGCGACAGCGTCGCCGGCGCGATCGGCAAGGTGAGGGGTTGGTTGACCCGCAATTTCTAGAACCCCGCGCCGCGCCTCGGGATGAGGCGTGGCCGGCAAGGCGCCGCGGCGCCGAGGTCCATGACGGACCGAGCCTTCCGAGACGGAAGGGCATCACGACAGCAGCATGACAACAGCAGCATGACTTTTCGCAGCACGGAGGACGGGCAATGTTTGAACTGGTGGAACAACTCGCACCCAATGCGGTGATCAAGGTGATCGGTGTCGGCGGCGGTGGCGGCAACGCCGTCAGCCACATGGTCAATTCATCCATCGACGGCGTGGAATTCATCTGCGCCAACACAGACGCGCAGGCGCTGAAAAGCTCCGGGGCACGCACCACGCTGCAACTCGGCGAAACCGTGACCAAGGGTCTCGGCGCCGGCGCCAACCCCGAGATCGGCCGGCAGGCCGCGCTCGAGGACCGCGACCGCATCGTCGAGGTGCTGGACGGCGCCGACATGGTGTTCATCACCTGCGGCATGGGCGGTGGCACCGGCACCGGCGCGGCGCCGGTGGTGGCGCAACTTGCCAAGGAGAAGGGCATCCTGACGGTGGCGGTGGTGACCAAGCCGTTCCCATTCGAGGGCCGCCGGCGCATGCAGGTGGCGCTGAAGGGCATCGAGGATCTGTCGCAATCGGTGGATTCCCTGATCACGGTGCCGAACGAAAAGTTGCTGACCGTACTCGGCCGCGAAGTGACCTTGCTGAATGCATTCAAGGCCGCCAACGACGTGCTGCAGGGCGCGGTGCAGGGCATCGCCGACCTGATCACCCGCCCGGGCCTGATCAACGTCGACTTCGCCGACGTGCGCACCGTGATGAGCGAAATGGGCATGGCCATGATGGGCACCGGCACCGCCCGCGGCGACGACCGCGCGCAGGCGGCGGCCGAGGCGGCCATCAACAATCCGCTGCTGGAGAACGTGGATCT
>Ga0105238_10003248_pt1 | contig 16228 bp, 17 predicted proteins | sample KBSC34metaG_FD_81526 | JGI IMG/M metagenome (GOLD analysis project Ga0105238, IMG submission 81526) | Corn rhizosphere microbial communities from Kellogg Biological Station, Michigan, USA - KBS C3-4 metaG | ecosystem: Host-associated > Plants > Roots > Rhizosphere > Soil | place: Michigan, USA... | reverse complement strand
CGGGGCACGCCGCTCGTCCCGATGCTGAATGGAGGCGAGCTCGCGGTCGTCTACTGCTTCGTGTTCCTCTTCCTCGCGGCGGCCGGCGCGGGCGCGTGGAGCCTGGACGCGATGTGGCGCAAGCGCGCCTAGGCCCGGGGACGCATTGATCGCCCGTCTGGAGGATTTCCGGGGGCGGCGTTACCATCGGGCGGTCGGGTAGCGCGAGGAGGGGGATGGACCGCACCGAACGGTTCTACAAGATCGACCAGATGCTGCAGTCGCGGGGCCGCGTGAAGGTGCGCGAGTTCCTGGCCGAGCTGGGCGTCTCGCTCGCGACCTTCAAGCGCGACCTCGAGTACATGCGCAGCCGCCTGAACGCGCCCATCGCCTGGGACCGCGACAAGGAGGCCTATCGGTTCGACGAGGGGCGCGGCGGCAGGGGCCCTAAGTACGAGCTCCCCGGCCTCTGGTTCAGCCCCACCGAGGCGCAGGCGCTCCTCACGCTCCAGCACCTGGTGGAGAGCCTCGAGCCCGCGCTCCTGGGGCCGCACGTGAACCCGTTGAAGGCGCGCCTCGCGGCGCTCCTCGCGACGGGCGACCGCTCGGTGGACGAGGTGAGGAAGCGCATCCGCGTGATCCCGTTCGGAGCGCGCCGGCACGAGCCCCGGCACTTCGAGCTGATCGCGAGCGCCGTGCTCGGCCGCAAGCGCCTGCACCTTTCCTATTCCAACCGCACGCGGGGCGACGTGACCGAGCGCGACGTCTCTCCCCAGCGCCTCGTCCACTACCGCGACAACTGGTACCTCGACGCGTGGTGCCACCTGCGGGACGACCTGCGCAGCTTCGCGCTCGACGCCATGCGCGAGGTCTCGATGCTGCCGGCGAAGGCGAAGGAGGTGCCCGAAGCGCAGCTCGACGCCGCGCTCGCGAGCGGCTACGGCATCTTCTCCGGGAAGGACGTGCGTTGGGCCACCCTGCGGTTCACGCCGGAGCGGGCGCGCTACGTGTCGCTCGAGGAGTGGCACCCGAAGCAGCGCGTTCGCTGGGACAAGGACGGGAGCTATGTCCTCGAGGTGCCCTACAGCTCCGACAAGGAGCTCGCGATGGACATCCTGCGCCTCGCGCCCGACGTGGAGGTCGTGAAGCCGCCGTCGCTCCGCGCCGAGATCCAGGGGCGCGCCGGGCGCATGGCGCGGCGCCACGCATGAGACGATTCACCCCGACGCACCGAGAAAGGAGCCGTTAGATGAGCACGACCCAGATCGATTCCGAAGTCCTGGCGAGCCGCCCGGCGAGGCGACCGCTCTACACCTGGGGGGCGCTCGCGGCGCTCCTCCTGGTGTTCGCGGGTTTCGCGCGCACGTTCTACCTCAACGCGATGCTCGCGCATTTCCCGCTCACGGGATTGCTCGTCTTCCACGGCCTCGTGATGACGCTCTGGTTCGTCCTCTTCTTCGTGCAGGTGCGCCTGGTTGCCTCGCATCGCACCGCCGTCCACCGCCGCGTGGGCGTCTACGGGGCCGTCCTCGCCGCGCTGGTCCTCATCGTCGGGACCACGACCGCGATCGTGGCGGCGAAGGCGGGCCATTCCCCGCCGGGGGCGCCCCCCGCGCTCGTCTTCCTCGCGATCCCGCTGGGGGACATGGTGCTCTTCGCCGGGCTCGTGGGATCGGCGCTCTGGCTGCGGCGCCGCCCGGAGCACCACAAGCGCCTCATGCTGGTCGCGACCCTGGGCATCCTCCCCGCCGCGATCTCCCGCATCCCGATCGAGGCCTTCCAGTCGGCCGGCCTTCCGGCGTTCTTCGGCGTGGCGGACCTCCTGATCCTGGGCTGCATCGCCGCCGACACGATCCGCCATCGCAGGCTCCATCCCGCGTTCGGCTGGGGCTTCGGCTTCGTCGTGCTCACGCAGGTCGCGCGCTTCCTGCTGGCCGGCACCGCCCAGTGGATGACGTTCGCGAAGTGGCTGACGGGCTGAGGCGCGCGCGAGGACGTGGAGGTCAGCCGGATTCCCGCATGCGAAGGAGGCGCGCGGCCTCCTCGCGCTCCGCATCCCCGATCTCGCGCACGACGCCCTCGAGATCCACGTCCTTCTCTTCGCGGCGGAAGACGCCCGTGAGCGGCGTGTCCGGCCGGAGCGTGCCCGCCTCATAGGCGGCCCAGATCTCGCCTCCATAGTTGGTGGCGAGGATCTCGGGGGCCCGGCGGCCGAAGAAGTTGCGGAGGTTCGCGACGTCGCGCTCGAGCATCGCCGCCGCATGGTTGTTGCCCGCCGCGTCCACCGCCTGCGGCAGATCGATGATCACGGGGCCGTCGGCGCCCGCGAGCACGTTGAACTCGCTGAGATCGCCGTGGATCACGCCCGCGCAGAGCATGCGGACCACCTCGCCGATGAGCCGCGCGTGGAAATCGTGCGCCTCCTCCGGGGAGAGCTCGACGTCGTTCAGCCGCGGCGCCGCATTGCCCTCGGCGTCGGCGACGAGCTCCATCACGAGCACGCCCTCGTGGAAGTTGTACGGCCGGGGCACGCGCACGCCCGCCGCGGCGAGGCGATGCAGCGCGTCCACCTCGGCGCTCTGCCACGCGCGCTCCTGCGCCGCGCGGCCGAAGCGCGTGCGCTTGGCCATCGCGCGCGCCTCGCGCGAGCTCCTGGTCCTGCGGTTCTCGGTGTAGTCGACGGCCTGGCGGAAGCTGCGCTGCTGCGCTTCCTTGTAGACCTTGGCGCAGCGCGTCTCGCCGCCGGAGCGCACGACGAACACCATCGCCTCCTTCCCGCTCATGAGCTGGCGGACGACGCCGTCGATGACGCCTTCCTCGAGGAGCGGCTGCAGGCGCCTGGGAACTTGCATGGGGAGGCCCGGATGCGGAAAGGCCCGGTCGCCCGGGCCTTCCTTCGCGGCGAAAAGGCCGCTTATTCCACGATGCGGATGTTCGACGCGGCGGGGCCCTTCGGGCCGTCGCGCACCTCGAATTCCACCTTCTGCATCTCCTTCAGGGACTTGTAGCCGTCCATCTGGATCTCGGTGTGGTGGGCGAAGATGTCCTTGCCGCCCGCATCCGGGGTGATGAAGCCGAAGCCCTTGGCGTCGCTGAAAAACTTGACGGTACCGGTAGCCATGTTCGATTGCCTTCCATTGATTGCCAGGGCGAAGCCCGACCCCGGCGACGGGTCACGATGATCAAGGGGAGGGAATTGACTGCCGCTTCGACGCCGCGGAGGCGGCACGGGAGGGGAGACTGAGACTTCACTTCACTGCTTGACGATCCTGCACCTCGATAGTACCACCCATGGCGACGCGCGCCCCGGCCGCGTGTGTTTCAGGTGAAGGTGGGATAATCGTGCACCCCGCCATGCCCAAGACCCGCCTCGAAGCCTTCAGCGACGGCGTGATCGCCGTCATCATCACCATCATGGTGCTCGAGATGAAGGTGCCCCACGGCGCCGATTTCGCCTCGCTCGAGCCGCTGGTCCCGGTGTTCCTCGCCTACGTCCTGAGCTACGTGTACGTGGGGATCTACTGGAACAACCACCACCACCTGATGCACGCGGTGGAGCGCATCAACGGCGCGATCCTCTGGGCCAACCTGCACCTCCTCTTCTGGCTCTCGCTCGTGCCCTTCGTGACCGGCTGGGTGAGCGAGAACCACTTCGCGCCCTGGCCGGTGGCGCTCTACGGCGTGGTCCTCATGTTCTCGGGGCTCGCCTTCGTGCTCCTCACGCGCTGCCTCGTCACGATCCACGGCGGCGGTTCCGTCCTCGCGCGGTCGCTGGGCGGCGACCGGAAGGGCAAGCTCTCGGTCGCGATCTACGCGGTGGCGATCCCGCTCGCCTTCGTGCGCTGGTGGCTCGCGTTCGCGCTCTACGTCGCCGTGGCCGCGATCTGGTTCGTGCCGGACCGCCGGATCGAGAAGCGGTAGCGGCATGCCGGCAGCCCCCCGCCCGAGGCGCAGGAAGTACGACTACGTGGTCCTCGTGCTGCAGGGCGGCGGGGCGCTGGGCGCCTACCAGGCCGGCGTCTTCGAGGCGATGGACGAGGCGGGCCTCGCGCCCAACTGGGTGGCGGGCGTCTCGATCGGCGCGGTGAACGGCGCGATCATCGTGGGGAACCCGGTGGGGCAGCGCACGAAGCGGCTGCGCGAGTTCTGGGACCTCGTCTCGTCGGGGCTTCCCGCGAGCGCGCCGGCCTTCTTCGATCCCTGGCACAGCGCCTTCAACCGCACGAGCGCGCTGCTGAGCGCCACCTTCGGCGTTCCCGGGCTCTACACGCCGCGCATCCCGCCGCCGGAGCTGATGCCGCCGGGCTCGCCGGGCGCGTTGAGCGTGTACGACCCGGCGCCGCTGCGCCAGACGCTCGGGCGCATGGTGGACGCGGAGCTCCTCAACCGCCCGAAGGTCGTGCGCTACAGCGCGGGCTGCGTGAACGTGGCGAGCGGGAACTCGCGCTACTTCGACAACGCGCGCGAGCGGATCGGCCACGAGCACGTCATGGCGAGCACGGCGCTTCCCCCGGCCTTCCCGCCGGTCGCGATCGACGGCGAGGAGTACTGGGACGGCGGCCTCGTCTCGAACACGCCGCTCTGGCACGTGCTGGACGATTCGCCGGACCTCCACGGCCTCATCGTGCAGGTGGACCTCTTCAGCGCGCGCGGCGAGCGGCCCCAGACCCTGGACCAGGTGATGGAGCGCCAGAAGGACATCGTCTACTCGAGCAAGACGCGGCTGAACACGCTGCTCGCGAAGGACATGGGCGCGATGGCGGGGGAGTGCAGGATCGACCTCGTGCACATGATCAACCGGCGCTACCGCTACACGTCCTCCTCGAAGGACTACGAATTCTCGCGCGCGACGGTGAACGAGCTCTGGGAGGCGGGGCGGGAGACCGCGCGGCGGACGTTCGCCCATCCGGAGCTCTGGAAGGCGGCCGCGCCGCGCGACGGGATCCGCGTCTTCGACGTGGCGTAGGCACCGGCTTGCCATGTGCGCCACCGTACCGACGGGCGCTTCTCCGAGGGCTACATTGCGCCATGCAATCGCCCAGGAGAACCACCATGAATCACAGGACACTCATCGCCGCATCGCTTGCCGCGGCCTTCGCCGCCGCGTCGCTTCCCGCATTGGCCGACGTCTACGTGAGCATCGACCCGCCCGCCCGGCGCGTCGAGCACATGGAGCCGCGCACCGGATACATCATCGTCCCGGGCAACTGGCAATGGATCAGGGGCAAGCACCAATGGGTCGCGGGCCGCTACGTGGCCGAGCGCCCGGGCTACCGCTACGAGAACAGCCGCTGGGTGCAGCATTCGAACCGCAAGTGGACGATGCAGCGCGGCGGCTGGGCGCACGACAGCGACCACGACGGCGTTCCCGATCGCGCGGACAACCACCCGAACGATCCGCGCCGCCAATAGGACACAGGCCTCACCGGACGGCGCGGGAGCATTCGCGCCGTTTTTTTACGTCCTCGATTCGCGCCACTGGTTCGCGATGTCGGCGAGGAGGAGCGACATCGCGAGGCAGGACCAGATGATCGCCTCCGAGACCTCCGGGGGCGCATCGTCCCAGCCTCCCAGCCCGGAGATCGCGCGGCCCTCGAGGAAGACCAGGGCCACGGCGAAGCTCCTCGTCATCCACTGCCGGTGCTGCGCGATCCTGCGCCGGAGGGCGAACCAGAACGCGATGCCCGTGCAGGTCGTCCATAGGACCGCGTCGACCACCGTGAGCACCGTGAACGATGCCGGGATGCCGAGGCGCTCCTCGTAGTGCTGGATGTAGACCCCCAGGGGCGCGCCGATGAAGACGCCGGCCACGTAGATCCGGCCGATGATCCGGTGCTGCAGCGTGAACCGCCTGCGGAGGCGTTCCGAGAACTGGAGGGGCGCCAGCACGAGCGCGCAGGCGGCGGCGATCGCGTGCGGAAGGAGCCACCACTTGAACGGCTCGATGTGCTTCCAGTTGGGATCGGCGGAGTCGACGAGGAAGCGCTCGTTGTGGAAGGCGACGTAGAGCGCCATCGCGCCGATGAGGGCGAAGAGCACGTCCTTCGCGCGCAGCCACCGGGGCATTTCGGGAACCGCGGGCTTGGCCGACATGGAGGTCTCCAGGACAGGCTGGGGGCGAGCTTACCCTACCGTCGCGCGGCGCGTGGCGCATTCCGGGGAGGCGTGGTACAAGGGCCGGGTGAAAATCGCCTGGAGCCGCGACGGGAAGGCGCCCGCCATGCGATGCATGGCGGGGAACGGGATCAAGGTGCCCGGCGGATTCGCCGGCATCCGGACGTCGCGCCGGTAGCTCGTGGTGCGAAGGGCGTTCCTCACATGCCTCGCCATGCTCGCCTTCGCGGGCAATTCCCTCCTTTGCCGGCTCGCGTTGAAGAGCACGGCGATCGACGCTGCGAGCTTCACGTCGGTGCGCATCGCCGCGGGCGCTCTCGTGCTCTGGGCCATCGTGAGGATCCGGGACGGGGGCGCCGCGGCGGCCGGGAGCTGGGCCTCGGCATTCTGGCTCTTCGCCTACGCCGCCGGCTTCTCGTTCGCGTACGTGACGCTCCCCGCCTCGACGGGCGCCCTCCTCCTCTTCGGCGCGGTGCAGTCGACGATGATCGGCTACGGCCTCTGGAAGGGCGAGCGCCTGCGCGCGGCGCAGGTCGCGGGCGTCGCCGTCGCGTTCGGCGGGCTCGCCGGGCTCCTCCTTCCGGGCCTCTCGGCGCCGCCGGTCGCGGGCGCCGCCCTCATGCTCTTCGCAGGCATCGCGTGGGGCATCTATTCGCTGCGCGGACGCGCCTCCGGAGGCGATGCCACGCGCGTCAGCGCGGGCAACTTCCTTCGGGCGGTGCCCTTCGCATTGCTGGTGAGCCTCGCCATGGTCTCGCGCGCCAGCGTCGACGCGGCCGGCGTCGCGTCTGCCGTGGCCTCCGGAGCGCTCGCCTCGGGCGTGGGGTACGCGATCTGGTACACGGCGCTGCGCGGCCTCAAGGCGACGGTCGCGGCGACGGTCCAGCTGAGCGTCCCCGTGATCGCCGCGTTCGGCGGCGTCGCGTTCCTGGGCGAGGCGATCACGGTGCGCCTCGCCGCATGCTCGGTCGCGATCCTGGGCGGGATCGCGCTCTTCGTCGCCATGCGCGCGCCGGAAGCCGCCGCTCGCGGCGAGCCGCCCGGGAAACCGCTCGAGACTTCGTTGCGCTAGCGGGTAGCCGCGAGCGCCCGAAGCCACCGCACGATCTGCGCCGCCGCGCCCTCGTCGTAGGTGCCTCCCTTTTCCCGGAAGGCGGCGACCGGATCGGAAAACGTCTCGAAGTGATGGTTCATGCGCGGCCGGGGCACGTAGGTCACGAGGGCGGGCGAGCGCATCGCGACGATCGCGGCGGCGCGCTCCGCCTCCTCGAGGCCCATGATCCAGTCGTATTCGCCCTGGACGATGAGCGTCGGGACCGCAACCTGCTGCCACGCTCCCTCGACGTCCAGCGCCTGGAGCTGCTGGTAGTAGCGCATCGTCCGGCCGTACTGCCCGTCGGCGCCCTCCGTCCAGAAGCGCTTCCACTCCGCGTGCTCCGCGAGCGCCTGGGCGGGCGTGCGGCCCTCGTCCAGCGTGCGCTCGTAGAAGCCCCCGAACGCGCGCATCGCGGCGTTCACCTCGGCGGGAGGCGCGCCCGAGAGGACCAGGCGCCTGCGCTCGATCGCGAGCATGTGCTCGAGCCACGTGCGGGTGAAGCCGCCCGAGGCGATGAGTCCCTTCACGTCGAATTCGCGCGCGAGCACCGGCACGAGGGCGCCCCCGATGCTTCCGCCGAAGAGCACGAGACGCGCCGGGTCGGCGCCCGGGTCCGCGAGCGCCGCGCGGATGCCCGCCCGGAAGGCCGCCATGTCGTCCTCGAGGTCGCTCTTCGCGCAGGGCGGGCCTTCGCTGTCGCCCACGCCAGGCTTCTCGATCCGCACGAGCTGCACGCCCGCATCGCGCATCACCTGGCGCAGCATCCGCGACCAGCCGTCGTGGAGATCGCGCGGATTCTCGACCGCGTCGCACGAGAGCCACGGGATGAAGACCACGAGCGGGAGCCGCCCGGTCGCGCCCCGGGGACGCGACGTGTAGGTCCGCACGCGGAATCCCTTCGCCGTGGCCGCCTCTCCGTAGCGGACTTCCACGCCCTCGATCCGCTCCTCGGGAACGGGATTGCCCGCGCGGTCGGCATGCCGGGGAAGCGGCGCGGCGATCGCGTCCGGGCACGGGCAGGCGTACAGCAGGAGCACGAGCGACAGGAAACGTGGATGCATGGGTTCCTCCGGTGTGGAGGAGGCACCGTAGCGGCCGCCCGGGGCTAAATCTCGCCGGATCCGGAATCGGCGAGGGAATTCGGTATTTACCGCCGGCCGGCAGCGGTCTCGTCGATCGCGCCGCCGCCCGTCCGCATGTTCCGGTATTGCGTGGGCGTCACGCCGTAGCGCGCCTTGAACGCGCGGTTGAATGGGCCGATCGATCCGTAGCCGCAATCGAGCGCGATGGAGAGCACCGGCAGGCGGGCTTGCGCGGGGTCGGCGAGGCGGCCGGCGGCCGCTTCGAGCCGGTAGCCGTGCAGGAACTCGTTGAAGTTGCGATGGCCGAGGTGCCGGTTGATCGCGCGCCGCACGCGGTACTCCTGGGCCCCCAGCTCGCGCGCGAGCCCGCCGATGCCCAGCCCTTCGCGCTTCCAGAGCGTGCGCGCCTCCATCGCCTCGACGATGCGCCTTGCGAGCGCGGCTTCCGGCGCGTCGTCCGCCACGAGCGCGAGGCGCGCGGGCGCCGGCGGCGCGGCCTGCCCAAGGGAGAGCTTCGCGAGGCCGCCCGCCGCCGCGAAGACGACCGCCGCGAACGCCACGGCGAGCAACGCGCAATGCGCGGCGACGAGGACCCCGAGCGGCGCGCCCTGCCGGCCGAAGACCATCTCGGAAGAAGCCATCGCGAGGAAAGCCAGGCCCAGCGTCGCGACGAACGCCGCGCGCACGCGCCTGCGCTCCTCCACGAGGTCGCTTCGCCACCGCGCGAGGGCGAGCCAGCACGCCGCGAGGACGAAGCCCATGGCCGCGGCGCGGCCGGCGAGGAGGAGGCCCCCGGAGAGCCGCGGATGGCCGGCGAGGAGGCCCAGCTCGAAGCGACCATAGTCGCCGGGCATCGTGACGAGCACCAGCGCGAGCGGCGCGGCATGGCGCCAGAGCGCCGGTTCCGGCCCGTCGCGGAAGAGCCGCATCGCGAGGAGCCACACGAAGGCCGGCGTGGCGAGGCACCAGGCCTCGAAGAGGAACGCCGCCGGGCCCAGCGCCCCGTAGACGCCCGGCGCGGAGGCCACCGCGAACGCGCCCAGCCCGCCCACGATCACCGCGGCGTCGCGGGCGACCGCGTTGTCGCGCGCGCGGAGCGCGAAGGCGACGGCGCCCGCGGCGGCGAGCGCGAAGACGGCCGCGCGCAGCATGAGGTCGGTGAGGGCGAGGTCCATGCCCGGCAGTGAGCCCGTTTCCGGGCCGCCCGTCCAGCCGTTTTCGAATTCGGCGAGGCCCTCAGGCCGCCCAGCGCGCGGGATCGAGCCGGTAGAGCATGGCGAGCTCGCCGTAGAGGACGGGATGGAGCGCCGCCATCTCGCGCGGCCGCTCGAAGAACACCTCCGACGCGACCGCGAAGAATTCCGCCGGGCTCGAGGCTCCGTACGTGCTGAAGAGCGACGGCTCGCCCACCGCGGCCCGGTATTGCAGGCGCGCGTATTCCTCGCCCAGCACGCGCGACCAGCGCGGATAGCGGTCCGAGCGGCCGAGCCAGGGCGCGCCGTTGGCGTAGCCCTTCTCCTGGTCGAGCTGGTGCGCGAACTCGTGGATCACGACGTTGCGGCCGTCGTCCGGCTGCACGGCGCCTTCGAGGACGCCTTCCCACGAGAGGACGACCTGGCCGTGGGTCCACGATTCGCCGGAAAGGACGCGCGGCTCCTCCGATTGCAGGACCACGCCGCCCACGACCACGGGATGGAAGCGCTCCACGAGGAAGGCGCCCGGATAGACGAGCACCTGCCGCAAGCCCGGGAAGCCGCCGGCTCGCCGGCCGAGAAGGAGAAGGCACGCCTGCGCGGCGACGGTGACCCGGACTTCGTCCGTGATCTCCATGCCGGCGCAGCCGGTGAAGGGCTTTTCGGCGAGGAACACCAGCATGTGCCGTTCGAGCGCCCGCCGGGCGTCCGGGGGAAGACGGCGGACGTAGGGCACGCGCCGCTCGAGGATTCCCGCCCAGGCCGCGGGGAAGGGCCGTGCCGCCACCCGAGCGCGCCGCCACCGCACCCAGGCGGGCTCGCCCGCGAGCCATGCGATGACCAGCCCGGCGGCGAGGAGGACGGTCGCGAAGGACATGGTGGGCAGGTGGATGCGGGGCGGGGTGGTTTCAACCCCATGTGGGACGTCTCCTACAGGCAACACCGGGAGCGGCGCCTATAGTGATCGATTGCCCGGAGGAGACAAGAACTTGCCACGCCGCGAATTGAAGCGGAATCCCACGGGAATCGCGGGGCTCGACGACATCCTGTGCGGCGGGCTCGGCGCCGACCGGCTGTATTTGGTCGACGGCAGTCCCGGGGTCGGGAAGACGACGCTCGCGATGCAGTTCCTGCTGGAGGGCGTGCGGCGGGGCGAGCGCTGCCTCTACGTGACGCTTTCCGAGACGCGAAGCGAGATGGAGGCCGTCGCGGATTCCCACGGCTGGAGCCTCGAGGGCATCGACCTGGTCGAGCTCTCGCAGGTGGAGGACCTCTTCACCGCGCGCTCGCAGAACACGCTCTTCCAGCCGGCCGAGGTGGAGCTCTCGGGCTTGAGCAACCTCATCGTCTCCGAGTTCGACCGGGTGAAGCCCGCCCGCATGGTGCTCGATTCGCTCTCGGAGATGCGGCTCATGGCGCAGAACCCGCTGCGCTACCGCCGGCAGATCCTCGCCTTCAAGCACCATTTCGCGACCTCGAACTGCACGGTGCTCCTGCTCGACGACCGCAGCGCCACCGGGCAGGACGCCCACGTGCAGAGCATCGTCCACGGCATGGTCACGCTGCAGATCGTGCCGCTCAAGTTCGGGATCAACCGCCGCTTCCTCTCCATCGCGAAGATGCGGGGGTCCGTATTCCGCGAGGGGAACCACGACTACGTGATCAAGCACGGCGGGATCACCGTATTCCCGCGCCTGGTCGCCTCCGATCACGGGACGAGCCTCAGCAAGGACCTCTTCACGAGCGGGAGCGAGCCGCTCGACCGCGTGATGGGCGGCGGGCTCCACGCGGGCACGGGCACCCTTTTCATGGGCCCGGCGGGGAGCGGCAAGTCCACGATCGCGTGCATGTTCGCTTCCCAGGCGGCGGCCAGGGGTCATCGCGTCCTCTATTTCGCATTCGACGAGACAACCGGCATCCTCGTGAACCGCGCGCGGGAGCTGGGCCTCGATTTCGACTCCCCCATGCGCTCCGGGCTCTTGAGCATCCGGCAGATCGATCCCGCCGAGATCGCGCCGGGCGAGCTCGCGAACGAGATCATCCAGGGCGTGAACAAGGGCGGCGTCCGGCTCGTGGTGCTGGACAGCCTGAACGGCTACGTGAACGCGATGCCGCAGGAGGAGTACCTGCACCTGCACCTCCACGAGCTCCTGAGCTATCTCAACCAGAAGGGCGTGGCGACCATCATGGTGCTCGCCCAGCACGGGCTCGTGGGCATGATGGGCGCGCCGGTGGACGTGAGCTACCTCGCGGACACGGTGCTCCTCACCCGCTTCTTCGAGGCGCGCGGCGCGATGAAGAAGGCGGTGTCGATCATCAAGAAGCGCAGCGGCCGGCACGAGGACACGATCCGCGAGTTGAGGATGACGGGGGATGGCATCTCCGTGGGGCCGCCGCTCGTCGACTTCGAGGGCGTGATGACGGGCGTCCCGCGCTTCCTGGGCGGCCAGATGCCCGCGGCGAACGAGCTCGCGTGACGGGCGTCCGCGCGCCATGAAGGTCGTGATCGTCACGCCCAACGAGGCGGACAGCGGGCTCACGGTGGGCTTCCTCGCCGCGCGCGGCATGGAGACGCTGGTCTGCAGGAGCCTCGCGGAGCTCGGCACGCTGGTGGGCACCGCCATCGGCTGCGTGGTCGTGGTCGAGGAGGCGCTCGTCGAGCCCGAGATCCACGCGTTCCACGACGCGCTCCAGGGCCAGCCCGCGTGGTCCGACCTCCCGATCATCCTCATCGCGAGCGGCGAGCGGTCCCTCTCCACGCTGGTGGACGGGGTCTTCCCGCGCTCCGGGAACGTGACGGTGCTCCAGCGCCCGCTCCACCCGGTGACGCTCGTCTCGGCGGTGAACGTGGCGCTGCGCTCGCGCCAGCGCCAGGTGGAGGTCCGGGACCTCCTCGCGATGCGCGACGAGGCGGTGCGCCAGCGCGACGAATTCCTCGCGATGCTCGCCCATGAGCTCCGCAACCCGCTGGCACCCATCCGCAACGCCGTCTACCTCCTGGGCACGCTCGACAACGCCGATCCGCTCTTCCTCAAGTGCCGCGGCATGATCGAGAAGCAGTCGCGGCACATCTCGCGCCTCGTGGACGACCTCCTGGACGTCTCGCGCCTCGAGCGCGGCAAGGTGGAATTGCGCCTGCAGCGCGTGGATCTCAACGACAGCATCGCCTCCGCCGTGGAAGCGTGCACCGCGATGACATCGAGCCACCGCCACGACGTGAAGATGCGCCCGGGCCGGCATCCGCTGCCCGTGCGCGCGGACCCGGTGCGCCTCGAGCAGGTGATCGGGAACCTCATCGTGAACGCGGCCAAGTTCACGCCGGACGGCGGCACGATCGAGGTCGAGGCGTCGGCCGACGGCCCGGACGCGATGATCGCGGTTTCGGACAACGGGGTCGGGATCCGTCAGGACATGCTGGAATCGATCTTCGAGCTCTTCACCCAGGGCACGGTCACCTCCGCGCGCACGGACGGCGGTCTCGGCATCGGCCTCACGCTCGTGAAGCGCCTGATGGAGCTCCACGGCGGCTCGGTCCGCGCGATGAGCGGAGGGCTGGGCTGCGGCTCGCGCTTCGAGGCGCGGCTTCCGCTGGACACCGAGGCGCAGCGCGGGGAGGCGGCCGCGCCCGACCACGATGGCGCGTCGGTGCCGGTGCGCATCCTCATCGTCGAGGACCGCGCGGACGCGCGCGACTCGCTGGGCATGCTGATCCGGGCGTGGAACCACGAGGTGATCTACGCCGCGAACGGGCCGGAGGGGCTCAACCGCGCGCGCGAGGACCAGCCGGACGTGGTCCTCATCGACATCGGCCTTCCCGGGTTCGATGGCTACCAGGTCGCGCGCCAGATCCGGCGCGAAGGCTCGCAGTGGGCACGGCACGTGCGCCTCATCGCCGTGACGGGATACGGCCAGGCCGCGGACCGCGCGCGCGCGATCGACGCGGGTTTCGACGTGCACGTGCTGAAGCCGGTCGATCCGGCGGTGCTGCGCGAGCTGCTCGCGGCGCCGGTCCTCTTCCCCGCGCAGGGGTGACGCCGGCGCGATCCGCGGGGTAGAGTACGGCGGTCCATCGCCCCCTGGAGATTCCGATGCCTCGCGCCCCCGCGCTCCTTCGCGCCCTCGCCGCTTCCGCCTTCGCCTGCGCCGGGCTCGCGGCTTCCGCGCAGGGCTATCCCGCCAAGGCGGTCACCGTCATCGTTCCCTTCGCGGCCGGCGGGCCCACGGACACCATCGCACGCATCATGGCGCAGGGCATGGGGAAGGCGCTCGGGCAGGCGGTGGTCGCGGAGAACGTCGCGGGCGCCGGCGGCACCATCGCGGGCGCCAAGGTCGCGCACAGCGCGCCGGATGGGTACACGGTCGCGATCGGCCACGTCGGCACGCACGTGATCGCGGGCGCCGTGCAGAAGACCAGCTACGACGTCTTCAACGACTTCGAGCCGGTCGCGATGATCTGCACCAACCCGCAGATCATCGTCACGAAGAACGACGTCCCCGCGAAGACGCTCTCCGAGCTCATCGCGTGGGCGAAGGCGAAGAAGGATCCCGTCACGTCGGGCACCGGCGGGCCCGGGACGCCCTCCCACATCAGCGGCGTGTACTTCCAGAACCAGGCGGGCGCGCCGGTGCAGATCATCCACTACCGCGGCTCGGGCCCCGCGCTGCAGGACGTGATGGCCGGGCACATCGACATGACCTTCGACCAGGCGGCCAACGCGCTTCCGCAGGTGCGCGCGGGACGCATCCGCGCGTACGCCGTGACCGCTCCCACGCGGCTCGCGGCCGCACCGGACATCCCCACCGTGGACGAGGCGGGGCTGCCGAAGTTCTACATGGCGGTGTGGCACGCGTACTGGGTGCCCAAGGGCACGCCCCGCGCCGTGATCGACAAGCTGAACGGCGCGATCCGCGCGGCGCTGAAGGATCCGGACGTCCGCAGGAAGCTCGCGGACCTGGGCCAGGAGATCACGCCGGAGGCGGAGCTCTCACCCGAAGCGCTGCGGGCCTACCACAAGGCGGAGATCGACAAGTGGTGGCCGGTGATCAAGCAGGCGGGCATCAAGACGGAGTGACGTGGGTCCCCGAGCGCGGCCGCCTCGCGGCGGCGCCGGGGATGACGGTCAGGCGAGCGTCCGCAGGTTGGTGATGGTGGGGCCCTCGGGGCGGTTCTCGATCTCGAACTCGACCCGCTGCGTGGGCTTCAGCTTCTTCACGCCGGGCGTGCGGATCGCGGACTGGTGGACGAAGAGCGCGGGCCCCTCGATGTCGGGCGTGATGAGGCCGAAGCCCTTCGCGTCGTTGAAGAACCGGACGATTCCCGTAGCCATGGCGTTCACTCCTCTCGTTTCAAAAAAGAAAAAGGCCCGGTCACCCGGGCCTTTTCGCGCGCGGAGCGATGCCCCGCGGGTGCTACATGCTCAGACGGCGCGGATCTTCGACGCGGCCGGGCCCTTCGGGCCTTGCGTGACGTCGAACTCGACCTTCTGGCCTTCCTTCAGCGACTTGAAGCCGCCCATCTGGATCTCGGTGTGATGGGCAAAGAGGTCCTTGCTGCCATCGTCCGGGGTGATGAAGCCGAAGCCCTTCGCGTCGTTGAACCACTTGACGGTACCTGAAGCCATTGTGTAATTCCCTCTACTGTCGGTTTATCCGGGTGAGCCCGACCCGGAAACGGGTCACGACGATCAAGGAAGGGAATTGGCTACCGCTTCGGACGCCGCCTGTTCGGGCGGGTAGGGAGTGGGCACTGAGACTTCACTGCTTGATGTAGTCCTGCAGGGGCATCATAGCACAACCGGGTGCACAATCGGGGCCATGGCTCCCGACTTGGCCTTCCTCTCCGCCCGCCGCCTCGCGCGGCTCCTGCGCACCCGGGCGGTCTCCGCCGTCGAGGTCGTGCGCGCCTTCATCGCGCAGACCGAAAAAGTGAACCCGCGGGTGAACGCGATCGTCACTTTCCTCCCGGAGGCGGCGCTCGCGGCGGCGCGGCGGATCGACGCGCGCCGGCGCCGGGGCGGCGCGCTCCCCGTCCTCGCCGGGCTTCCCATCGCCTACAAGGACATGATCGCGACCAGGGGCATCCGCACCACCTACGGCTCGCCCATCTACGCGGACAACGTCCCCGCCGGGGACCACGTCCTCGTGGAGCGCCTCACGGCGGCGGGCACCATCACCATCGGCAAGACCAACACGCCGGAGTTCGCGGCCGGGAGCCAGACCTTCAACCCCGTCTTCGGCACGACGCGCAATCCCTGGGACCTCTCGCGCACGTGCGGCGGTTCCTCCGGCGGCGCGGCGGTGGCGGTCGCCTGCGGGATGCTGCCCTTCGCGGACGGATCGGACCTGGGCGGGAGCCTGCGCAACCCCGGCAACTTCAACAACGTCGTGGGCTTCCGGCCCACGCCCGGGCGCGTGCCGTCGTACCCCACCACGGACGCATGGGCCACGCTCTCGGTCCTGGGGCCGATCGCGCGCTCCGTGGACGACGCGGCGTTCCTCCTCTCCGCCATGGCGGGCCCGGACGCGCGCGCGCCCATCTCGATCGCCGAGCCGGGGAGCCGCTTCGCGAAGCCGCTCGCGCGGGATTTCCGGAAGGTGCGCGTCGCGTGGTGGAGCTCCGCGGGCGGCCGCCTCGCGGGCGACGAGGACATCCCGGTCGACGCGCGCGTGACGGCGGTGCTCGGGCGCGCCCGGCGCGTCTTCGAGTCGCTGGGCTGCATCGTCGAGGAGGCGCATCCGGACCTCCGCGGCGCGGACGAGGTGTT
>Ga0105238_10003243_pt1 | contig 16247 bp, 13 predicted proteins | sample KBSC34metaG_FD_81526 | JGI IMG/M metagenome (GOLD analysis project Ga0105238, IMG submission 81526) | Corn rhizosphere microbial communities from Kellogg Biological Station, Michigan, USA - KBS C3-4 metaG | ecosystem: Host-associated > Plants > Roots > Rhizosphere > Soil | place: Michigan, USA... | reverse complement strand
TTTGTCGAGGCGGAGTCATTTCCCGGCCCTTCACTCATCATTGCTTACAGCCATTGCATCGCGCACGGCATCGCGCTCGACGCGGGCATCGGCGCCCGGCAGCAAAAACTTGCGGTGGAATCAGGCCAATGGCTGCTCTACCGGTATGATCCCCGGCGCGCCGGACGCGGCGAGAACCCGTTGCAACTGGATTCCAGCGCGGCGAAATACAAGGTGAAGGATTTCATGATGACGGAAAACCGGTTCAAGATGCTTACAAAGAGCAAGCCGGACGACGCGAAGAAATTCTTTGAGCAATCACAAGCCGACGCCGAGCGGCGCTGGAAATTTTATCAATTTCTCTCGGCCCGCGATCCGAAACCCGAAGCCACAATACCGCCGCAACCTGCGGCCGCCACCTCTGTTTAACCATCAACCGGAGCAAAACCATGGACCTGACCACAGCCTATCTCGGCCTGAAACTGCGCACACCGCTGGTCGTCGGGGCGTCGCCGCTTTCGGAAAACATCGACAACCTCAAGCGCATGGAAGATGCGGGCGCGAGTGCGATCGTGCTGCATTCCCTGTTCGAGGAACAGTTGCGCCAGGACCGGTTGGAATTGAACCGGCACCTGGAACAAGGCACGGAAAGCTACGCAGAGGCGCTGGGCTATTTTCCGGAAGTCGGGGAACACCGGATCGGTCCGGAGGAATATCTCCGGCACATCTGGCGCGCCAAAGAAATGTTGAAGATACCGGTCATCGCCAGCCTGAACGGGTCCTCCGTCGGCGGCTGGACGGAATATGCCCGGCAGATACAGCAGGCGGGTGCGGACGCGCTTGAATTGAACATCTATCATATCCCGACCGATCCCGACCTCCCGGGCGAGATGCTCGAAGAGAGTTACCTGAACATTCTCCGCGCCGTGCGGGCCGAGGTGAAGATCCCCATCGCGGTCAAACTGAGCCCCTATTTCACGAACTTCGCCAACATCGCCAAACGCTTTGATGCCGCCGGCGCCAACGGGCTGGTCTTGTTCAATCGTTTTTACCAGCCGGACATCGACCTTGAAGATCTTGAGGTGAAGCCGAACATCCTGTTGAGCACGCCGATGGCGATGCGCCTGCCCCTGCGGTGGGTTGCCATCCTTTACGGACGGCTGCATGGCAGCCTGGCTGCAACCAGCGGCATTCATCGTGCCGGTGATGTCCTGAAGATGCTTATGGCCGGCGCCGATGTCACCATGCTTTGCTCGACCGTGCTGCGCCACGGGTTTCCGCAGATCGCGCTCATCGAGAGCGATCTCAAGCAATGGCTGGAGGAACACGACTACGAATCGGTGAAGCAGATCAAGGGCAGCTTGAGCCAGAAAAACTGCGCGGAACCGGCGGCGTTTGAGCGGGCGCAATACATGAAGGCGCTCTGCACCTACTCCGCTTGAACCCGGAAACGGGCCCTGAGAAGCCACGCTTCCGCGGGAAGCCGCTTTTAAGCGTCTTGAACTGTCAGGTTGGGAAAGATTCCAGTTAAAACACTTCGGCACGCAGCCCGGTCTGCTGGCGGACGGTCTGCGCGATCTGTGAAAGGACACGCAAGGGCAGATGTCCCCATCCAGGATGCATGCCCGGTCGTGCGGCAGAATAAATCTGCACCTGGGAGATCTCGGTGCCGGCGGCTTTCAATTCGATCAGCCGCAGCGCGTATTCCTTGATTTCCTCGGGCGGCGGTTCGTCACCGTGGATGGCGGCAAACAGGCTTTGAATGACCACCGGGCGCAGCCGGCCGACCAGCCGGATGTTGGCGAGGATTTTTTCCAACTTCACACCAGGCCGGTTCACCTTGTCCATGAAGGACTGCGTGCCAGCATCCAGCTTGATCCAGATTTCATCGGATTTGGTGAGCAGGTCCAGGCCCTTCAAAACGGACGGCTGATCCAGGCCGGTTCCATTCGTGATGAGGACAATCTTGAAATAGCCGCCGAGGGCGCGCACGCGCACGACCGCCTGTACAGCCTCAAAAAAATTTGCCGCCAGTGTCGGTTCACCGTCGCCGCTTAACGCAACGTGCCGCAGCTTGAGCAGTTCATCCGGCAGCGCCTGATACCATGGGCGCTGACGCAACTGACCATGCTGCACCGCGTGGAGGATCCGCCGCAGTTCCGCGGCCATGACCTCCGTGACCAGTTTGTTTTCGGTCGGGGGCGTGCGCCGGTCAACCTCGCAATAGGGGCAGTCAAAGTTGCAACGGCGGTCGGGATTCATGTTCACACCAAGCGAAAGTCCGCCGGCCCGCGAGGAGATGACCGCATAGACAAACCGGTTGCCCAGGAAGTCGCGAGGGCGGTCAAACGCCGTCTCACGGGACGGCGAATGATAGACCAGCGTCTGACTGGCGTTCAGGGGCGGCAACGGCTGGTTTGACCTGGCATCCATGATTTTCACGGCATTGGCAGCTTAGTCCGGCCATGAAATGGCAGCCACACCCTGCTTGCGGAAACCTTGACAATTCTTGCCCGCGCGATATTTTTCAGCGGCCAACTTTTATTGCGAAATGCCCGTCTTATTTTGGGAAAACGGGCTCCAACCATTGGCAGGGAAAAGAATTGGGCTACGCTGGTGGCATGAATGCAGAGACAGTTTCCCCGAATGTCAATGGTACCCGTGCCAGTTCCCGTCATGACCGCGCCGCCTGGCTCCGGGGCGGCGAATCGCTGTGTCAAATGCCGCCACATGCCCCGCTGGGCGAGCCCTGGCGCATCATCCTGCTCGGCGCCCCCGGCGTTGGCAAGGGCACACAGGCGGAGCAGCTCTGCAGGTTCCTGGGCACCTGCCATCTTTCGACCGGCGATATTTTTCGCGCCGCAAAAGACGCCAGCGAAGACGGGCAGACCGCCGCCATGCGCGAGGCGTTACAATTTATGCGGCGCGGCGGACTGGTCCCGGACACCACGGTCCTGGGTTTGATCGGCGAGCGGCTTCGTTGCCTGCGGTGTGCCGGCGGCTTTTTGTTGGACGGTTTTCCGCGCACCGCCGCCCAGGCGGAGGCGCTCGAACGGTTGCTCGAACAGGAGCGCGTCAAGCTGGACATGGTGTTGAACTACAAGCTGCCGCTCGAAAAAATCGTCGCGCGCATTTCCGGCCGCCGCACTTGCGCCGGTTGCAAAGCGGTGTTTCACATCACCACGCGCCCGCCGCAGGTTGCAGGCATTTGCGACCATTGCGGTGGTGGCCTGATGCAGCGTGAAGACGACAGGCCGGAAGCCGTCACCACCCGCATGGAGGCTTATGAGAGCAACACCGGCCCGCTGGTTGAATTTTACAGGCGGCGCCGGTTGCTGGTAAATATTTCCGCGGAGGGTTCGCCGAAAGAAATCTTCCACCGCACCCGCGAATCCGCATTGGTGCGCTGAAGTTGCCTGGACGGGATGCGCCAATACGGCCCGCAGCCCGTTGCAATCCATCCTCAGGACCGGCAACTCCCCGTTCGCTCGCGTCAATCCTTGCAAATGGTTTGGCAAGTTCCGGCAAGCTCTTTTTCCGGTTATAAATCAGATTTACTCTGCCGATAGCGGTTTTTGTTAAGTTTGATTAATAATCGGACGACACCAAAATATATATGCAATCATCCAGGATTCTCCGGGCGGCGGTCGCGACTGCCGCGTTTTTCATCTCCACCGCCGCGTTGCATGCCAGCGATGCCGACCTGAAGATCCCGCCGCTCAATACGGTGACCTTTGACGCGCTGGGCGGCGTCAGCGGCATCACCCTCATGTATCTAGGCATCCTGATCTGCGCCACCGGCGCGGTCTTCGGGCTGGCGCAATATCGCCAGACCAAAAAGCTTCCGGCGCACCAGGCGATGACCGATGTCTCGCGGATGATCTGGGAGACGTGCAAAACCTACCTGTTTCAGCAAGGAAAATTTCTGGCCGCATTGTGGGTGCTCATCGCGGCGTGCATCTTTTGCTATTTCAAAATCCTGGAAGGCCAGACGCTGTCCAATGTCGCGGTGATCCTGGTCGCCTCCGTACTGGGGATTCTCGGCAGCTACGGCGTTGCGTGGTTCGGCATCCGCATCAATACCATGGCGAACTCGCGTACGGCGTTCGCCGCGCTTACCGGTGAGCCGGTTGCGCTGGTCCGCATCCCGCTGCGTTCCGGGATGAGCATCGGCCTGCTGCTGGTGTGCGTGGAGTTGTTTTTTATGATCTCCATCCTGATTTTTCTTCCGCGCGAACTGGTGGGCCCGTGCTTCATCGGGTTTGCGATCGGTGAATCGCTCGGGGCGGGCGCACTCCGCATCGGTGGCGGTATTTTCACCAAGATCGCCGATATCGGCAGCGACCTGATGAAGATCGTCTTCAAGCTGCCCGAAGATGATCCGAAGAATCCCGGCGTCATCGCCGATTGCACGGGCGACAACGCCGGTGACTCCGTCGGGCCGACGGCAGACGGATTTGAGACCTACGGCGTGACGGGCGTGGCGCTGATCGCCTTCCTCGCCTTCGCCCTCGCCAGTTCGCCGCTGGTTTGCGCCACGCTCATCATCTGGCTGTTTGTCATGCGGGTCCTCATGATCATCACCTCCCTCGCCTCCTATTTTTTGAACGACGCCATCACGCGGGCAAAGTTCAGCGGCAAAAAGGAATTCGATTTTGAAGCGCCGCTGACGCATCTCGTCTGGATCACCTCGGCGGTTTCCATCGGTGTGACTTTCGTCGCGAGTTATGTGTTGCTCGCCCGGCAGATGGGCATCGACGCCAATCTCTGGTGGGTGCTGTCGGCGATCATCTCCTGCGGTACGATAGCGGGCGCTTTGATACCGGAATTCACCAAGGTTTTCACCAGCACCAAATCGCAGCATGTCCGTGAGATCACGACCTGTTCGCGGCATGGCGGCGCGTCGCTGAACATCCTGTCCGGGCTGGTGGCGGGAAATTTCTCCGGTTTCTGGATGGGCCTGTGCATCCTCGCGTTGATGTTCGCGGGCTGGCTGCTGGCGACGTTCAATGGCTCACCCATCGTGGCGCTGATGCCGGCAAAGTTCCTTTTTGCGGCCCCCATTTTCGCCTTCGGCCTCGTGGCCTTCGGCTTTCTCGGCATGGGGCCCGTGACCATCGCCGTGGACAGCTACGGACCGGTGACGGACAACGCCCAGTCGGTCTATGAGCTGAGCCGCATTGAATCCCGGCCGGGCATCAAGATGGAAATAGTCCGCAAGTTCGGCTTTTATCCGGATTTTGAAAATGCCAAGCGTCTGCTGGAACAAAACGACGGCGCCGGCAACACGTTCAAGGCCACCGCCAAGCCCGTGCTGATCGGCACGGCGGTGGTGGGCGCGACAACGATGGTGTTCGGCATCATCATCCTGCTGGAAAACATGTTCGGCAATGTCGTGAGCCATCTGAGCCTGGTCCAGCCGGAAATCATCCTGGGCCTGCTCATGGGCGGGGCGGTCATCTACTGGTTCACCGGCGCATCGTGCCAGGCGGTCGTCACCGGTGCCTATCGCGCCGTGGTGTTCATTGAGAAAAACATCAAGCTCGATGCGGCCACGGCGTCGGAAAAGGACAGCAAGGAAGTCGTGCGTATCTGCACCGTATATGCGCAGAAGGGCATGTGGAACATCTTCATTGTCGTCTTCTGCCTCTCGCTGTCACTGGCATTCTTTGAACCTTATTTCTTCATCGGTTACCTCGTGGGCATCGCGTTCTTTGGATTGTTTCAAGCCATATTCATGGCCAATGCCGGCGGCGCGTGGGACAACGCCAAAAAAATCGTCGAGGTGGAACTGAAGCAGAAAGGCACTCCGCTGCACGCGGCGACCATAGTGGGGGATACCGTGGGCGATCCGTTCAAGGATACTTCATCGGTCGCGCTGAATCCAGTCATCAAGTTCACGACACTCTTTGGTCTGCTGGCCGTGGAGATCGCGGTGACGATCCACAGCCAGACTCTGAAGCTGCTTATAGGAGCGGTCTTCTTTGCGATCGCACTCAAATTTATCCACCGCTCGTTCTACGGCATGAGGATACCGGAGGAAAAGCTCGCCTCGGACCAGACGGAAATCAACGGGTCTAGAGGGACCTCCGTCAGCGCGGAGTCGACCAGGACCGTGACCAACGGATTCAACGCCAGAGAAGAGATGACGCTTAAACGCTAGAGGAGTAAACCCATGCTCAACGAACTCGCCCTTGAAAAGTTCCCGCTCGCGCTGAAATTACGTGATGGCACCCACGTTACTGTCCGTCCGCTGGGCAAGCATGACGAGATCAAGCTTCACAAGTTTCTGCTGAGCGTGCCGGAGGAGGAGCGGCTTTTCATCAAACAGCCCGTCTTCAAACTTGAGGTGGTCCGGCAATGGTGCCGGCAGGCGGACTTTGACCGCAACCTGCCATTGCTTGTCCTCCACGGCCGGAAAATCATCGGTGAGGCGACGTTGCACCAGCGTCTCGGAGGGTGGAAACGCCACATCGGACTCATCACCCTGCTGACACATCCGGAGTATCGCGGACGCGACATCTCCAAGATTCTGGTGACCGAGCTGATCGACATCGCCCGGCACTGCGGACTACGGCGGCTGGAAGCCGAGGTCAACGGCGAGCGTAAGATAGCACTCCATACGCTCTCGCACCTCGGCTTCAGTCCGCTCATGCACCTTGAGGATTATGTCGTGGATATGAAGGCCGTGACGCACGATTACGTGCTGCTGGGGCTAAACTTGAAGACGGACGACGAGTATCTCGGGGTGGGCGGCTGAGCCAAAGACTGTACAGCGCCCCATGCCCGCCTGATCGTCCGGTAAAAATCCGAGGTTTGACTCTCCAAAGAATGCCAAACAAGTGATGAAGTAAGACTCCAACAGTTTTTGGCTCCGGGCGGAAAGTGGAACATCACCTAAAACTTCACAGCGCCAAGCCAAGACCGGACCGGACGGCTTCAACGGGTTTGGGTCATCGCCCTGGCCAGCGCCGCCACGCGCCTTGCATCCACAGGGTTGGCCAGCTTGCCGTCGCGTTTCAAAGACGATCCGACGATGACACCGTCGGCCAGGCGAAGGAACTCCTGCGCATTGCCCACGTTCACGCCACTGCCGAGCAGGATTTTGGCGGCGGGACAGGCTTGCCGGACGCACTCGACGTCGCTGATATCCGCCGCTTTGCCAGTGCCGACACCGGAGACAATGAGGGCGTCCGCCAGCCCGCGTTCCAACGTATCAGTCGCGGCATCCGCCAACGACCAGTCGCCGAGCGGGACAGCGTGCTTTACATGGACATCGGCAAAAATTTGCACGGCGGGTGCGACGCGGGCGCGCTCACGTAAGACGTTGTACGCATCGCCCTCGATGATGCCCTGATCCGTGATCATTGCGCCGCTGAGGACATTGACGCGGATGAAATCGCCGCCGCAGGCCGCGCAGAGCGCGAGCGCGGCGCGGGCGTCATTGCGGAGGACGTTGTAGCCGATGGACAGCTTCACGGCAGCCCGTACCGCGCAGCCTGCGGCGGCCATCGCGGCCAGGGTCTCAGGCGCAACGCTGCCCTTGGTGAACGGCACATCGCCGAAATTTTCAATGATCAGGGCGTGGGCACCGCCGCGTTCGTAGGCGACGGCATCCGTCACGGCGGCCTTGACAATATCGGCCATCGCCAACCGGTGCCGGGGTGCGCCCGGCAGCGGCTTGAGATGGACGACACCGAAGAAAACCTTTGAGTGAGATTGAAAAATATTTTTCATCTTATGATTTGGCTTGGCGTGTATGCGCGGTGATGAAGTTCTCCACACGTTTGGGATCCACGGCTCCGGACCAATGGCCACCGGTCTTGAATTCCGAGCCGATGATAAAGCCATCTGCGACCTCAAAAAACTGCCGCAGATTTTTGGCAGTCACGCCGGAGCCAAGATAGACGGGCAGGTGCGTGTACTTCTTGACCTCCAGCACATCCGCCTTTTGCGGCGCATCACCGGTCACGGCGCCGGTGACGATCACGAGATCGCCGCGCATAAATTCCACGGCATGCGCCGTTTCGCCGATACCTACATCCGCCGTGATGGCGTGGGCGCTGTGCTTTTTCTTCACATCCGCCCAGACTTGCACACGCTCCGCGCCGATCAACCGGCGATAGCGCAGCAGTTCCGCCGCCGAAGATTCGATGATGCCCTCATCGGCCACGTGCGCGAAGGCGAAACCTTCCGCGCGGATGAAATCCAATCCCGCCGCGTGCGCGACCGCTATCGCCTCCGTGTTGGCGCCTGCCAGGATCTGGATGCCGCATGGCAGGCCGCTGATATTTTTTACAGCGCGCGAGACCAGGGCCATGCTCGCGACAATCTCCGGCCCGACGTGTCCGCGCAGATAAGGCGTGTCATGCATGTTCTCCAGCATGATTCCGTGAACACCGGAGTCGCGATAGATTTTCGCCTCGTGCACCGCCTGGGCCTCGATCTGGGCGAGCGTCAAACGGCTCGCCGGCGTGCCCGGCAATGCACCGACATGGATCATGGCGATGACTGGTTTGGGATTTTTAAAAAGCGGATTGGGTCCCGGCATGAGTGGCAAGTTAAGCCGCGAGCCGGAGGAATCCAAGCCAACATATTCATCCATCCGGATATTATGGATTAAGATAGTCGCACCCCCAAAAGTATAAGTGGACTGTAACCATTGGCTTTTGCTAGCGTCTGCACGTGTAGATGAAAACTTGCTTATACATATCAGCCACGAGTTGGCCGACGATGCCGGTCGCGAATGCGACACGTCATAGCCGGTATCATTCCGGCTGTGAGTTTAGCCTGAGGGCCTTCTTGGCGTATCCCGGACAGACCGTGGAAGCGATCAAGAATCAACTCAAGGTAAGCAGGTAAAGGATCTAAAAGATTTTCCCCCACCCTGCTTACCCCGTGTAAGCAGGGTTTTTTATTTCCCTGAAACTGAATGGAGAACGGCAGAAACGAAAGGTGAACTTACGGTGAAACATAACGAGACGACGTCTTGATGATGTCCAGCAGCACAAAATCAAAATTGGCGCAGGAAAGCGAAGGCTTTTCAGCGGTGGATTGTGCCCATCGCCAGCGACTACGCGCGCCAGATCGAATTAGATCGCTTTTACATATTAAGGGCTTCGCAGGAGGTGTGCCCATAAACACCGAAACAGCCGCCGTGAATCCGCGGGTTGGGGTCGAATAGACCACCAAGAGGTGTTTGTTCTTTATTGAAATGGCACGGGCCGGAGATGTAACGACATCTCCGGCCCTTTACTTTCCAAATGCGGTTGTGATTTAAGAGTAGAATGGCTCTCTTCCAAAGAGCTCGTCCGGGTGCGATTCCCGGCAACCGCACCAGCCAATCTATATTTGTCCAATACGCCACGCGCCAGCTTGCGCAACAGAGTCTCCAAAACTCAGTCTGCTTGGGGCAGCACCAAGGCGGCGTGCCAATTTTCATGGGGTCGTGGCAGACAAGCAATGCACTTGCCTTGCAAGCAAGGTTATGTGGGAGCGTTACCCACCGATTCCACCATTTTAATTGCGGGGAGAATGAGCATTCAGGCGAGCCTCATAAGCTCAGCCTCAGTGGGCGCGACTCCCACCCCCGCAACCACTGTTTGCACAGGCCACCAAGGGAGCTGATCCAACCGCCCGACTGTAAATCGGACGTCACAAAATAAGAGTTGGAAGCGACGACTGGAGCGTTACCAGCATCTCCCACCAGCCTTCGCCTGAACGCAGTGAAGGTGAAGGCCGCCGCGCCGAAGCGTAGCGTAGGCGGGCCATATCGAACTGCGCCAATGGCTTCGGCTCGGCAGGCCATTTTTCGCTCTCGTAGCTTAATCGCAAAGCAGCCCGTTGTCTGCGGGTCGAGTGTGGGTGCAAATCCCATCGGGAGCGCCAATTTCAATATCTCACCGCGAGGCCGATTCCCAGGGTTTCGGCACTCGCGTCTCTCCGCTCCGGCGTTTCTCCTTTAACCGCCAGGAGTCCACAGCGCGTGGTGTAGCAGCAACATGTCCGGTTTGGAACCGGAGGACCGCAGGTGCAATTCCTGCCGCGCTGACATTTTTAAAAGCTGCCGTGGTCGAATACATGAGGCATCCGACTTCTAATCGGACTGATGCAGGTGGGAATCCTGCCGGCAGCGCCATTCATTGCCAGGTGGTGTCAAAGTAGCACGACGGTTTGTTAAACCGCACGGTGTTGGTGCAAGTCCAACCCTGGCAGCCAGTTTTCAGGGTGTAATGTCAGCAGCAGACGGCCTTGTCCGGAACGAGGAGGACGGGAGTGCAATTCTCTCCACCCTGACCATTTTACGGAAGGCAGGCAGATATAAGCTGGCTGCACTTGTCTCGAAAACAAGACCGGCACGCGCCGGGGTCGGAGCATTACCGACGCCTTCCGCCAATCCACAACCCCAAAACCGGAACACATATGAAAACCATACAACGTGTGTTTCGCTGGCTGTTCCGCAGCGAAACCAAAAATCAAAAGCCACGCGTCGAGGAAAATATCGCTAGCCCCGCCGCCGAAGATCCGCAGAAGCAGCAGCCCACAGAGTTTTACCAAGATGACAGCCCGCCCGGCTACAAAGTCCGGTGGCACCACTGAAATTTTAACCGCAACCACTAACCAAGGGAAATCCCATGAGAACCACCATCCGTTACCAAAGACCGTTGCTCTCTTTCAAGAGCTACAAGCCGAATCGCGTCATCAAGGTCCGTCCGGGAGTCCGGACGATCCAGGTATTCCGGCCCGCCGTGCAATTCCACAGCGGAGGCTCGCGTGAATTCCAATGATGATGGTGAAGGCGCGGATGCGGAAAGCCGCGACTCCGCCGCGAAACCGCCCGCTTCAGAACCAGCGGATGAGAAAGGCGATCCGGACGCACCATGTCTGGAAGCAAAATCATCCGAGTTTTCGAAGGCCGTATTTTACTGGGCACTTTCACGGCACTAGATCATCGCAATCGTCCCGTAGCTCAAAAGCAGAGCGTTCGCCTGATAAGCGAAAGACCGCGGAGCGTTACCGCGCCGGACGACCATTTGGCCTGCAAGCATTAAAGTGATACAGCGGACTCTTAATCCGCAGAACAGGGAGCATTACCCTGGCGGGCCACCACTCCCCCGAGTAGCTGAGACAGATTAGCGCCTCCCTGAAGAGGAGGAGACGTTGGCGCGATACCAACCTTGGGGACCATCACAAACAGGATTAATGGATGGTTGGATTCATGGATACATGGATCACATCGGTATTTTCACCAATCCACCATCCACAAATCCATTTATCACGGCAACTATGAACACAGAAACCCTTACCTCAGAGCCAGCTCAAACAGCGGCACCGGCGGTGCGCCTTTTCGCTTCGGCTGGCAACTGGGTGGAAGGCGAGGCAGTGCGTCAACTCTATGCCACGGCCAAATTGCCGGGGGTGCGCTCGGCGGCCGGCTTCCCGGATCTGCATCCGGGCAAAGGCGTGCCGGTCGGCGCGACGTTCGTGACCGAAGGGGTGATCTATCCGCATCTCATCGGCGGCGATATCGGCTGCGGCATGGCATTGTTCGAAACGGACCTCGTAGTGCGCGATGCCAAGCTCGACCGCTGGTCGAAGATGTATTTCCATCTTGAACATCCGTGGGACCAGGACTGCGGCGAGTTTCTCGCCAGGCACGGCCTTGAATCCACGGACTTCGACGCGTCGCTCGGCACCATCGGCGGCGGCAATCACTTCGCCGAGGTGCAGGCCGTCCAGGAAATTCTCGACGCGACCGCATTCAAGCAGACCGGCCTGGGCAGGCAGCAACTGGTGGTGCTGGTCCACAGCGGGTCGCGGGGGCTCGGTGATTCCATCCTGCGCCGTTACACCGATGAGCATGGTGGGAACGGCGCAAAGACAGGGACGTTGGTCGCGGAGAATTATCTCCGCGACCACGACATCGCCCTGCGCTGGGCGAAGGCAAACCGCGAACTCATCGCGCGCCGTTTCGTGGCCTCGCTCGGGGCGGAAGCGGCGCAGCTCTGGGACGGCTGCCACAACAGCATCACGTCCCGCGAAGTTGACGGGGAAACGGTCTGGCTACACCGCAAGGGCGCGGTGACGGCGGACAGCGGGTTCGTGGTCATCCCCGGTTCGCGTGGTTCGTTGAGCTACCTGGTGAAGCCGACGGGTGATGGCACGAGCCATGCGTGGTCGCTCGCGCACGGGGCGGGTCGCAAGTGGTCACGCAGCGATGCGCGGCAGCGGATGCGCGAACGCTTCGGCAAGGAGCAGTTGGTGCAGACGCCGCTGGGCAGCCGGGTCATCTGCGAAGAGCGTGATCTGCTCTACGAAGAAGCGCCTGCTGCGTACAAAAACATTGAGGCTGTGGTGGAGGACCTCGTTGCCGCCGGACTGGTGTCCGTCATCGCGACGTTCCGACCGCTCCTCACGTATAAGACGCGGTCGCTCCGCTAAAGCTCCAAATTCCAAGCTCCAAGCTCCAGAGAAATACCAAGCACCAAACGGCAACGGTGCATTGTAAGTCTCCGGAGTTTTGGAGCTTGGATGTTGGTGCTTGGGATTTCTCCTATTGTCCGTGAATGCAAAGCAGCTCGCGCGTCCGGTTTTTCAAGCCGGCCCTAGCCGGTGCGAGTCCGGCCACGGATGCCAACACATTTGCGATTTTGGATTTACGATTTACGAGCCCCAGATGATGCGAAGGCAGCGCACGTCAATCGTCATTCGTAAATCGTCAATGCCATCGCTCTCAAAGTGTAATTAGTCCTGCACGCCGCTTTGCGAAGGCGGAGGTTCGTGGTGCGAATCCACGTGGGAGCACCACTCCATTTACGATATTAGATTTGCGAGCCGGACGCGACGCGTAGACGGAATGCGTCGATCGTCATTCGCAAATCGTGAATCTTTTGCCCCTGTGCCTCAGCAGCCACAGGAGCGGTTTCGTAAACCGCTATTCGTCGGTGCGAGTCCGACCGGGGGCTCCAATTTAATGGTGATCATGATGTAACAGCAGCATCACGCTTTGTGAAGGCGTTTGTACCGGTGCAAATCCGGTTGGTCACCCCAATTTCGACGGCAGGGCCGGTGATTCAGCCGGGCTTTTCCCAGTGTTCCCCCGGATTTGCGCAAGCATTTCCAACAGGTCGCCCACGGTTGAGACTTTCTCCCATTGCTCGTCGGGAACGGACAGGTTGAACTGGTCTTCCATCGCCATGGTGATTTCAATGACGGTCAGCGAATCCGCCCCGAGGTCTTGTTGGATCTTCGCGTCCGGCGTCAATTGCGCCCGTTGGACGCCCAGTTGCTCGACAAGGATGTCGAGCACGGCCTGCGTGTCTTTATCTGACAGAGTTTTGTTCATAGCCAGACCACTCTACAGCGACCGGCCGGACTTGATAGTTTGATTACTGCATATTACATTACTATCCAGTCATGTTTTCAAAACTCTTTGCCGAAAGCGGACTTTCGCTGGACCGCTTGAAATCGCTGCTGGAAGTGGGCGCGGCCGGCAGCATCGTGAAGGCGGCGGGCGGGGACCCGGTGCGGCAAAGCCAGTACAGCCGGCAGATCAAGGAACTGGAAGATTTCTTCCGCATCAAGCTGATCGAACGGCAGGGAAAGGGCACGCAGCTGACGCCCAACGGCAAGGAACTCGCGCGCATCTCGCGTTTCTTCATGCTGGGGCTGTCGAACTTCCAGCGCGGCTGCCTCGCGGAGGAGCAGACCTTCCGGATCGGCGCCGGGGCCACGTTCAGCCGGCAATTTCTTTTGCCGGTGTTATCCGCGGCGCAAAAATCCGGCGCGAGCCACGCCACCGAGGTGGTCAGCGATGGTGAAATTGAACGCCGGCTCCACGATTTGACGCTTGATTTTGGCATTGTTGGCAGCGCGGAAATCAGCCGTCCGCTGCAAACGAAAATCCTGGGCCAATGGAAACTGGAACTGTGGATTCCAAGGGCGCTGGGCCTCAACGAAGCCGGTGCCCGGAGAAGTTTCCAAGAGCAGCGGCTGCCCCTGGTTTTGGCGGGCAATGAACTGGCGGGTTTGGCGGTGCCGGAATTGGAGAAATATCCGGCCAAACTGACCTGCCATGATTTTCTGGAAGCGCGGACCGCCTTGGAAGAAAAAAACCTGGGGGCGTTTCTCCCCGACTTTATCGCGGCCAACAAAATGCCGAAGGCCTTCATGCAAATCCGGATCCTGAAGATCGATGCGCGCACTTTCCCCTTTTTTCTGGCGTGGAATCCGCGCCTGCTCCGCCTGAATCCGCATGCCACGTGCGAGCGTGATCTGCTGGCACAATTGCTTTCTTGGCAGCTGGCCAGATAAGTCTGTGCCAGGTTTTATTCATTTCGATGAGTCGAAGCAACGCCACAGCTTCCGGACAAAAGAACACGCGACGAGCGCTCAAGGAGATTGGCGTTTCCGCATAAGCGGAATACTGCTCATGGAGCAATCCACGCCCCGGCACAAAGATCTCTAAAGCCGGTATTTGGACGACGAGCTGTTCGTCGCGCGGTTCAAACATGTCACACTTTTAAAAGGTGGCAACTGGAAGTTATTCACCGCTATTCACCGGTTTCAATGGACTAAAAACGCCCGGCTTCCCGAACAATCCGATCAAACAAAATAACATCATGAGACCTGACATGTACAAAGTGGTCATCGAACGCCCGCGCTGGAATCCCGGTCCGGGCAAAAACAACCGACGCGCCAATCTGCCTGATGAACTGCGGCCCAAGTTCGAGGGCATCAAGCGTCCCCATAGCTGGCGCGCAAAGGCCTGACCGATCTGCTCGGCCCGCTAAAACGTTGGTTGCACGCGCAGGTGGGCCGGCCCTGGAATGATGTCTATTCCGAGGCCGCCGCCGTCATCAAGCCGGATAGCATCATCCGCGCGCATATCAAGACGCACCTGCTGGAATTTGTGGAGCGGAACACGTTCATGCATGGAGGCAAGGTTTGCATCCTCCAAACCCACTCGTATTTCTGCCGCCCAGGCATCACGCCAGTCACGGAACTACGGCATCGCCGCAGCACATTTTACGTTCATCCGGAAACATTTCTGCTTTACAAAATTCCTGACCGGTCGCGGCAACGCCGGCCCGATCCCGGGGAGGAACACCGAAAGCTTACCGTTCGCTGGCTAAGCGAAAAAACCCTGCTCCGGCAATTGAACGGTGTCCGGGCGGTACGACCATGCCGAGAAAAGGCCCATCCGCCGTGTCGACGGCAGAAACATATATGGGAGCAAAGCGTATTGCGTCGCCAAGGAGCAGCTCTCGCAGCGGGAACTGCGAAAATTTCGGATCGCCAACCAGAATAAGGTGGAGCGCAGTCTTCAGCCGGTCATCGTCCTGGCCGGTTGAAGCTTGCGCTTCATTTTTGGCGGCGCGTGTGCGCTGTCATTTCACAACCATAAACCACAACCGAGGAGGCCGTATGGCAAATCAATCGTACAACCAAGAAAGCCCGTTTTTTCGAAATCACCAGCAAACGTCGAAAGGGGTTCCCGTCTGAGACGCGCGTGAAACGCGGTGTGCGCATCGTTCATGGCGACAAATTATTGCAGGAGAAGCTGGGACGTAACGACCCCTGCCCCTGCGGATCAGGACGCAGCTTTTAAGAAGTGCTGCCTCCGTTCGGGTCGCCTCGATGGCAGCCGTCGCCAGCATTATTTCCGCGAGTAAATCGCGATGACTTCAGACTTTGAACCAGTGCGCGGCGTTCCCGGCAGTTCGCCGGGATGGTTCTGCATACGGCTGGTTCAATCGCGGTTCGAACCCGCAGCTGACCATTAATCAGCCCCATGGCCGGAAACCAGGGAGAAATCCCACCACGGTCCGGAGCAGCGAGACCAGCGCGCAAGCGCAGCCGGAAGACGGCCCAGCGAAAATCGCATCCGCAATTTTCCCGCCGACGGACGGTGGTCTCCTGCTCCGGGCTTTAATCTTTACAACGAAACAACCCAAGAAGGAAAAACCCATGTACAACGATATCATCATCCTCATCGCCATGATCGCCGCCATCGGTGCCATCATTGGCCTGCCACTGATCTTCAGCTTTCGCCGCGTGTTTTGCGTGCCGGAAGGCCGCACGGGTCTCGTGTACCATCACGGCCTGTACGTGCGGCGCAACAACGCCGGACGCCACGTCATCTGGGGTCGCGGCTGGACCATGAGCCTGATTGATCTGCGCAAGGCTTCCCTACCGGTAGCCGGCCAGGAAGTTCTCTCGGCGGACAATGTCGGCCTCAAGGCCAGCCTGGTGGTCACCTACGAGGT
>Ga0105238_10003241_pt1 | contig 16257 bp, 7 predicted proteins | sample KBSC34metaG_FD_81526 | JGI IMG/M metagenome (GOLD analysis project Ga0105238, IMG submission 81526) | Corn rhizosphere microbial communities from Kellogg Biological Station, Michigan, USA - KBS C3-4 metaG | ecosystem: Host-associated > Plants > Roots > Rhizosphere > Soil | place: Michigan, USA... | reverse complement strand
GTGAGCCGGAGCGAGAAATATATATGAACAACAATTATGCCTACTGGGAAGATCGATTTCTCGACGTACTCAGGCACTTCGATCCCGCACTAGTGGGAGAGATTATTGGCCCGATTTTGCAACATTGCTCGAACGGGGGAATGGTCGCACCTGTCCTGCGTCTCGCCGTCAATCTCGACCGTCCTGATCTGATGGCCCCTCTCCTGCCGGATCGCGGCGATGGGCCTTCACTTGAGGACGTTACCTGGGAGAATGAAGAACTCGTTCGCCTGATGCTGCGCCGTGATGCCAGGGACAGGTTTGGCGACAAGCCACTCATCGATTTTGTGCGCGGTATGGACAATCCCGGTGTGCTTCAGATCGAAGAATATACTTTACGGGACCTGTATTACGGATATCAATACGTGCCGTCGCTGCTGCCTGTAGTCGTCGGACGCTGCCCGTCGCAGGATGAAGTGGTCAAGGATGGGCAAACGATCTGGCTGGACATTCTTGAGGCGCTACTGGAGACGGGAGTGATCGCCAGCGGTACCTCCGGACTGATATGGCACATTGCTTTTGAAAGGGCAGTCAGTGGTGGATATCTGGAAGCTGTTAAGCTATTCCTCAAACACGGCGCAAGCCCGAACCTGAGAGTTGGCTCAAGCTATATTATCATGAGTGCCCTGAAGCGCCCGGAGATATACCATGCTCTGAAAGCCGCCGGAGGGAAGCTTGCCTGGAATGACGTCGGTGTGTTCAATGATTTGGCACTGGATATGGCGATATGGGAGCAGGCAATCAGTCCCATGCGAGATATGCTTGCTGATGCAATGGAATCGGGGAACCTCGCGACCGATCGCCTCAACAAATTCTTGGGAGAAGCAACCAAAGGGCCATCCATGGAGATCGTACAGCTCATTCTGGATGTGGGAGCGAATATCGACACGGCATTCTCCGGTAGATTCTTCGACACGAATACTAATCAACAGGGGAACAAAGAGGAGTTTGGCAATATCGAAATGCTCCGCTTCCTGCTCGAATCCGGCGCATCCATGGGCGCAGCGATGTTCGAGGCGGCTCGCTGGAACAACCGGCAGGCGTTGATATGGCTGATCGATCGTGGCGGCGATATTGATACGCCAAATCGGGATGGCAAAACGACGCTCATGGCCGCCGCCTCCTTGTACGAAATGCATGTTGAAATGCTCGACTTCGTCCTTGAGCAAGGCCCGGACATCAACCACATCAGCCGCGACGGTTCCACTGCGCTTTCGCTTTTGATCGAACGTGCCGGATTCGTCAGGCAATATGACGGCGAAGAAGATCCTGAAGTGATCTCGGCCCAAATTGTCGCTGTCGTCAAGAGATTGCTCGATGCAGGAGCCGACCCTAACGGCAGTTCCCGCATGATGCCCTTGATAATTGCCGCCGCAGTAAACTGCCTCGAAGCCGTGCCCCTGCTGCTGAAGGCCGGAGCAAATGTGAACGCCGTGCTTGAGGATGGCGATATGGCCTGGCGTATCGCGGAGCGTCGCGGCCACAAGGGTATCGCGAAAATGCTGGAGGAGGCAGGAGCGTGTGAGCCTGATCTGAGCCGCACGGATTTGCGGGCCGCTATCCTCTGGGGCCATGCCGATGATGCCCTGCGATTGATCGAGGAAGGCGCGGACATCGAGCAGACGGACACATGCGTGCGGACGCCTTTGCTTGCGGCATTGATGGAGGGCGGCGATACCGTTATAGTAGAACGTCTGCTGAAAAAAGGAGCAAATCCGAGTTACTCCATCTTTCATCCTGAGTGGGACGAAAACATCTCGCCCCTGCTGCAGGCCATCGAGCTTAAACGGCCCGATCTCGTGCGAATTCTGCTGGCTTACGGCGCTCATGCCGGAGACGTGAATGGCGCCTGGCGTGCGCTATGGGGTGTCGCCATGTGGAACGCCGCCGACGACGATCGCCCCCGCCCGGTTCAAGCGAACTCCATGGATATTGTGCGGCACCTTCTCGAAGCTGGAGTGCCACCTGGGGAACGCAATACCGAGCAGGGATTCACCATACTGCAAGACGTTGCATCGGCAAATAATGTCGATCTCATGAAGTTGCTGGCGGAGTACGGGGTGGACATAGATGTGCGTTCGAAGGCCGACAATCGCGTTGGTTACACCGCGCTTCACGATGCCTGTTCCCATCTCGATGTCGAGGGCGTGGAGTACCTTCTCGAATGCGGCGCAAATCCGAACACAGTATCTGTTTACGGTACATTTCCCCTATATGACGCGTGCCATACACCCGGCTGGAAGCAGCTTAACCGCTTGTCGGACTGGTCGTCGTTTGAGGAAACGACGCAGCTTGAGGATGATGAGCGCGCCTGCCGCATCGTAAAGCTGCTACTCGATCACGGCGCGGACGTACACATAGCGCAAAACCATGGGCAACGTTGCATTCTGCGCAATGCGCGTTCGGTTTACGAGCTGACCGAACCACGCTGTGAAATGATCCGATTGCTGCTGGATGCTGGCGCTGTGGATTAAGTCCCAATTAAACATATGAACGAAAACGAATACCGCTGGCAAGACCGATTTCTCGATGTGCTGGGGCGCTTTGATTCGGCGCTTGTGGGAGAGATCATCGAACGGACTTTGCGATATCGCTCGAACGAAGCGATGGTCGCTCCCGTTCTGCGCTTTGCGGTCAACCTCGACCGCCCTGATCTGATCGCGCCCTTGCTGCCGAATGCCGGGGATGGGCCTTCATTTGAGGATGTCGCCTGGGAGAATGAAGAACTTGTTCGTCTGTTACTGCGCCGTGACGCAAGAGAGAGGTTTGGCGATAAGTCGCTCATCGACTTCGTGCGCGGCATGGACGATCCCGGCACACTTAAAATCGACTCGGAAACTTTACGGAGCGTGTATTGCAGGTATCAATACACGCCGTCGTTTCTGCCTGAAGTCGTTGGACACTGTCCGGTCCTGGATGAACTGGTTGTGGAGGAGCAAGCGATCTGGCTGGATATTCTGGAGGCACTACTGGCCACGGGTGTGATCGCTGAAGACATCTCAGGGCACACATGGCATGAGGCTTTTGACAGCGCGGTGCGCGGTGGACACCTGGAAGCAACCCAACTATTCCTCAAACATGGCGCAAGCCCGAATTTGATGGTTGGCTTCGATTATATTATCATTACCTCTTTGAGTCGCCGGAAGATATACAATGCTCTGGCGGCCGCCGGAGGGAAGATTCCCTGGGATGCCGTCGATGATTTTGAGGATTCGGAGATTACAGCGATATGGCATCAGATAGCCGGTTCAGCGCGAGATATGCTCGCCGATGCTGTGGCGTCGGGGGAATTCTCGCCCCGCCGCCTCAATTACTTTTTAGGACAAACGGCCGGAGATCGCTCTATTGAGACCGTGCAGTTCTTCCTGGATGCAGGGGCGGATATCGATGCGGCATTCTCCCGCAAATTCTTCAGAGCGTATAGTGATCAGGAGGGGAGCAAAGAGGAGTTCGGCAATGTCGATATGCTCCGCTTCCTGCTTGAATCTGGCGCATCCATGGGCGAAGCCATGTTCAAGGCGACTAGCCAGAACAACCGGCAGGCGCTAACGTGGCTCATCAATCGCGGCGGTAATATCGATACGCCAAATAGGAAGGGCAAAACGGCGCTCATGATCGCTGCTTACCGGTACGACATCCATGGTGAGATGCTCGACTTCGTCCTGGAGCAAGGCCCCGATATCAACCTTGTCGATCACGCCGGTTCCACGGCGCTATCGATGGCAATTGCACGTGTTGGAGTCACCAGTTGGCGTAAGAAGAATGACGATGACGAATCCAGGGCGCTTGCAATCTCGGCAAAGAATATCGCCGTCATCAAGAGATTGCTGGACGCCGGAGCCGATCCAAATGGCGGCTTTGGGCAAACGCCCTTGATGAAGGCCGCTAAAGGAGGCTTTCCGGCAGCCATCTCTCTGTTGCTGAAGGCAGGGGCCAATGTGAACGCCGTGCTTGAAGACGGCGATACGGCCTGGCGTATTGCAAATAGCCACGGCCATCATGATATCGCGAAAATGTTGGAAGAGGCCGGGGCGCGTGAACCCGATTTGAGCCGCACGGATTTGAGAGCAGCCATCCTCTGGGGACGGACCGACGATGCATTGCGGTTGATAGAGCAAGGTGTTGACATCGAGCAGTTGGACACGCGAAGGCGGACGCCCCTATTTGCAGCGTTAATGGAGGGCGGCGACATCGCCATCGTTGAACGTCTGCTGAAAAATGGAGCATACGCGAATGGCGTCATCTCCGGGTCCGATCGGGTCGAAAACACTTCGCTTCTGCAGAAGGCCATCGATCTTACAAGGCCCGATCTCGTGCGAATGATTCTGGATCACAGCACTCATGCCGGAGCCGCAAAAGATGCGTGGCTGACTCTATGGATAGCTGCTTACCCCCTAATCTGGGGCCACATAGAAGACGATTACACACCGGAGAATCAAGCGAAATCAATGGATATCCTACGGCAGCTTCTCGACGCCGGGCTGTCGGCGGATGGCCGCAATATCCATCAAGGCATCACACTGCTGCAAGCCGCCACATCAATGAATAATGTCAATGTCATGAAAGTACTGGTAGAGTACGGGGCAGACCTTGACCTGCGATCGGAGGCCGAACATCGCAAGGGGTACACCGCGCTTCATGATGCGTGTGCCAATCTCGATGTCGAGGCTGTGGAATACCTTCTCGAATGCGGCGCAGATCCAAATACAGTTTCAGATTGCGGCACATTTCCCCTGTATGACGCCTGTCATACATCCGATTGGGATTTGCTTGACCGCCTATCGAGTTTGTCTGAGTCCAATGAGCAAACAATATCGCTCAAGGATGATGAAAACGCCTGCCACATTGTCAAACTACTGCTCGACCATGGCGCGGACATACACATCGAACAAAACAATGAGTGGCATTCAGTTCTACGCCAGGCCCGCGCAACGGTCATTCTGACCGAACCACGATGCGAAATGATCCGATTGCTGCTGGATGCTGGCGCTGTGGATTGATGGCGCCAGACAGCAAAATGCCGGGCAAATCCATCATAATTCCAAGTCACCTTGTTTTAATTGTCATGTTGTTATAGAATGAGGGGTTAACCGCGCTACGTTCGTGCCCTACCGAAGCCATGGGAGATTCCCATCGAATCACGGTAGGATTAACTTAACGTATCTTTGCTATAGGGCAATTCGAATACCTCCGGATGCTGCAGCGGTTCGACTTATGAGATCTATGACCATCGATTACACAGAAATAGCCAGCAATAGCGGAATACCTGACGCCGAACTTGACACGAAACGCGAGAAGTTAGCGCAGAGCATTCCGGTGGTTCCCGACGATCTCGTTCGCAGTGTCCTTGACGCCAGTGTCGATGCCATGGCGCTCGTAGAGGTAACGCCGTCGGGTGGTGATCCAATCGTCCTGGCTCAGAACGGGGCGATGGCGGATCTGCGGTATCGGACCACTTTTGGATGGGAAGTCAGGCAGCTTCAGGAGAGGAAGCAGACGCTGGAGCGATTGGTGGACGTTGAAGTCCGTACCTCTTTCCAGCAACTGTGCGAAGATAGTTCGGGAAGCCTGCTGACACTTACATGCATCTACTCCCAGCTTCACGGTGATCCAACCAGAACAAGATTTCTACTCACTGTGCGCGACGACACCGACCGACGATCCATCGATAACGATGTTCAGGAGATCACATCGGTCGCGCACTGCCTGGTCTGGAAGGCCACAGTCACAGAAATCGACAGTGGGTTTGTGTGGGCGGCGAATGTCCTGAACGAAGCGGCCGTACAAAGATGGCTGCCTGTGGACAGGACGGAAGGCGTGCCGTTCTTTTTCGACTGGGTCGAGACCCGCAACAAAGCCGACCTGGAATATGGAAACAATCTCTATATCCAGGCTATTCGCAACGGCGATTCAGGTTACTCGCAGACCTACCGTTGCCATGCGAATACCGGCAATGTCCTCTGGCTGCGCGAGGATGTCCGCATTCAGTCTTTGGGAGGCGGCCGCTGGTTCCTGGCAGGTGTCTGCACCGATGTCACCGAAAGCCACAACGCCGCCGAAAACCTCAAGGCCCTCCTGACATCAGCGCGATGCCTGATCTGGCACGGCTATGTCCGCAAGATCGACGGCTATTTTGATTGGAATCTCAGCGTCACCCATGAAGAAGCTGCTCAGAGATGGTTTCCGCTGCATCGATCACTCGGCCAGAGCTATATCGACGCCTGGCTAGAGGCCATTCCCGAGGAAGAACTAAAGAACGTCGAAGCCAAGGCTTGCCATGCCATGGAAAGCGGCGCAAGAGGATACTCGCAGCAATACAGACTTGGCAGAGATCAGGAACGCTGGATTTCTGAGGACGTTCGCATTGAACAGGATGGGCACAACGCATGGCGCCTTGTGGGCGTTTGCACCGACATTACCGATCAAAAGCGGCTTGAAGCTGATCGGGAGCAAATGCTGGCAGAAGCGATCGATCGGGCTGACCATGATCCGCTGACAGGACTGCTAAATCACCGCGCATTTCACACCCGCCTGGCGATTACCGACGTCAGCGCCCATGCATCCGGCGCCTCGTATGCTATTGTTGTAATGGACCTGGACAACTTCAAATTCTTTAACACGGCGTATGGGCATACGGCGGGCGACGAGGTCCTGAGGAGGGTCTCAAAAGCCGTGCAGGGGGCCAGCGGAAGCAATTACCTGATCGCAAGACTTGGCGGCGATGAGTTCGCGGTGATCCTACCGGACGCGACCAGCGCCGATGCCGACATATTCGTGCAAAAGCTTGAAATAGCCATGGAAAGCGCCGGATACCAGCCGCCGGACCATGAGTGGGAAGTTCCAATAACAATCTCTGCCGGAGTTGCTGCGTTTCCTGAGGACGCAGCCGGGCATCGGGATGTTCTTGCGTTGGCGGATGAGCGACTGAAGACGGCCAAGTACGGCGTGTCGGATTCGGCGCAGATCGTTGCACAGCTTCAATCGGGTTTATCATCGGCTTTCGAGAACTTCTCAATGCTCAACGCTCTGGTAAGCGCCGTGGATAACAAGGACCGATACACACGCCGACATTCCGAGGATGTGCTTAAGTACAGCCTGCAGATTGCCCAGGAACTCGGTTTGGATGATGAGACGCTTTTCCAGGTAAAAATTGCAGCCTTGCTGCACGATGTGGGAAAAATCGGTATACCTGATGAGATTTTGCGCAAGCCCGGAAAGCTTACCGACGATGAGTTCGCAGCCATTAAGCAGCATCCTGTGATGGGCGCCATTATGGTTAACGCCGTTCCCGGTTTTGAGTACACGCTGGATGCGGTGCGTTTTCACCATGAGAGATGGGACGGCCAGGGATACCCGAGTGGGCTGGCCGGAGAACAGATCCCACTGCTCGGCCGGCTAATGGCCGTAGCCGACGCTTACAGCGCCATGACGACGGACAGGCCGTATCGCAAGTCAATGGGCACGACACGCGCCGATGAAATTCTGCGCGGCGGAGCAGGCACGCAATGGGACCCAGAGTGCGTGGATGCGTTTTTGAGGGCGCGAAGGGGGTAGCTCCGACCTGCCGCCTTCCAAATGTGAATCTCTTTCTCGGCGATAATGGCACCGGCAAGTCGTCTGTATTTAAGGCGCTTACGCTCGCCGTCCTAGCGCCAAGGGCTGATGCGAAAACGTGCGCATTGGCTATATTTGGCCGTTTGGCCCTGGATAAAACTGGCCGACAAAGATGATGCCGAAGCTATTCAGAAGTTGAAATTTCTCCGGACAGAAGCAATGCCATATGCAAATTGCGCAGCCTGCTTTATCGACTTATGTGCTGCGAATCGCTCGGAAGCTGAGAAGCACGTTAAGATATTTAAGCAGATCCTCACGATCGACAAATAGCCGCTTCATTTACTCCATTCCCATCTCAAAAACGCTTGCGTTGCCCGTCACAATCCTGTTAAAAAGCCTGCCTGCCGTCCGTATTTGAAGGGTACGGACGTGTATTTCCAGCAAGCATTCGGCAAAAATTCACCATGCTCATCTAACAGAGATGGCAAGGGTTTTGCATTATGGATAGCACACCAGAAAACGACGCAGGCGATGATGCAGGCGTAAGGAAAATGACATACACTCTCAATAAAGAATTTGAGTCTGTAACGATTAACGCAAGTCAAAAATCACAACACGAATGCTGCGGAACGATCCGCGGGAGGAAGATAATGCAAACACAAAATACCGTCGCACTTTACAACGCGCTCTGCGGAGCTCTTCGAAAACCGTTCTCGGAAGGGGGCCATGTGGCCTTAACGGCTGCTCTGAGCCACCAGAGCGCCGACTGTATCGTGGATGCCGTCAGTCATATGACGCAGGATGAAGCTGTGGCCGTTTTCCTGTGGCTGGACAACGCACGGGCAGCCACGGCCATTCCCCTTCTCGACCACGATCTTGCGGACTACATCCTGCATCATCTGCCGTCGGGGCGAGTGCCCAGGCTTAATTAGCCACCATAAAAAACGCTGAGAGCCGCTGTTTTGCCGGCAAAAGTAGCGGCTCTCAGCTCCACTACGTTGGCGTCCCAAAATTGGACACTACCAATTCCCCGGCTCCGGGACCTCAGGATGCCTGATAGACGTCGCTGGCTCCCACAGTCACAGATATTAGTACAGGTTCTTGTCAAAGAATCTGGGTGGTAGGTTCAAGTGCGACTGAGGGGCTCGTGATGGCACAAGCGTTTATATCGTATTCTCTCCTCGCCGCTATAATAAATCCCATGACTACGTTGATTCTACGCGCAGCGACTCAGGACGATCTTGATTTTCTCATCAAAATCGACCAGGACGATGAAGGGATTGCGTCGCCGGTGCAATATCTTACGGAGGAAGAGCAGCGTGAGCATCGAAACAAGATCGCCGCCTTTGTTGGCAATGAGGATGATTGTGCGTGGGTGCTTGAAAATGTAGAATGCGGAGACATTGTTGCCGTGATAATGTGCCGCTTCCGTGATTTGATGAGCGAAGCGGCAGGCGCATATAATTCTCTTCGCATCGTCGGCGATGCATGGCTGCGTCCGGAGACGCGCTATTGTGAAGTATTCCAGTTGTGGGTCGATCCGGCATATCGACGGCAAGGTCTGGCAACTCGATTGAAACAACATATTGAGGTTGAAGCTAAAGATCGAGGTATCGATTATATATACACGCATACCGAAGAGGAAAACGCTCACGTCATCGATCTGAACCTGAAACTCGGTTACTACGAGATTCGGCGCGGCCCGATTTGGGATGAAGTCACGCGTGTCAGTCTGGTGAAACGATTGAGGCGATAACACATCACATGATGCGCGAGATGCTCTGTCCCCCGCAACTGAAACTGCGGGGGACAGCTCGCTTTAGAGACTTCCCGCCTCCCCTATCTCTCTGTTCGCTTTCGTCATCTCCAGAAATGCGAAGATGGTCATCGTTCCCAAGTCGCCGTTTTCCCGGCAGCGTACGGAGACTGTTCCGTTCTCCTTTTCCTTGTTGCCGACCACGAACGCGTATGGTATCTTTTCCATCTGCGACTGGCGGATTTTGCCGGACATTCGGTCGTCACCGTCGTCCACTTGGGCGCGCATCCCGGCTTGCTTTAGCTGGGCGGCGACTTCGTTTGCGTATGGCAAGTGGGCATCGGTGATTGGAATGATCGTTATCTGTGTTGGCGCGAGCCAGAGCGGGAATGCTCCGGCGTAGTGCTCTACGAGCATGGCGAAGAAGCGTTCGGCGCTGCCGAACAGGGCTCGATGTATCATAAACGGCTGGTGCGGTTGGCCATCAGCACCGATGTACTCCAGGCCGAACCTTGCGGGCAGGTTAAAGTCGAACTGCACCGTGCTGAGCTGCCATTCCCGGCCGAGGGAATCCATGACTTTCAGGTCGATCTTTGGCCCATAAAACGCCCCTCCGCCGTCGTCGATCTCGTATGGCAGTTCCTCCTCTTCGACTGCAGCTTTGAGATGCTCGATGGCGGCGTCCCAATCTTCAACACTGCCTATTGCTTTGTTCTCGGGACGTGTCGCGATGTAGGCTTTGAATTGTGTCAGGCCGAATGTGCGTAAAACGTACAACGAGAACTTCAGGGCGTGCCGGATTTCACCATCCGCCTGTTCGGGCAGACAGAATGTGTGGGCATCGTCCTGGCAGAAGCCGCGGACGCGTGTCATGCCGTTCAATGTGCCGCTCAGCTCGTAGCGGTAGACCTGGGCATATTCGGCGTACCGGAGTGGCAGGTCGCGATACGAGCGCGGACGACTCTTGTAGATCTCCGCATGGAATGGGCAGCTCATGGGTTTGAGATAGTACTCGTCGCCGTCGATTTCAATCGGACTATACATCGAGTCCTTGAAATTCTCCAAGTGTCCCGATGTCTTCCACAGCCCTGATCGGCCGATGTGCGGCGTATATACCCAATCATAGCCGTTCAGTAGATGCGCTTGTTGACTGAAGCGTTCCGCGAGATAGCGGACCATCCCGGCTTTGGGATGCCACAACACAAGCCCCGGCCCGACCGCCTCCGACGTGCTGAAGAAGTCGAGGCGGCGGCTGATGGCGCGGTGGTCATGGCTCTGCGCATCCGTGATGTTGGGAACGTCAGTTTCGGCATTCTGAGCAGTCTGCAAAATAGTGTTAACGGCATTAGCATTCATGATTTTCTTTGTCCTTTTGGTTTTGACTGGATTCTGAAATGCAAAAAAAGATCTGTCTCAGGCAAGCGCACGTCAGCGCCAGCCGAAGACAGATCTTTTAAATCTGCGGTTCCACTTCGGTTCCCTATCCGCAGACGCGAGAAAATCGCTTATGGCGAAATGATCGCGCGGACAGGACACTCGTCAATTCGTGACGTGAATCAAACGCTCATGCTCCACGGGTGGTCCTTCGAAGAATTACGCGTAACAGGGCTCTCAGTCGGTGACCCTATCTCTCTGGCCGCGATACATCTTCCTTCTCGTCCCATGTACAGTCGCAAGAGGAATCCAGTTGTGATTGGATTATACCGCAGGCCCATGGCGGCTTGTCAAATTTCTCAATCGACCTGCTTCGCCGGGTTCAGTGCGACATCTTTGAAAGTGCTCCATTCGTACGGCCTGCTCTGCACTTGAATCTGCCGGATCTTTGCGAGGTCGATCTCCTTGTTGTACATCCGCAGATTACTCTTGGAATCCAGAGCCAGATTGAACAGTGTTTCGTACTGAAATCCGAACCGCGTTATCGGTTTGACGTCTCCGTTTTCCATAACGGCGACCAATCGGTAGGCATTTGTACCGGGGTCAATCTTCGCCAGAAGTTCATCGTGGGCTTTTCCGGTGGAATCGGCGTAACACATGTGGACAGTCAGCCCGACACGCAAACTCACATCCCCCTCGTAATCCCGGTTGGGATCGATATTGCGGTGAAGCAATTTATCAGGATGAAAGTCCACATCCCTGGTGGCGACTGCCTGCCAATTCCCTCCCGCCAGACCGACTTTCAGTATCACTTTTGACGGATTGTCGAGGTATTGATTGTAATAGGCGCGCCCATAGTCATTATTGCCGGTTTCATTGACCGGCTCGTCGGGGCTTGCAATCGGCGTTTGCTGCGAGTGCCTGGCCCCCAGAACTTTCCACACGATATTAAATGTCGACCCTGGCGGCCCTGTCACAGTATAGGCCACCGGCCGGGCATGAGAAGCGGCCGTCACTCCGTCATCGCTCAATGTTTTGTATTTGGTGGGCGTGCCGGGCAAAAGCGTACCGTCCGGCTGCCACCATTCTCCGCCCTCCACCGGGAAACGATGCACAGCGGTCAATTGAATTCCAACGCCACTCCTGAAGACATGCGAATACATCGGCAGCGCCTCAACACTATTGATACGGATCAGGTTGGTCTCGCTCTGCGGCATGGCATGGATATTCTTAAATTCCGCCCATGCATAAGGCCGGGTCTGAAGGCGGAACTGCGCGACCTTTGCAAGATCCTCCGGCTCCATTGAGACCGACCGAATGCCGTGAGCATTTACGAACGGGGCGTCAAAGTGGACATCGTTTCCTTTTGCGTCGACCGCCGTAACCCAGCGATCGACATCGCCAAGTGGAGCATTGGTTCCCAGCAACGACAGCGAGTGCCAAACGAGAGTCGTATCTTGATATTTTATCGCGGGATGGTCGCCCAGCACGATGCTCACAGTATGGATGTACTGCTGCGTTGCGTGCCGGATTTGCTGTGCGCCAGGCGGGGCGTACGGCGTAACCGCGATCGTCTTCCAGGCTCCGGTAGCGACACCGAACCTGTAGTCGAACGTCTTCACCGAGTTAGGAAGCCATACATGCATACAGCCGGTTGCGGACTGCTGCGGAGAAATCCAGCCATTGTCTTCAGGCGGATTGCGCACGATATAGCCGTGCTGTTCGAGCATCCCATCCGGATCGATCACATTGCCGGTCGTGCCGATATACAATCTCTTTGAGCCCGAGAGCCTCATCAGAATGGACAGTGGGCGTCCGCCCTGGCCATACTGATACTGAACCGGACTCAGAGCATTGTTGCGACCTGGGATTTGCTTAAGCATCTTTCCGCTCGCATCCCACCATTTCTCCCCATTGCCTTCTGCATTTGGAGCGATCGCCAGAAGATCGACCGAAACGCCATTCCCCAGCTTTACCGACTGTACGCCCGGCGGAGTGACGGCCTCATCGACGGCCTTCACACTGGGCAATGGTGTAAAGGCACTGATGGCCGATTGGCGTCCTGCAGCCGGTTTTGTCTCCGACCGCGACATCAATACCATAGCCAGTGCGCTACTGCAGAGAAAGCCCACAGCAATCGGCAGCATTCTCACTTTATCGATCCCCACTATTAGCACCCTCTCTGAACCAGGCGACGCCTTAATTTAAGGCGTCGCCTCTACCACTCATTGTAAGGGGTAGAGATGTCCGAATTACTTTCCCGGCTTCAGTGCGACCCCGGGAAATTCCGTCCACTCGTATGGTCTGGACTGCACCTGGATCTGTCGGACTTTGGTGACGTCCACATTCGGGTTATGCAAGTTCACGCTGCTCTTGTGATCGAATGCGAATGAGTAGAGGCGGTAATCGACGCTCTGGCCGGACTCCGATATCGGAACGGAGGAGCCATCCTGCATGACGAACACCAGCCGGTAAGCCATCTTGGATAGATCAGGCGTTGCGATAAGTTCGTCTCCGGGGCTGAAATCGGGTGTCATGTACTGCAGACGGATATCCGATCCCATTTTGATAGTGATATCTCCGGCCTCGTCATCCTCGGCCTTGACATCGCGATGGGCCAGTTTCTCAGGCGTAAACTGCACGTCCTTTGTGGCAACGGTCTTCCAGGGGCCTCCCGCCAATCCAACTTTCAAATCGATTGTGGCGGGGTTTGCCGGGTATTCATTGTAGTAACGAAGGCCATCAGTCCGGTCGAGCGCCCTGTTGACGTCAAGTTCCCGGCCCGGCAGGGAATCCGAGTGTGAACCCTCTGTTCCTCTCGCCCGCCACACGATATTGCAGGTCGAGCCAGGAGGGCCTGAGAGCGTGTAGCCGATTATGCGGACATGGGCATTGGCTGTAGCGCCGCTGGAACTCTCCTGCTGATAGCTGCGCGGAGTTCCGGACAGCGCCTGCCCATCCGGCAGCCACCATTCGCCTCCCTCCAGAGGGAAACGATGCACCACGGTCAACTGAATTCCGATGCCGCTATCGAAGGTGTGCTTGTACGCCGGCAGAGCCATGGGATCAACTAAAACCCGGGTCGGCGCGGGTATAAGGGGCTTAGCGTGGACGTCCTTGAATTCGGCCCACATATAAGGCCTGGTCTGCAAGCGAAATTCCGCGACCTTCGCGAGGTCCTCAGGGTCCATCGTGACACTCCGAACGCCGTGCCTGTCTGTCTGGGGAGAGTTGAACTGGATGTCTTTCCCATCGGCATCGACCGCCGTAACCCAGCGGTCAACAGCGCCGAGCGGGGCGGATGCGCCAAGCAGCGACTGCCTGTGCCACTTCATCGAAGCATCCTTGTAACTTATCTCCGGATGGTCGCCCAGGGTTACGATCACGCTGGACGCGAACCGCTCGCTTGGCCGGTAGAGCTGCTCCAGCTTCGGCGCAGCAAAACGTGTCGTCGCAGTCGTGTACCATGGACCGTCGGCAACTCCGAACCAGTAGTCGAATGTCTTCATATCGGCCGGAAGGCGTATCGGCATGCATCCGGTCGCGCTCTCTCGCGATGAAATCCAGCCGTCCTCCTCCGGCGCGCCCTTGACGATATATCCCAGATTGTCCATCTGGCCGTCCGGATCGACCACATAGCCAATCGTTCCCACTTTGCTCCTGTCCGGCCCCGTGATTTTCAATAAGAGAGACAACGGATTGCCTTCCATGCCGGACTCATAGTGCACGTGATGAAAGGCATTGTTCCTGCCGGGAGCTTCGCTCAGCCACTTTCCATCCGCATCCCACCACTGTTCGCCGTTGCCGTCCACGGTCGGATTGATCGCGACCAGGTCTACCGTGATGCCACCCGGCAGCTTTACTGCACGCGCACCGTCCGGTACGGTCACCCGGACGTTCACCGGCACGAGTGCCAGCGGCACTGTCTTGTGCAACCCATGCGCCGCCGCAACTGCGACGACGCCGCCAATAATAACGGCCGCGACGGCTGAGGCCGCCTTGGCTTTACCTAACCACATCATCTTAAGCACTCCTTCCGATCCCGATGTGATGGAAGAACCTGCTGCACCAATAACCAATGCGGATTTGACCGAATGCATAATGCCTGCCGCCGTGATCGGCGCGGCTTCCACGGCGCGATCGGTAATGATAGCAACCAATAGCGCGCCGGATAGCGTGACGCCATGGCGCACGAAGTAGGCACGCAGCTTATCCAGAGCACGCCCCATGCGCTTTCGAGCGGCCTCTTCCGATACTCCCAAGGCCTCGCCGGTCTCCTGAAGGCTGCAGCCCTGGAAGAAACGCAGGATCAATGCTTCGCGATCAGCGGGGCGCAGCGATTGCATAGCATCCTCAAGGAGCGGAGCCATCTCTTTCCAGCCGTCGTCGATCGAGTTGCCATTCATCGTTTCCCGCGCCGCCTGTTCCTCGTAAGTCTCACGCCGCTGCTTACCTCGCCGCAGATTGCTGCAAGAGAAGCGGGCAGCTGTGTAGAGCCATCCCCCCACCGATACTTTGCTACGAAGCGACGGGGCATGCTTTGCCAGGCTCAGAAAGACGATCTGAGTGGCATCCTCCGCGAGCTGAGCGTCATCAAGCATCCGGCGACATGCGGAGTAGACGAAATTCAGGTAACGTTCCACAAGCTGAGTGAATGCAGCCTCGGATTTCCGGTCGACATAGTCGCGTATAAGTTCGCCGTCATGCATGCAGTATTGTTCTCCATCATCTCTATGAATGCGCTCGGGCGAAGGACCGGACGGTATTTATAAAAGATTATGGAGTCATTTGGAGAAGAGACAGGAGAAGCTTAGGCAGGAAACCGTCAAATAGTCGCAAGTAACTGAGGGCAGCTAAAGAATGTCGGCATTGAATGCTGCACGCGCCGTCATTTGAGACAGCGCGTGTTCTGAGCGATGGGCAGAAGGGGAGAGGGCAGGTTTAAGCAAGCACCGTCGCTGACATCGGAATTGCTTGTTGACGCGATTGTAGAATCCCGGGGGCAACTGCGGGGCGGACTCTTATACCGTCAACCGCGTAGCTGACGAGTGCGCGCGAGTGGAGGGTTGTGGTGTCGTAAAGCGGCAGTGGGCTGTGTTCCTGGTTTAACAAGAGCATGAGTTCCGTGCAGCCGAGAATGACGCCCTCTGCACCCTGGGCGGCGAGCTCTTCGATAATCTCGATCAGATGCGCCCGGTTTTCGGACAGGATGCTGCCCTGACAGAGTTCGCCGAAGATGACATGGTGGACGGCGGCGCGCTGTTTTTCTGAGGGCGTGATGACGTCGATGCCCCAGTTATCGGTAAGGTAATTGCGGAAAAAGGTCTGCTCCATGGTGTATTGCGTGCCAAGGAGGCCTACGCGCCGAATGTTGTCGGCCTGAATGATCGAGCCGGTGGCATCGCGGATATCGATGAGCGGAATGCCGATGGAATCCTGCACTTCGGCCGCGACCTTATGCATCGTGTTGGTACAGATTGCGGCACACTCAGCGCCGGCAGCTTCCAGAGCACCGGCAGCGTCGGCGAGCATGT
>Ga0105238_10003239_pt1 | contig 16259 bp, 15 predicted proteins | sample KBSC34metaG_FD_81526 | JGI IMG/M metagenome (GOLD analysis project Ga0105238, IMG submission 81526) | Corn rhizosphere microbial communities from Kellogg Biological Station, Michigan, USA - KBS C3-4 metaG | ecosystem: Host-associated > Plants > Roots > Rhizosphere > Soil | place: Michigan, USA... | reverse complement strand
TCGGCTGGCGCGTCGCCGCCGCCCGCGATTAGGAAGCGTTCGATGACGGGGCGGAAATAGATGAGGGTCCAGCCAACGCCAGCGACGGCGCAGGCGGCGGAAACGATGAGAGGCATCCCCGGATGTCCCGCGCCAAAGCCAAGACCCGCCGCCATGAGCGCGCTCAACGCATAGAGGGGCGCCACCGCTTTCCAGAAGCCCGCGATATTCATCCGGCCGACCGGCTCGCCCATGAAGGCGCGGAAGGAGTCGGGCGGCTTGCGGCTCCAGGCGGGATGCACGACCAGGGTTTCGTAGAGGCTCGCCCCGAAAACCAGCGACGCCATCGCGGCATAGACCCACAGAACCGGTGTGAAGAATGCCATCCCGCAACCCCCGCTGCTGCCCCACCCATTTGATAACAGGGCGGATTGCGGGCGTCCATGATGCGAAGGGGCTCTAACGCGACGCCGGGGTCATATAGAGTTTGTTCTGGCCGAACGCGGCATAGATGTGCAGCTGGCTGAGCACGTCCATGCCCAGCGCCAGGTCGGGAATGAGATCGCCGGGATCTGCTGCGGCCTCAAGGCGGCTGCCGGTGGCCGAGGGCCGGCGCGCCTTGCGGATCATGCTGTTCGCTTCGATCAGCACGGGAAGATTGCCGACCGCCACGCCTTCGAACGCGATCCTGGGGAATGTGTGGTGATAAACCTGTGCGCCCGCGCCGTCGCGCAGATCGTCCTCGGGCATCATGTCGGGCGTGCCGGCTTTGAGGCCGAACAGGCGCTCGGCCACGGCGCGGCGCATCACGCTGCGGTCCGAACCGGTATCGATCACCGCGTCGATCTGATGGCCGTCGATGGTGACCGGCACGGCGATCTTGCCGAAGGCCTGGCTCATGGGAATGACCGCCACCACCGTGTGCGGCCAATAGACGATCCGGTTGGCGTCGCCGCAGGCGGTGGCGGCCAGGAAGGACAGCCGGTGCGCGCCGAAATCCAGCTCCAGGTCGTAGCGCCGAAAACCGCTGGCGGTGAGGCGCCCTTCATATGGCTTGGTCTTTCCCAGATCCCGGTCGCCGGAAATCTGGAATTTCAGGCCGGGCAAAGTGACCTCGCCCAAGGTGATGGCGGCGGCGCTCACCTGGGGCAGCGCCGGCCTGGCGGCGATCGCGCTTTTGACATCGACCACGGGCGCTTCGAAGCGGAAACTTGAATTGTTGATGTCGGTGGGGCCTTGCGATGTCAGCCGGTCGATGCGTGTCAGGTGCCAGTCATTCGCGGCCGCTTCGGAGACTTCGTCGGGCGCCGTGCCCACATCCAGCAGGAATTGTTTGGTCGTGCCGCCCACGCTGAGCGGCACCGTCACCAGCTTGCTTCCCGCCACCGGGTTCAGGGCCGCCCGGTTGGCGAAGGATGGTGGGGCGCACCCGGGCGCTTCCTGCGCGGCCGCGGGCAGGCTTCCCAGGATTGCGGCCAGGATTGCGGCGAAGCCTGTTGCGGCAAGCGCGGCGCGCGCCAGCGTGATCATGGCGTTCGTGATCATGGCGTCCCCGTTTGTTGCGGCGAACCCAAGCGGCGAGGGTGCATTCTAGCACGAATTCCTGCTGATCGCGCGGGGGAAAAAGCGTAAGCTTGCCGTCAGGATGAATCGCGCCGGCGGCGTCTTTCCGCCGGATGCGCGGGCATGTCCCATCGCGCGGCGTCATCCAAGCCCATTCCAGACCGGTCAGGCGGCATGGATCGCTAACCAATCGTTCTGATGGCGTCCACACAAGGCCGTCATGGGCGTAGAATGATGCGTCGCTTTCCTCGCGGCACAACGCATGAAGGAGGAAGAATTGAACAAGATCTATACAATTTCGACCCTTCTGGCCGTCATTCTCGCCATCATCAGCCCCTTTGTTCACATCCCATGGTCGGCCGCACTCTTGATGATCCTGGGCGGCTTCGGCGCAATCGCGAATCCGCCGGACCTGCGGCTGCGCATTTACGCGGCGACCGTCATTCTCATTCTGGGCGGAAAATCGCTGACCAACATTCCCCTGGTGGGCGATCCGCTTGCGGCAATCTTTGTGGGCGTGGCGCTGGCGCTGACGGGCGCTTCGATCGTGGGCGTCAGCGTCGGAATCTACCAGACGCTGAGGACGAATCTGGCGGCGTGATCGCCTTCATAGCCGACCGGTCAGCGCTTTCTTCCGAAGCTGGGCTTCGCCGGGCCGCTCATTTTCGGTGTGGGCGTCGGCGTGCCGGCGGCGGTTTCGGCGGCCTGGCGCGCCATATAGCGGGCGATGATGGCGTCGGCGGCGGCGCCGCCATCGTCGTCATCGCCATCAACGCCGGTCGCGCCGCCGCCCGAACGGGGCGAACGCGGTCCGTTGAACAGCCGCACGATTTTCAACAGGAACGGAATCGAGAAGAGAAGCGCCACCGCCCCCAGGCCGATGACGGTGGGGCCCAGGCCCACATCGCGCACGCCTTCGACCGATCCGCCGACATCGAAGAAGTAATAAAGCAGATAGCCGCAATAAAGGACCGGCGCCGCCGCCCTGGCCAGTCCGTATATGGACTTGAAGCTTTGCAAAACCCCGTCCCCCTCCCAACCGCGCCATGATGAAAGGGGAGTGACAAACAAAATCTAAACGGAAGCTTTTGACGGGGCCTTTGCGAGCCAAGCCGTTCATTTACCGGATATTTTCCGGGCCGCCTTGTTGCGGTGGATTTGGCAGCCCGGCCAGTGCCAGCCGCCCGGCAACCCTGCTATAGTGCGCCAGCAGCCTTGGTCAGCGGGAGAACACCATGATCGGCAGCACCCGATATTTTCACGCATTCCTCACGGTTTCGGCGATCGCACTTGCGGCGGTGATGCTGGCGTCATCGGCCGGCGCCAATACCGGCGGCATGTCGGGCGGCGGCGGCATGCCGTCCGCCACGGGCCCTTCCTTCAATCCCGCCGCCGAATATAAGCGGGGCCTGGATGCGCTCGACGCCAACGACTTCAAGACCGCGGCGAAATCCTTCGACAAGGTGGTGGCGGCCGCGCCCAAGAATGTGCAGTCGCTGGTGGCCGACGGCTTCGCCCATGCCGGGATGCAGGATTATTCAGTCGCGCGCGACGTCTACAAGAAGGCGCTGGGCATCGACGCCAATCACATCATGGCGCGGCGCGGATTGGCGCTGGCGCTGGTCAATTTGGGCGACAAGGATGGCGCGTCCAAGGAACTCGATACGCTGAAATCCCGCGCGGCGGCCTGCAACGGCACCTGCGCGGATGCCTCCAATCTCAATGCCGCCGTCGCGGCGGTGGAAGCGGCCATGGGCGGGGCGGGCGGCAAGCAATCCTCGAACGCGCCGGCCAGTCTGCTTTTCGCCAGCGCGGGCAGCGGCGACCGCGCCTATGTCTCGGCCATCTCTTTTGTGAACGAGCATGATTATGCCAAGGCGCTGAAATCGCTGGAGCGGGCGGAGCGCGCCTTCGGCCCGCATCCCGATGTGCTCACCTATATCGGCTACACCTATCGCAAGATGGGCCGCTATGACTTGGCCGAGCGTTATTACCGCGAGGCGCTGGCCATCGCGCCCGGCCATCGCGGCGCCACCGAATATTATGGCGAGCTGAAGGTGGAGCGGGGCGACATCAAGGGCGCGAAGCTGATGCTGGCCAAGCTGGATGGGCTCTGCAGCTTCGGCTGCGCCGATGCCGAGGTGCTGAGGCAGTGGATCGCCAAGGGCCACGAATAGCCCTCATTCTTCTGGCCTTTGGTTTCGCGGCGGCGGCGCATGCTGCCCCGCTTCCCATCCGCGCCGCCCGCTGGATCGCGCCGGGCGCGGACAAGGCGACGCTGTTGTCGCAAAAGCCGTCCGAGTGCCTGGCCAAGGTGGCGACGCCCGATCTTGCCACCAGCATCGAAATCGGCCGCGCCGCCTTCAACACGCCGCTGCTTTTGGGCGGGCAGGCGGCGCGGGCAGGAATTCAATGCGAAAGCTGCCATCGCGGCGGGCGCAGCAACGGTGCGTTCTTCTTTCCCCATGTTTCGGGCAAGCCCGGCACGGCCGACGTCACCAATTCGCTTTTCAGTTCGCATCGCGGCGACGGCATCGACAATCCCAAGCCCATTCCCGATCTCTCGGGCCCGCGCGCGCTGTTGAAAGTGTCGCGCGATCCCAAAAAGCCGGATTTGCGAAACTTCATTCATGGACTGGTGACGGAGGAATTCGATGGGGCGGAGCCGCCGAAAGCGGTGATGGACGGGCTTGCCGCCTATGTGCGGAATTTGCGGCCCGACGCCTGTCCGCCTTCGCCCGTCCAGCCCATCGTCCTGCAAAGCGTGATGGACGACGCCACCCGCGCCATGCGCGCCGCCGGGGCCGCCATGGCGCGCAAGGATGCGCCCACCGCGATCCTGATGGTAGCGTCGGCCAGGACGCAGCTGGGCCTGATCCATGAGCGTTATCAGGCGTCCGCGCTGTCGAACGAACGGGCGGCGCTCCGCCGCGCCGACCTCGACCTCGCCGCCATCCAGAACGATCTTCGGGCAGGTGACGCGGATGCCTCGATGCGCCTGGCGCTATGGCCGGCCCAGGCCGCCGCGCTGACGAGGACGCTCCAGCCACGCCAAGCCCAATCCCTCTTCAATCCCGCCATGCTCGCCGCCGCGATCCGGCGGGAGGAAGCGGATTAGCGGGCTCACTTGCTCTGCAAGTAACCGGCATCGGCATGGCGCTGGTAATCATGCCTTCTCGCTGCATCTGCGCTGACGGTTTGAGACCGCAGGGCTGGTTCGTACGAAAGCGCCGGTTCGGCCCAGGTGAGATCGCCATCAATTGCTATTTTGAGCCTGCAGAGTCACCCGGTAATATCGGCGCCGGATCAAGCATGCCTGGGGTTCGTCGTTGCGTTGTTTCATGATGAAAGACGGGCAGATCTCGTCCGTTCAGCCGCTTAAACCGGATACCGATGCCGGCCTTATCGAACAAGCGACAAAGGCCTTCTACGAGCGCGGCGGGCGGTCGGCGGCGGATGGGTTCGAGGTCTGGGACGGCCAGCGATTTGTTTTTCGATTTCCCGCCTCTGTGGTGACGGGTGGCGGCAACGCCGATCGCTGAGCTATTGGTCCGCCGCTGATCCGCCAGGCCGCCGCGCCGGAATTCCGCCCAGTCCGTAGATCGCCCTCAGATCGCCGACGACGGTGGAATGGCGGATGGCGGAGCGCGCCTCGGGCTGGTCCGTCAATCCATCCAGGCCCGCCGCCTGCTCAAAGGCTTGCTTGAGCAGCCGCGCGCCCTTCGCGGTGCGACCCGCGTCGAGTTCGATCTTGGCAAGTTCCATCAACTGCGTGACAGATTTCGACATGGCGGATGTGTGTTTGTTGCCCGTTCGACGCTCAAAGGCGAGAGTCGATCTCGTAGCCACTCATCGCCAAAATAGCGCGGTTTCGCAAGCCTCTCTCTGCATGTTGGCGGCGGAAAAATGTCTCAGTGTTTGGCAAGCCAGCGGCGATGCGTGCGATGCGCCGCGTGCCTTGCGCCGCGCGCGTGCTGATAGAATCTCAGGGCGCGCCCAGCTTTAGCAGCTGCAATATCCGGTTTGCGCAAGATTATGACTTTGCAATTCCGCTTGCCGCGCCGAACGCCGCCGCTTTAGGCTCGCAAAGGGCCGCCTGGCCGGCGCCGAATTCTGTTCCGTCAAAATTTTGTTGCGTAGAGGACCATTCGATCACAGCAATCCGGGGGGACTAAAGATGCGCGTTCGATTGATGGGATTTGCGGCGGCTCTGGCCGCGGCGGCGCTTGCGGCGGGCACGCCCGCATCATCGCAATCCGCGGCGGCACCCCCTCCGGGCAATGTCACCCAGGCGCGGGTGCTGTCGGCGGCCGACCGGGCGGGCAACTGGCTGGTCTATGGCGGCAATTTCGAGAGCCAGCATTTCAGCCCCCTGAACGCCGTCAATGACAAGAATGTGAAGAGCCTGGGCCTTGCCTGGTCCGCCGATGTCGACAGTCCCATGGGCTTGGCGCTGGAACCCATCGTGGTCGATGGCGTGATCTATATCGGCCTGCCGCTGGATGTGGTCGAAGCGTTCGACGGCGCCACCGGCAAGATGCTGTGGCGTTTCGATCCCAAGATCCGCATCAACGGTCCTTGGCGCAATTCCTATGAAGGGCGCAAGAACCGGGGCGTCGCGGTGTGGAACGGCAAAGTCTATGTCGGCACCGGCGATTGCCGCATGGTGGCGATCGACGCGGCCAAGGGCACCAAGATCTGGGACACGGTGGTGTGCGATGCCGACCAGACCGGCATCACCGAAGCGCCGCGCGTGGGCAATGGCCTGGTCTATACCGGCTGGGCGGGCATGGAATATGACGTGCGCGGCGGCGTGGTGGCGCTGGATGCGGAGACGGGCAAGAAGGCCTGGACCTTCTGGACCGCGCCCGGCGATCCCAAAAAGCCGTATGAGACCAAGACGCTCGCCACCATCGCCAAAACCTGGAAAGGCGAGAGCTGGCAGCTGGCGGGCGCCAATGTGTGGACCGCGCTGACTTATGATCCGGTCACCAACCTGCTCTTCATTTCGACCTCGACGGCGGGCGAAGCAGCGGGCGATTTCGAGCATATCAAGCCCGGCGGCAATCTTCTCTTCGCCAATTCCATCGTGGCGGTGAACGCCAAGACGGGCGATTATGTCTGGCATTACCAGACCGCCTATCCGCCGGACGGCGCGGAAGATTTTCATGTGCTGGTGGCGGACATGACCATCGGCGGCAAACAGCGCCGCGTGATCATGACCAAGCCGCGCAACGGCGTCTTCTATACGCTGGATGCGCGCACCGGGCAGGAAGCCTTGAGTCCGCGCGGCATCGGCGGCACGCCTTACCCCAGCCTCAAGCAATTCAGCCTGGCCGAGCTGGAAACCAAGGGCTATCAGGATGTGGGCGCGCCCAAGAATCTGCCTCAGCTTGGCTATGGCGGCGGCTGGTTTCCCTTGTCGTGGAATGCGCAGACGGGGCTGGTGTACATCTCCGCCTATGAAGTCAAACGAACGTCCGGCCGGGGCGATATCGAAGGCGCCAATGGCGCGGGGCTGGAAGCGAGCGGCCTTGCGGCGCAGCTGGCGCGCCAGAATCTGGGCGGCAGCGTGGCGAACGGAAGCTACAAGCCATATGCCAAGCTGCCCCAGGGCAAGCTGATCGCCTACGATCCCATCGCGCAAAAGCCCCGCTGGATCGCCACACTTCCCTTGGAGCTGAACGGCTCGCCCGTGTCCACGGCGGGCAATCTGGTCTTCCAGGGCGATGCGTCCGGCTATTTCACGGCCTATGCGGCCGATACGGGCAAGATGCTCTGGTCCGTCAATACCGGTTCGGCGATCCAGGCGACGCCCGCCACCTACACCATCAAGGGCGAGCAATATGTGCTGATGCCGGCGGGATTGGGCGGCGGCTATCGCCTGTTCGGCAGCCCGGCCAGCATGTCCACCTTGGACAGCAAGCGGGGACCGGCGCGGCTGTTTGCGTTCAAGATCGGCGGCAAGGCGCCGATGCCCGCGATCGAGCCTTATATTCCCGCCGTGCCGCCGCCGCCCGAACAGGCCGGCACGGCGCAGCAGATCGCCAACGGCGCCAAGGTCTATAACAAATTCTTCTGCCAGAAATGCCATTCGCCGGAAGCGGACGGCAGCGGCGCCTGGGTGCAGGGCGGCGAAGTGCCCGATCTGCGCTACATGCCGCGCAGCATCCACAAGCAGTTCAAGGACATCGTTCTGGGCGGCACGCATAAGGAACAGGGCATGCCGAAATTCAGCGTCCCCATCGGCCAGCCTCTGATCAAGACCTATATGACGCCGGAAGAGGCGGACGCGCTCTACGCCTATATCGTCGATCTGCAATGGCGCGCCTATAAGCTGGGGCCGCGGGGGCTCAAAGGCGTTGCCGGCCCGCCCAAAGGCGCGCCGCAAAAAGGCCCGGCGAAAACGCAGGACCGCCCGGCTTATTGACGGCGGGATCGTACCCATTGTCATTCCCGGCGAGCATTGACCGCATTGCGGGCAATGCGAGGGAAGGGAATCCAGGTCGCGAGAGCATCGCGGTTGAAAGGCCTGGATCCCTTTCCTCGCGGCTTGCGCTGCTTGCCGGGGATGACAAGCGGGGCGGCATGGAACCGATAAGGCTCCGGAACGGTTAATACAGTTGGTAGGGCATTGTCTCCGCATGCCGGAAAGGGTGTGCCATGAAAAAGCTGATGCTGACTTGTGTTGTATTGAGCTCGGTGGCGCTGGCCGGTTGTGTGTACCGGCCTTATGGCTATCGCGACGGTTATTATAGCGGCTATTACGGCAGTTATTACGGCGACCGTTATTACGGAGACCGCTATTACAATCGCGACCGCTATTATGGCGACCGGTACCGCTACCGGGACCGCTATCGCGATTACGACAGCGACGACCGCTGAAGCCTGAAAACCTTCACGCGGCGCGGATCTCGGCGTCGTCGCCGGCTTTGCGCAAGGTCAAGGTGGCGGTGGTGCCTTCGCCCTCGACGCTGTCGATGACGAGCGAGGCGCCGATCAACTCGGCCAGGCGGAAACTGATGGCCAGGCCCAAGCCCGTGCCCTGATATTTGCGGGAGAAGGCGCCTTCGGCCTGGACGAATGGCTTTCCCAATTGGGCCAGTGTGCTGGCGGGAATGCCGCATCCCTTGTCGCTGATGCGGAAGATGCACGCATCGCCCGCCTCGGCGCAGGAAATCTCCACCGTACCGCCATCGCGTGAGAATTTGACGGCATTGGAGAGGATGTTGAGCAGGATCTGCTCCAGCACATGCCTGTCGGCAAGAATCCGTGGCCAGGCGCGGCCCTGATTAAGCCGGATGCGGATGTCGCGCTTGGCGGCCAGGATCGAGACCAGGCGCACGCTTTCGGCGATGGCGTCTTCGGCGCGCAGTGGCTCGATATTCGTCTCCATCTTGTCGGCCTCGATCTTGGACAGATGCAGAATGTCGTTGACCAGCCTGAGCAAGTGCCTGCCGCTGGCATGGATGTCGCCGATATATTCGCGGTATTTGCCGCCCGGCATGGGGCCGAAGATCTCGGACTTGAGCGCTTCCGAAAAGCCCAGAATGGCGTTCAGGGGCGTTCTCAGTTCATGGCTCATATTGGCGATGAAGGCGCTTTTGCTGCGGCTGGTTTCTTCGGCGGCGCGCGCCTGGGCCCGGGTCGCTTCCAGCTCCGCCGCCAGCACGCGATCTTCGCCTTCCTTGAGATGGCTGAGAAAGCGCCACCAGGTGATTGCGACGCCGACAAAGGCGAGCGCCGCAACGATGCCGATCAACAGGATCACCGGCAGGACCCGATTGAACAGCTGGCGCCCGCTTGCCGCCGACATCCAGCTGATGGAAAGGCCCGAGGGGCGGCCCCAGGGATTGAGCAGGGCGATGCCCGGTCTGTTGCCCGCGCTGACCGCCAATCCCGCCAGGCCGTATTCCTTTCCCAAGCGGGCGACACCCACGGGGGGAGCTTCCTGCGCCTCGATCAAAACGAACTGGGACGGCACGCTGGCCTTGATCTCGGGCGGATGGATGGTCGATGCGGCCACGATCGCGGGCAGGACGTCCAGGGAAAAGATGCCGGAAAACATTCGCCGGTGGCCGGCATCTTCCGCCGCGAATGCGCTCCTGGCCAATTGCTGCATCTGGGGCGTGTGCGCCAAGGTCTCGGCCGTCGCCTGTCCCTTGCGCGCGCGATAGGCATAGATCACCTTGCCGGAGCGGCCGATGATGAAGACATCGTCGGTGCCGAATGTCTCTTTGAGATAAGGACCCAGTGAGTTGTTCTCGAAAACCGGATCGCCCGGCCCCTTGGTGTAGTCGTCAAGCTCGCTCCAGGAGACATAGTCCGCCACTTCCGACGCGACCCTGTTCTGATAGGTCTTGATCATGGCGTGAACCAGTTGGGTCTGGCCGGCATTCTGCACCCGGTCCATGTCCGACGACGCGGTGCCCAGCACCCATAGAATAACGAGTACGCTGGCGCCGAGAATTGCGGCGGCGATCACGGCAAGGCCGGCGACCAATCGGGTGGAGCGCGACCGGTATGTGGCAGAAGGCGCCATGGGACTGCGACGCTAGGGGGCAATCCTTAAAAAAGCCCATGCCGACGGGCTTTTCCCGCGATGGAACTTGCAGCCGCACTGGTTGGTGCGGTGGGATGGCCGGGCTTGGAACGGCCCTGGGCCCTTTGTGGCGGGATGTTTCCGCCAGGTTTCCGCGCAAGGAGACTTTGTTTCCGGCATCACCGCCATAGTTCCAGCAAGCCGCCTTTGCCCTGGACGGGATCTGTGGCGGGAACCGGCACCTGGGCGATCCGGCTCAACGCCTTTTGATGACCGATCTCGCGGGGGCGCGGTTCGTCATATTCGCCCTCTTCCGGATAAGCGCCCACGATCAGAAGATCGCGGGACGCATTCACGCATTTGTGGCCGACGCCTGCCGGGATGAGGACCGCATCGCCCGCGCCAAGCTCGATCTCGCGGCCCTTGGAGCCGCCGAACTGCGCCAAAAGCCGTCCCCGCGCCAGGCCTAGCACCTCATGGGTGCAGGTATGGAAATGGTTGAAGCGGTACATGCTGTCCCGCCAGCTGTCCTTCCAGCCATGGCTTTCGAACAGGACCTCGAACTGCGCGGCGGGATCGAAGCCGGTGTCGAACCGCATCACCTGGCGATAGATGAGAAGCGGCAAGGGGTTGTTGGGCGTCCTGCCGTCATCGGCAAAGACGTGCGGCTCGGGCGTCACCGGGGCGAGGCGAAGATCGCCGGGCTTTGGATATCCAAGCCCGGTCAGCCGCTCCATCGCTTTTTTGATCGCTTCGGCCAGGAGACGCCCCCTTTAGGCGGATAACTCCGCAAGGCCGGCATCGGTCCCGGATGCGGGACGCCAAATTGGTACGGTATCGCGCGGGAAGCGCGCCTAGCCGATCAGGCGGATATACCAGGCCAGGATGCGGATTGTGCCGATCCAAAGCGCGACCGCTCCCATGGCGGTGGCGGCGCCGCTGAAAAAAGCGTGACGATATTGCGGCTGTTTCCAAGGGCCGGACGGCATCATCATGGCGGCTTGCCTTTCCCCAATCGCACGATACGCGGGACAGATGCCCCATTATGGCAAAGCCGCGGCGGCCCGCATTCACATTGGTTTACGGGCACAGAGATTCCGGAGCCGCCCACGAAAATTTTGGCGAGGGTCAAGGCGCGAAAGCACGGAAGAATTCGCAGATGCCGGCCGCCGATGGTCCCGCGCGCTTGCCCATGGCGACGCGCAGGAAAGGCGGTTTGCCGTCCGGCCGCACGGTTTCGAAGCGGTGGCCGCGAAAACCGAAACTGCCGCCCCGGATGAAGGAAAGCCCCAGCCGCGCCGTTTCCTGCCCGATCCTGTCGTCCAGCCCGTCATAAAGAGACGGCGAAGCCAGATTGAAGATCACATAGGGCGCGCCGGGATGGGACACCGTAAAGGCCGGATTGGTCCTTGCCGCATCGGCCAGCGCCGCATTGTTGCGGAAGACCGCGTTCTGGTAACTCCGCGTCGCCGCCGGATCCAGGAACAGGGGCAATTCCAGCGCCGCGACATCGGCGAAGCTGAGGCCCGCGCCCTGCAAGGTGCGGATGCGGCGAAGCTCCTCGGCCTCGGCCGGATCATGGCCGGCGGGGCCATAGATCGAGACGATCCCCACATCCGCCAGCTCCAACCCGCCTTCGAACAGTTTCAATCCCGAATGCAGGCGGAAGACGGGACGGGGACGGGCGAGCGCCGACAGAAGCGTGTTCAGTCCATCGTCCAGGCCCGCAAGGGTGCTGTCGATCACAATGGCCTTGGCATGCGCGCGATTGGCCAATGCGGCGATGGCGTGGGGTGGCTCCGCGCCGAAACGCCTGCCGTCGCACCAGACCGGCTCGGCGATCAGGATCTCGGCGTCTTCACTGGGTGTGGGCAGGAAGCTGGCTTTGTACAGCGCCAGAAGATCGGCGGTCTCGAAATAGCAGCCTTGGTGGGAAAACCGTAACGGCCGCGCCGCCGCCGCCGACAAAAGCGTGAGAACCGCATTCATCGCCGCCTGGCCGCTGGAGAAGAGCACATGCTTGCCCGTCCATCCGCGGGGCGGGGCGCCGAAGAAGCGGGCGCAGCGGTCTTCCAGCGAGACCGGCTGCAAGTCCCGCTCATAGCCGAAATTGTGGAAGCGCCCGGCCGGGGTGACGGTGTTTTCGTTTTCGGCGGGCGAGCGGTAGGTCCGGCTGGTCGAGCTTGCCGCCGCTTCCAGCCACACATGGCGCAGCGCCCGCACCGCGGCGTCCAGCACGCTTTCGGCGGCGAGCGGCGTGGCGGCCCCGCTAAGCCCATCGGCCAGATGGTCCTGCCAGGCGTTCAGCCGCGGCGTCAGCGACGGCACCAATTCCGTCATGGTGCGGGCGATGGCGCAAAGATCGCGCCGTTCCTGATCGAGCGGATGTTCCATCGGGTGAAAATAGTAACGCGCGAACGCCCCGCTTAATACTGCCCGTAATGGCCCCGCACGGAGCTCAAGAGCAGGGCGGGATCATAGCCGGTGCCGTCCTTGAACACGGTCTCCACATTCTCGATGTCGGCGATGGCCGTGGAGGGATCGCCTTTCACCAGCACCAGGTCGGCATTCTTGCCCGGCGCGATGCTGCCGATGCGCGTGTCGAGGCCCAGATAGGTTGCGCCATTCAAAGTGCCGATGCGGATCGCTTCGAGCGGCGTGAAACCAGCCTCGACCAGAAGCTCGATCTCGCGCTGGTCGCCAAAGCCGGGCAGCACCTGGCCGCCGCCGGTGGGATCGGGCCCCGCCAGCAGCACGCCGCCCGCCGCCGCGAAGGCGCGCTCCAGCCCCAATTCATTGGCCCATAATTTGGCCTGCGCCGCCTTGCGCTCCGGCGCGCGCGTGAGGTTGAGACCGCGCAGATAGAAATAATCGGTGCGCGCCTCGGGGCTCAGCAGCTCCAGCTGGCGCGGCGGCAAGGTGCGATAGGTGGGCGAGGTGTTCTCGAACACCGGCAGGGTGGACGTGACGGCGACATGCTTCTGCACCAGGAGCGCGATCAGCGCCCGCGCCGCCTCGCTGTCCGGCGTCATGGCGGCCAGGGTGGCGTCGCCTTCGCTCTTTGAACATAGGTCGGGCGTCTTGCCGGGATCGAGCTGGGTGTTCACCCAGAAGCCATGCTCCAGATTGTCGATGCCGAGATTGGCCGCTTCCGGATAGCTCACCGAACAAAGATGGCCGGTGACTTTCAGGCCATGGCGGTGCGCCTCTTCGATCGCCGCACCCAGCTCGGCGCGGGTGATGTTCATGTACGCCTTGTATGAAGTCGCGCCCTGCGACGCCCAGAAGGCGACGGTGGCGCGGGCATCGGCGGCATCGCGCAACTGATGCATCTGGATGAAGGGACTGTTCGGCCCTTCCAGGTACGGCGCGGTCACGTCCATATGCGGGCCTGTGAGATGGCCCGCATCGATCTCATGCTTGAGATTGAGGTCGGTATAAGGCTCGACGCTGCCGGTGGTGCGCAAGCTGGTGACGCCGGTGGCCAGATACATCCGCGGCGCGGAGAATGTCATCTGCGGCACGATCAGGGGCGCATCGCCATGGCCGGCGGCATCCAGATTGGGCCGGGCGATGTAATACATATGGTCGTGCATGCCCACGATGCCCGGCATCACGCTTTTTCCCGTGGCGTCGATAGCTTTGTATTTGCCGGGCACGGCATCGGCTGCGGATTGGATCGCGGCGATGCGGCCATTCTCGATCAGCAATGTGCGGTCAGCCTGAGCGGGCGCGCCGGTGCCGTCGATCACCCGCACATGGGTGAGCGCGATGGGTCCCGCCGCATATTTGATGAAAGGCTTGACCGCATCGCCCGGCGTGGGCGCGGCGGGAAGGACCCGCGCTTCCATATTTACGTGCGGCATGTCGATGGGCGCGGCGCTGGCCGCGCCGGCCAAAAGCAGCAACGGCGCAGCTTGCAACAGGCGTGTGTGGCGCATGGCGGCGTCTCCCCCCCGCCAGCTTGCAGCAGGCGAACCGCCCGGGCAAGCGGGCGCATGGCGCGATGCGCCTCTTCAAGCCCTCTATATGCCCAGCAAGCTATTGAGCTGGGCGATCACGCCGGGTGTCAGGGGCTTGTTGGTTTCGGATGCCAGCGTATTTTGCGCCGAGACGATGGAGGCCTGCGCCGAACTCAATGACGCCTGGTCCGATGTCAGCTGCGCGTTCGCCGCGTTGAGCGTGGTTTGCGCATTCGTCACTGCCGCTTGCGCCGAAGCCAGTTGCTGCGGCGTCGCGGTCGGGGAGTTCTTCAGCGCGGTCAGGGCGTTTTGCGCATTGGTCAGCGCGACCTGGTCCGCGGTCACGGTGCCGTCGTCCTGGTGCACGAGCGCGGTGTATTTTGTCACCGCCGCCTGTGCGGTGACGGTCGCGCTCTTGTAGGCGGAAATCGCGCCCACGATGGATTTCGGCGAAGCATGGTCCAATGCCGTGGCGGATGCATGCGCGGCATTCAGCTTGCCCAATTCGGCCGCTGCCTTGGCGACGGACGGATCGGCATTCGCTGCATTCCCGACATCGGCGCTTCTGCCGCCATCGCGGCCAATGTCGCGGTCAATGGCGTTCGGGCCATTGGTGCTGGCCGCGCCCTGGGTACTGAAATGGCTGGACGACATGCCGCCTGCATTTGTGGTCACGGGGACATGGCCGCTCATGCCGGGGCTTGCGCCGAAGCCGCCACCGAATCCTCCGCCGAACCCGCCGCCAAATCCGCCGCCCATGCCGCCGCCATGCCCGCCACCGCCAGGTCCGGCCATCGCGGCCATCAATGCGGAAGCTCCCAACAACGCCAATGCCGATACGGAAATCCGAAGCATTTTCATCAGACGATCTCCTTTCGCCTTGCTCCAATGGCGGCAATTCAGATCCGGGATTATGGCAGGCTGGTGGCTGCGCGGCGCGACCGCGTCCCGTTCGCAAATCCGGCCATGGATTTTCTGGCCGCTAAACGGTTTCGGGTGGTGCCTGTGCGATTTTTAATTCGATCTGCTGGCGTCCCAATCTGGGATGATGTGCGGTCAACCTTGCCGTGCCCGCCTGTTCGCGGGCGCGAATCCAGATCGCGCCCAGCCCGCCCACCAACGCAAAGGGATTGTCGCCGATGATCTCGGCCGGGCCTTCCAGCTCGAAACGGACGGCGCTGTCGGCGAAAGGCCGGATCGCGCCGAATGCATCGGTGACGCGGAAGACCACTCGCGTGGTGTCGGCGCCGTCGGCGGTCAGGGATGTATCGTCGGCGGCAAGGGTGAATTTCTGGTCCACGCCCGCGCCGCTGTAATTCTTTTCGATACGCTTCAGCCCGCCGATATAGCCCTCGATGCGAAGATCGCCCCAGCGGGCGATGTCCACCGGCAGCTCCAGCACAAAGGGCGCGTATTTGAGGTGCCGGAACTGGGCGCGGTCGGGATCGGCCTCGGCCACCAGCTTGCCGCCGATATAGAATTTCAGGTGATCGCAGTTGGAGCAGACCACCGCCTTGGAAAAGCCGATGGATTGATCGCCGATGGCCCAGTGGAAGGCGGGTTCCAGCACCACTTCCTCGGAAGGGTCGCATTGCGACTTGTAGAATCCCGCCGCCGGCTTGGGCTCGCGGAACATGTCCATCACGCCGTGATAGCAGACATGGTCGCCGGAGCCGAAATTGCCATGGGTGTTGTAGTCAAAGGCGCACCAGCCGATGCCGCCGGCATATCGCGGATCGGACGCCAGCTGGTCGTGGATGCGGGCATGGCGCAGCGTGTGTTCGGTCAGCCGCTCGACATTGTCGATGCTCTTGGTGGGGAAGGTGTGGCCGACAAACTCGGTGTTGAGATACAGCGGATGGTTGGGGGGCTTTAAGGGGAAGTCAAAGTCATTCATGGTGAACACGTCTTCCAGCAATTCCGACTCCTGGAACCAGCGGATGCCGCCGGTCTGGCGCGACGGATCCAGCGCATGGGCGGCGGCGTTGGTGCGGACATAGAAATCGTGATTGTCCTTCGATTCATTGATGCGCACGCCCCAAAGAATGATCGAAGGACGGTTCCAGTCGCGGCGGATCATGCGGGCGACATTGTCCACCGAAAGATCCTGCCAGGGCTTGTCGCCGATATGCTGCCAGCCTGGAATCTCCTCCAGCACCAACAGGCCCAGCTCGTCGCAGGCGTCCAGGAAATGGCGTGACTGGGGATAGTGC
>Ga0105238_10003237_pt1 | contig 16268 bp, 12 predicted proteins | sample KBSC34metaG_FD_81526 | JGI IMG/M metagenome (GOLD analysis project Ga0105238, IMG submission 81526) | Corn rhizosphere microbial communities from Kellogg Biological Station, Michigan, USA - KBS C3-4 metaG | ecosystem: Host-associated > Plants > Roots > Rhizosphere > Soil | place: Michigan, USA... | reverse complement strand
TCGCGGGCTGGACTCTGGAGCAGGTACGCAAGGAACTCTCGGCACGACTGGAACACGCCAGCGCCACTTACGATGAAATTCTGCGCAAGCTGACCATTCTCTATTCCAAGGGTCTGCTGGACGTCGGCTCCGCTCCCGAAGTCCACATGGAAGGCGCCAGCAATCTGGTGGGGCTTGACCTGCACCTCACCAAAGAAAAGACTCGCGAGTTGTTCCGCGTCCTGGAAGAAAAGAAGCGCGTACTCGAATTGGTGGATCGGTTCCTCGAGCAGCCCGCCGGCGAAATCGGCGTCCACGTGGGACTGGCGTCCACGCATCCGTCGATGGGTGAGCTCTCGCTCATCGGAGTCCCGGTGCAACTCGCGAACGGCCTCTCCGCGGTGGTCGCCGTGCTTGGTCCGATGCGCATGAACTATGGCCGCGTGATGTCGGCGGTGCAAAATGTGGGTCAGGCATTCGTCACCTCCTAATTGACTTCGCCCGGTATCTGGAAACGAAGCAATGCTACGCTGGAATTGTGCGAAACGGAAAGAAAATGAGTAGCGATAGTATCACTAAAGATGATCCCGAGTCGACGCCCGAAGAGGCCACTCCAGCGGACGATTCACCCGATCCTATTGCCGCGCTGACGGCTGAGCGCGACCAGTTGATCGCGTCAAATGCCGAGTTGCAGGATCGTTTCCTGCGCGCCCAGGCAGAGTTCCAGAACTCCCGCAAGCGCGCCGAGAAGGAACGCGTCGAGTTCGCCGAATACGCCAGCACCGAAGCCGTGCGCGCGCTGCTGCCCATCCTGGATGACTTCGAGCGCGCCATCAAAAGCGAATCCTCCGACAAGGAATACAGCAAGGGCATGGAGATGATTTACCAGCGGTTTTATGACTCTCTGAAGAGATTGGGATTAGAGCCGATCATATCCGCGGGACAGCCCTTCGATCCGCATGTTCACCACGCTGTCGAAATGGTAGAAACCGACGAGGCTCCCGATCACACAGTGCTGGATGAGTACCAAAGAGGCTACAATTTCAAGAACCGCCTGCTGCGTCCCGCGATGGTGAAGGTCGCGGTCGAGCGCGGGTCCAAGTAAGCGAATTTGATACGGTCAAGGGTTCATAAGAAGTGAGCGTAACCAAGCGCGATTATTACGAAGTTCTCGGCGTCACACGCGATTGCGAAGAAACTGTACTGAAGGCCTCCTACCGCAAGCTTGCTCTGGAGTTCCATCCCGATCGCAATCCCGGCAACCACGACGCGGAAGAGAAATTCAAGGAAGCTGCTGAGGCATATAGCGTCCTAAGCGACGCCCAGAAGCGTGCCGCTTACGATCGCTTCGGCCATAAAGGCGTACCCACCGCGGCCAACGGCTTCGACCCCAACGCCGGCTTCCCGGATCTAGCCGACATTTTGAGCGACGTGTTCGGATTCGGCGACGTGTTCGGTAGCGGCGGCCGCTCCCAGCAGCGCCGTTCGCGGGCGCAACGCGGCGACGATGTTCGCTATGACATGGAGATCAGTTTCGAAGACTCCATGCGCGGCGTCTCGATCGACATTCAAGTTCCCCGCATGGAAGAATGTGTCCGCTGCCAGGGCAAAGGAGCCGAGCCGCAGGACGGTCTCACCACGTGTTCCATCTGCCGCGGCAAGGGCGAAGTAATTTATCAGCAGGCGTTTCTTTCCGTGCGCCGTACCTGCAACCAGTGCGGGGGCCGCGGGCAAATCATTCGCCGTCCGTGCAAGGAATGCAAAGGCGAAGGCTACCTGAAGCGCGAACGCAAGCTGAAGGTAAACATTCCAGCGGGCGTCGACGACGGCACGCAACTGCGCCTCTCACAAGAGGGGCAGCCCGGCGTAAACGGCGGCGGGACCGGCGACCTTTATGTAGTGCTCAAGGTGAAGGCTCACCCGATCTTCGAGCGCCACGAAGACGACTTGCATTGCACCGTACCCATCAACGCGGCGCAGGCTGCGCTCGGAGCTTCGGTGGATATTCTTACGCTTGATGGTTTGCAAACCGTCAAGATTCCAGAAGGCGCGCAGGGCGGCCAGCGCCTGCGTATCAAAGGCTTGGGTGTGCCGCATGTCAATGGCAGCGGGCGCGGCGACATGTTCGTGCATCTCGACGTGCGCATCCCGACCAAACTCTCGCGTGAGCAGCGCAAGCTCTTCGAGCAGCTTCGCGAAATGCTCCCGATCGAAAACGAGCCCACCGAGAAGGGCATCCTAGGAAAAGTAAAAGACTACTTCATGTAGTCTTGAGTTGTTGCCGGCGGCTGCGCGCGGTCACTTCTGCGAACTTTTCGGCCAAGGGCCCGATGTCTTCCACTGTCACCAGCATCTTGCGCCGCCAGTTGGGATACTGCCAGGTGCTGCCCGGCAAGTTCTGCTGCTCCCTTTCGCCCGAGAGATCTTCCTGATTGATCACCGCCAGAACGCACGGTGTCGCTAATAAAAATCCCAAAGGATCGCCGGCGAAACCAGCCGCTCGCAGCGCCTCTTCCAAACGCCACACCTCACCGGCGCGATGCGCTTTCTGCCTTTCGTACTCACCCTCATCCGCGAGTCCCGACGCCCGGCGCGCCTCCAGATCGCGGGCCTCTGCGAACCCGGCGAGCGTGGGCAGATCGTGAGTGGTGGAGCACACCAGCGCGCGTTCCGGATAGTAATCCGGTGGCCGGAAGTTCCCCGCCCCGTCACGTTCGAACCACAACACACGGTAACTCAAGACGCCAGCCTCCGCCAGCGCCGCGCGCGCTTCTCCAGTGACGGTTCCCAAATCCTCGCCGATCACGATGAAATTCCCGCGCACGCTTTCCAGCGCCAGAATACCCAGCAGGTCCTGCGCGTAGTCCTGGACGTAGGTGCCTTGGCTGGTTTCAAAGCCTTGTGGAATGGTATACAAGCGCAAAAATCGCATCACGTGATCGATGCGGAGCGCGCCTCCGCAGGCCGCGGCATTGCGGATGGATTGGGCGAATAATTGGTAACCATTTTCACGGTGCGCTTCGCGATGGGGCGGCGGGAACCCCCAGTCCTGTCCGCTGGGGGCAAGTTCGTCAGGCGGCGCGCCCACGCGCGACCCGGCCGCAAAAAACGATCGCAGAGCCCACAGATCTGCCCCATACTGGTCGGTTGCCAGCGCCAAATCGTGATACAGTCCTATGCTCATCCCCGCCGCGAGAGCCCGCGCGTGCGCCGTGGCAGCCTGTATTTGAATTTGCCATTGCAGGAATTTGAAAAACAGAATGCGGTCTCTATGTTTTTCGGCAAATTCGCCGGTCGCGGTGGAGCGTGGGTCGCGATACTCCTCCGGCCACTGAGTCCACAACCAGACGTTGGGATCGCGGCGATGCATCTCTTCGTCCAACGCGCAAAAGGTCGCGTAGTCCCGCAGCAACTGACCTTGCGATGCAACATACGCGTCAAATTGATCCTGCTCCAGGTGCGCCGGGCCGCGGCCAGCCAGGAACTGTTCGAAGATTTTCGCCAGCGCCGCGAGCTTCACACGCGCCACGCGCTCGTATTCCACAAACTCGCTCGCGCGCAACTCCCCAATCTCGCGCCGCATGTCGACATCCAACTGCGCATCGCCAATTCGCTCCACGTCCAGATAAATGAAGTTGCGAAAGAATGCGCACTGCGGCAAGTAGGGGCTGGTGTTATAGGGCTGGCGATTCGCGATCGCGTGCAGCGGATTCAGCGCTATGAACGCGGTTCCGGCAGGCGCGAAGGCATCGATCAGCCCTTCCAGATCGGTGAAATCCCCACATCCCCAGTTGCGGCCGGAGCGCAGGCCGTAGAGGCTCACTGCCAATCCCGCACCGCGTTGCTCAGCCGCCTTGGCGCGCCGGGGACAAACAGTCAGCCGCGCCTCGCCAAAAGTTTCAAGCTGCGGCTCATGCACCCACAACATCCGAATGCGGTGGTAACCCAATCGCAATCCCGGCAGCGGAACACGCTTGGCCAGCCATTCGCTGCCTTCCACATTCGCGCTCTCGAGAGTCGGCAGTTCCGCCATCCAGAACCAGTGATGCTGCAGTTCGCCGTTTTCCCATTCGATCTCGACCTTCATCGACGCACCATTACGGCTGGCCGGGATGTGCACGCGCAAATGATCCAGGTCCTCGCGAATCACCAGTGTTGGTTCGATCGGCTGACGCCATCGCGCGGTTTCACGCTCGGCCAGTCCACGCTCGATTTCCTCTGCACTCCCCGCTGAGAATCCCAGTGACGCCAGCAGCGCCCGCAGCACCTCCGGCGGCGCCTCATGCTCGCGCCCCCAGGTGTCGGTGTAGCGCAATTCGATGCCGTATATTTGCGCGGCGCGGGCCAGAAGATCGTGATAATTCATGGAACTTTTAGTGTAGCCGCGATGCCCAGCACCTCGTGAGATAATGAAGCCGTGGCCCTCACCGACACCGACTTTCACTTAAGCCAGCCCCCCGAGCTATTCGCGCGCGCCGATCAAGAGCCGGTCGCCGACGAGTTCGGCGAGTCGATCATCATGACGACGCTCGGCAGCGTAGTCAACTGGGGCCGCAAGAACGCTATCTGGCCCATGAGCTTCGGCTTGGCCTGCTGCGCCATTGAAATGATGTCGATGATCGGTTCGCGCTTCGACATTTCACGCTTCGGCGCAGAAGTGATGCGTGGTTCGCCGCGCCAGTCCGATCTCATGATCATCGCCGGTCGCGTCTCGAACAAAATGGCGCCGGTCATCCGCCGGCTGTACGAGCAGATGCCGGAGCCCAAGTGGGTGATCTCGATGGGCGCCTGCGCCACTTCCACCGGCGTTTTTTCGAACTACGCGCTGGTGCCGGTGAACCAGGTGATTCCGGTCGACGTCTACGTCCCCGGTTGCCCGCCGCGCCCCGAGCAGTTGATCTACGCGATTACCATGCTGCAAAAGAAGATCGAGCAGGATACGCACGTAGTCGCGAAGCTGCTGAACCTCGACTAGCCGTCAAGCCTTCGCTTGCCCCACCCACCGCGGGGCTGCGTCCACCGTTTGCCGCAGAAGCAGATTCAATTGCGCCGTATGATGCTGGACGTGGCGCATACTGTGAAGCAATAATTCCGCGACCGACATCTCCCGCCGCTCGAACACGCAACGCTCGCGAGCCTCATCGTCGGTGAGTGCTTCGATGAACGCACGGCACTTCGCGCGGCCATGTGCGAGATACCTCAAAAGCTCGTCTTTGGTATACGGCCGCTCGGGCAGCAGGCCCGCCGGGTCCAATTCATCCAGCGTAAACGGCGCCAGTGGCATGAACCCTTTCTCCGATTCCGATAAATCAAAATCCAGGAAAAAGACTGCGTGATAAGCGACGTACCAATACCCCGGCACGCCCTTGCTGACCCATTCCGGCCGTTTCGACGGATCGCTCCATACCTCGTCGGGACACGCGCGAATGGCGTTCTCCAACATGTCGATCGCGGCGCCGAACTGACGCCAAATTATGGTCTTCCAAAAGGTTTCCATGACGGCATCCATGATCATAGCGAGGCTAATCCTACCGCCGCCATGCCGATGTAAACTCAAAGATATGAGGATCCTGGTAGTCGAGGACGAGAAACGTATCGCCGATTTTTTGTCGCGCGGCCTCGAGAGCGGCGGCTACACAGTGGATGTCGCCGGCGACGGCGCCACGGCCCTCGAAATGGTACACGCCACCGAATTCGATCTCATTATTTTGGACTTAGGCCTGCCGGATATGGATGGCATGGCCGTTCTCAAGAAGATCCGTACTCGCAAAACTAGTCCGCCAGTGTTGATCCTAAGCGCACGCGACGCCGTCGATGACCGCGTCAAGGGACTCGAAAATGGCGCCGACGACTACCTCGTCAAACCCTTTGCTTATGTCGAACTGCTAGCCCGCGTGCGGGTTCTGCTCCGCCGCGGACAGCCTACGCCGGAACGCTTGCAAGTAGGCGATCTCGCGCTCGACTGCATCCGCCGCAAGGTCACGCGCGCCGGCGAGAACATCGAACTCGCGCCCAAGGAATTCAGCATCCTCGAATACCTGATGCGCAACCGCGGGCGTCCGCTCAGCCGTACAATGATTGTGGAGCACGTCTGGGATATGGATTATGACGGCCTGACCAACATCGTGGATGTCTATATCCGTCATCTGCGCAGCAAGATCGACGAGAAGTATTCGGACAAAATGATCCAGACAGTGCGCGGTATCGGCTACATGCTGGATTCGGCGGAAAGGCCGGCGGAGAAAGCGATCTAGGCCATGCCACGCAGGAAGCGCGAAACATCGAATCCTAAAACACGAACCGGTTTCCTGCGCAGTCTGCGTTTCCGCCTGACTCTAAGTTACGTTCTGTTCTTTAGCGTGCTGCTGGTGGCCATCGGGCTGCTGTTCCAAAAAACATTGCAGCTCGGAATGGATGATGACTCGCGCGCCGCCCTCGAAGAAGAATGGGGCGCGGCCAAAGGCTATCTGCACATCGAAGGCGGCAAGCCGGTGTGGATCGCCGATCCCACCGACCCGGAAGAAGCTTACATCGTTGAGCGCTTGCGCCATGTTTACATCCTCGCCGACTACACCGGTAAAGTCCTGGAGCATTCGCAAACCTACGACTCGATAGGCATAGATTCGCCGCAGGAAATCGGGCGCATTCTGAACCTGCCATTACCGGAGATCCATGTGCGCCGCGATACCGACGGCGTCCCTTACATGATCAAAGCGGGTTACCTGCGCGGCGATAAAGGACGCCCGTATTTTTTTGCCTTAGGCCGTTCCATCCAAGGGAACGAACGCACCGTAAACAATTTCCGGAAGAACTATTTTCTGCTGCTGCCGGCGCTAATCTTCGTCACGGGTTTGCTGGGCTGGGCGCTGGCAGGCCGCGCCATCCGCCCGCTCAACCTGGTAGCTGCAACCGCGCAGGAGATCACCGGATCCAACCTGTCACTGAACATCCCGCGGCGCAACGCCAATGACGAGCTGGATAACCTGATCGACAGCTTTAACCGCATGACCGAGCGGCTGAGCGAATCCTTCGACCAGATCCGGCAATTCTCCACCGACGTCTCGCATGAGCTGCGCACGCCGCTCACCGCAATCCGCGGGCAATTGGAAGTGGCGCTCTTTACAGCGGAGAAACCCGACCAGTTCCGCGATGCTATGGTGAATGCGCTCGAAGACGTCGAAAAACTTTCGAGCATCGTGCGCGCGCTGCTGCTGTTGTCGCAAGCTGAGTCGGGACAACTGGTGCTGCAGAAGACGCGCCTGGATCTTGGCGAAGTCGCGGCCGACGTCGTCGATCAGTTCCAGATTCCTGCGGACGAAAAGGACGTGCGGCTGACAGCCACGCTGGAACCCGGCTGGGTGACGAATGCCGATCGCACACAAGTCGAGCGTATGATTTCGAATCTGCTGTCCAACGCCTTAAAGTACACACCCAAGGGCGGCAAGGTGCACGTGAGCGTCTGCCGCGATGCCGAAGAAGGATGGATACGTCTGGAAGTGCAAGACAACGGCGTCGGCATTCCCGCGGAGAACCTGCCGCATATCTTTGACCGGTTCTATCGCGTACGCAACGCGCAAACAAACTACACGCAGGGCCTGGGCCTGGGCCTAAGCTTCGTGGCGTGGATCGTTTCCGCCCATGACGGCACCATTCACGTGGAGAGCAAGCCCGGCGAAGGCAGTAAGTTCATCGTGCGCTTGCCAGCGGTGATGGCCGCACTGGAAACCGCTCCCGAACCAGCGGCCACTGCGGTATAAAACCTTCAGAACAGCCTCCAGAAGATCCGACCATATACACTAGATCTATATGGCCTTGGAAATCGCAGAACACGAAGTTGAAGGCGTAACGGTTCTGGCATTAAAGGGACGAATCACGGTAGGCGAAGTGACTCCGGTGCGAGAGAAGATCACCCACCTGCTGGCGGAAGGGCATAACAAGATCGTGCTCGACCTCGAAAACGTCGACTACATCGATTCAACCGGTCTCGGCAACGTCGTCATCAGCTTCACCCAGGTGCAAAAGACCGGCGGCTCGCTGAAGCTGCTGAATCTCAACAAGCGCAACGTGGAATTGCTGGCGCTAACCCGGCTGCACACCATCTTCGAAGTCTTCGCGCAGGAGACCGACGCCGTCAACAGCTTTTTCCCGGACCGCGAGATTAAGCACTTCGATATCTTAAGTTTCGTCCAGCAGCATAAGGACGAAGTCGAAGCCAAAAACTAGGCGCCGCTACTTCCACTCACCGTATTTGATCCCCAGTTGATCCAGGTACGTGTCGAATTTCGACGGATCGTAATACAGTGCCTTCATCTGCGGCCGGTAGATTTCCATTGTTTTCTGATTCAGCCAGATCGCCGGCTTGTCATCGGGACGCAGGAAGGTCTGGTATTTCGTGTCCCTCGTCTGCACGTTACGGAAATAATCCCAGGCTTTGTCGACCAACTCGGGTCGAGTCAGGATATCCAAGATGGTCATCGCCTGCACCTTGGCGCCCGCGACAACTCCCTTGTGCGCGATTGGCGTGGCCATCGAAATCGCATTGGCCCAATTGTGCCCTGGTCCGCCAGGGATGTTGGACGGATAGTTCAAGGTGACCGTCGGCACCACCCAAGAAATATCGCCGATGTCATCGGAACCGCCGCCCACCCCGCCCACGCCGTTGTCCTCGTCTTCTGATAGCGGCTGCGGTTTTTTTAGCTCCGCTATTTTCAATGCCAACCCGCGCTCGGGAACTTTCAATTCGTGCTGCAGCGCCTTCGCTAACGCCTGATCCTGCGCCGACCATTGCGGTAAGCCGACCTTGCTGATATTTTCATACATGTCTTCGGCAATGGGCACGCTGAAGTGGCCGGGCCAGGCCGCACCCAGCAGGCGCGAGGTCACAGTAGTGCCCGTCATCAACGCCGCCGCTTGCGCCATGTCATCGCCGATCTTCCACAAATTCATGACGTGCTGGTAATCCGCCTCGCGATAGTAATACCAAACCGTTGCATTGGTAGGAACCACATTGGGTTGGTCGCCGCCATTAGTGATCACATAATGTACGCGGCTGCCCACGCGAATATGCTCGCGGCGGAAGTTCCAGCCAGTGTCCATCAACTCCACCGCATCCAGCGCGCTACGCCCCCGCCACGGAGCGCCGGCCGCATGCGCAGTCTCGCCTTTAAACGTGTATTCGACCGACACCAAACCTGTCATCCGATCTCCCGGCCCCGCGGTCACGCGAAGGTTGTCGCCCACGTGCGCGAACAACACGACATCGACATCTTTGAACAGTCCCGCGCGAACATAATACGCTTTCGTCCCCAACAACTCTTCCGCGATTCCAGGCCACAGCTTAAGCGTGCCCGTGAGATGCTCGCGCTCCATTACCTTCTTTACAGCGAGCGCCGCCATGATGTTCAGCGGCATGCCTGAGTTATGGCCTTCTCCATGCCCCGGCGCGCCTTCTATCATCGGCGCATGGTACGGAATCCCGGGCTTCTGTGAAGCCTGCGGAATATCATCGATATCCGATCCGAGCGCGATGACTGGCTTACCCTGCCCCCACGTCGCGACAAACGCAGTGGGGATTCCCGCTACGCCGTGCTCGATCTTGAAGCCTTCCTTCTCCAGAAGATCGGTGAGATATTTGGACGTTTCGAATTCCTGAAAGCCCAGCTCGCCGAAACTGAAGACAGTGTCCGACATCACCTGCGCTTGCTTTTTCATCGCATCGATCTGGCCCACCAGATCTGCTTTGATGCCGGCGGCCCTTTCTGGCGTCATGCGGTTTTGCGCGGATGCCGTGAAGCACATCGCTGAGATCAATAACAGCTTGGGTAGTAGCTTTCGCATATCGATATCCTACACTGGCGGATCGTACTCTGGCGGGCGCTCGCTCGGCAGCTGTTGCGTGCCTTCTACCCTATGGACTGTATAGCCTTTACGCTTGACACGCTCTAAACCGTGGAGTAGTATTCCTTAAGTTTTATTGGCGCTTCATATTGCGGATTGGATTCGTTCTACGTATCGCGCTATTCGGTTAGTTGTTTCGGGTTGGGTGACCCAGCAAACCAAGTGGGTAATGCATTAACTAAATCAAAATTAGAGGAGACCGGGGATGACTTGGGTGAGGTCTGTTGTCCGTAGTGTGTCTGTATTTATTGCGTTTGCAGTAATCGCAGGATCTGGCGCTCGCGCTCAACTTTTGCAGGGCACCATCGTAGGCGATGTAGTGGATTCGAGCCAGGCAGCGGTGGTGGGCGCAAAAGTGGTGGCCACTAGCCAGCTCACGAATTTCACTCGCGAAGCGGTGACCAACTCTTCCGGGGCTTTCGATCTTCCAGGCCTTCCTCCGGAAACTTACACCATCACTGTCACGGCGCCGGGCTTCCAGAGCTACGCGCAAACTGGGGTGGGCGTCACTCCGAACACCATCCGCCGCGTGAATGTGACCTTGACGGTGGGTCAAGTTACCGAGACCTTAACGGTGGAAGCTTTAGCGCAGGCGCTACAAGCCGACCGCTCCGAAATTCGCTCGGACGTAAGTGGAACCACGTTGACGAACATCCCCGTGGTGGGCCGAAACTATCAATTGGTCGTGGCGACGCTTCCGGGCGTCTCGCCGGCGCAGAATGGGAATTCGTTCGCGGCGAATCCCAGCCGCTCGGTCAATTTCTCGGCCAATGGCACGCCCACGAACATTAACAGTACACGCATCGACGGCGTGGCCAGCGGCGGCATTATTGACAGCAATCTGACCTACCTGCCCGCCCTCGAAGCGATCCAGGAAGTGAACGTCGTGACCAACGCGTTCGACGCTGAGCAAGGATTGGCCGGCGGCGCCGCAGTCAGCCTCACCATCAAGTCGGGCTCGAACGCCCTTCACGGTTCTGGACTGTGGTTCCACACTGACCAGCATCTCAAGGCGTATCAGTGGGCGGCCGACCGTACGCAGCCCAAGCCTAAGTACATCAACAATCAAATGGGCGCCACGCTGGGAGGACCGATCAAGAAGGACAAGATGTTTTACTTCTTGAGCTTTGAGAACACGGGCTACTCTGAGAGCGTCAGCCAAACGTCGCAAGTACCGACGGTGGCGATGAGGAGCGGCAACCTCTCCGGTTCACCGACGCCGATCTACGATCCAGCGACCGGAAACGCGAATGGCACCGGCCGTACCCCGTTTGCAGGCAATATCATTCCTCAGAATCGAATCGACGTTGGCGTAAAGAACCTCCTAGCTCTGGGAGGATATTCTCCGAATCAGCCCGGGGCAGGAGCTTTGGGGCTCACAAGGAACTTTGTAACTTCCGCCCCCAATTACCAGTGGCGCCGGCAGTATGACGAAAAATGGAACTGGAATCCGACCGACAAGCTGAGCACATTCGTCCGTTTTGGAATGTTGGACCACAATGCGAATACCAACGGCGTCTTCGGCCCCCTAGGCGGACTTCCTATCAGCCGGGCCAACACTGGAGCGGGCTTCGTGCAAGGCCACTTGTTCCAGGGAACTCTCTCAGCGACGTACGTGTTAACCCCGTCGCTGGTCCTGGACGGCGCTTATGGCTACTTCCGAGAAGATTTCAACGACATTCCACCTCGTGGTGAGGAAAACCTGGGTTGGACGGTGCTTCAAATCCCCGGAACCCAGACCACCGACAAGCGCGAACTGGGATGGCCGCTCATTATGATCGACGGGTTCGGCCAACTAGGCGCCGCGAACAATTTCGAACCTCACGGCTACCGCGACCCGGTGCGCGATTACATGGCCAATCTGAGCTGGAACAAAGGCAGCCACAACCTCCGCTTCGGCACCGACATCATTATTCAACATATTAACGAGAGCCAGCCGCAAGGGGCCAACGCTTATACCGCCGCCCAAGGCGGTTTCCAGTTCTCCCAGGGAACCACGCAACTCAACGGCGGACCTGCGGGCAACGACTATAACGCATGGGCATCCTTCCTGCTAGGCTTGCCAACGAATGCGGGCAAGACTCGGCAATTCCCGGAGGAGATTCAGCAGCGGATGAAGGCCTACAGCTTTTATGCCCGCGATCGCTGGCAGGTAACCCCGAAGCTGACCGTCAATTACGGACTTCGCTATGAGCGTTTCCCGTTGCCGCAACGCGTAGGACGCGGTCTCGAGATGTACGATTTCAGCAACAACACCATGATTCTGTGCGGTCTGGGCTCGAATCCCATCGATTGTGGCATTGACAAGGGGAAAGGCCGCCCGACTCCGCGCGCTGGAATCGCGTACCGCCTGAATGACACCATGGTCATCCGAGCCGGTTATGGCATGACCAACGACCCCAGCAACTATGCAAACTTTCAACGGCTGAATTATCCCGACCTCAGCCAGCAGGTTTTCAACTCGCCCGCCTTCGGGTACGCCTTGACGCTGCGCCAGGGATTTCCCGTCCCGGTTGCTCCGGACTTGAGCAAAGGTGTAATTCCGGTGCCCAACAACCAGAGCTTGATCACATTCGACAATAACAATCTGGTCCGCGGCTATATTCAATCGTGGAACTTTACGGTGGAGAAACAGTTCAAGAGCTGGATCGCATCGGCGGGCTACGTAGCCACTCGGTCGGTGGATCAATTGGCCGAATTGGATCAAAACTGGTCGCCGATCGGCACAGGCACAGCGGGGGAAATTCTGAACAAAAAATTTGGCCGCACCGCCCCCACCTACCTTCTGGCCACGCTTGGGACTGCTAAATACGATTCTCTTCAGGCGCGCGTCGAACATCGGCTCCGGAATGGTTTCCACGTTGCTGCCGGATATACATATGCTCACGGCCGCGGGTACACGGGAGAAACATCAGGAGCTATCCCTCTCATCGCGATCCCGTCGCTCTACGACTTTAACTATGGGGCGTTGACTCGCGATATTCGGCACAATTTGCAACTATCCTGGATTCTGGAAAGTCCATTCGGCAGCGGAAAGCGTTGGCTTCAAAACGGGTTCGCCGGGAAGCTAGCTGGTGGTTGGCAGTTAAGCGGAGTGGTGAGCCTCTACACCGGCCAGCCTTTTACCCCCTCCGCCGCGAACACGTCGTTGAACGCTGCAGCGTCCACTCAGCGGGCGGACTGTTTAGGTACGCCGCAAAAGATTGGCGACAACCTGCAGTATTACAGCAAGAGTACCTTTGCAGTGCCGAAGAACGGAACGCTCGGCAACTGCGGCTACGATAGTCTGTATGGACCCGGAGTCGCGAATCTAGATCTTGGCCTGGACCGCAATTTTAAGATAACGGAACGCTTCCAGTTGAAGTTCCGAGCCGAGGCGTTTAATGCCACCAATACGCCGCATCATGCCAACCCGAATTCGACCCAGGCGTCGGTCAGCAACAGCTCCTTCATGCAGGTGACCGACATTCGCAATACTGGCCGCGATGGTCTGGATGAGCGAACCTTCCGCTTAGGCCTAAGGCTGCAGTGGTAGTGAGCGCGTTGCAGTAATAAACGCGGCGGCTACAATACAATCTGTTACGGCAGATTCGATAGCCGCCGCGCTAAACTCCCATCGCAATACGCCCTCCGCAATGGCGATGCCTCCCCACCGCCGCCCTCCGCAAGCCCCCGATATATAATGAAATATGCTAAAAGCCACCGAAAAAATCTGGCACAACGGACGCATGATTGACTGGAACGACGCCAAGATCCATGTCCTTGCGCACGTAACCAGCTACGGCAGTTCGGTGTTTGAGGGTGTCCGCTGCTATGCCACCGAAGCCGGCCCGCGCGTCTTTCGAGTCCGCGAGCACGCCCGCCGCCTGCAGGATTCCGCCAAAATTTATCGCATCGAGATTCCTTATTCGATCGACCAGCTCTCCGCCGCCATGGTCGACATCGTGCGCGTCAACAAACTCGATTCCTGCTACATCCGGCCGCTGGTGATCCGCGGTTACGGCGACCTAGGCGTGCTGCCCAGCAAAGACACGCCTATCGAAACCTACGTCGCCTGTTGGGAATGGGGCAAGTATTTGGGTGCCGAAGCCCTGGAGCAAGGCGTCGACGTGTGCATCTCCAGTTGGACCCGCCTCGCGCCCAACACCCTGCCGGTGATGTCCAAGGCCGGCGCCAATTACATGAACTCGCAGCTCATCCGCATGGAAGCCGCGGTTAACGGCTATTCCGAAGGCATTGCACTCGATGCCGCCGGTTATGTCAGCGAGGGCTCGGGCGAGAACGTGTTCGTGGTGCGCGATGGCAAGATCCACACGCCTCCGCTAGGTTCAAGCGTGCTGCCTGGCATCACCCGCGATACCGTGATTCAACTAGCGCAGTCCCTGGGCATCCCGATTGTCGAGACGCTAGTCCCGCGCGAAATGCTCTACATCGCCGACGAAGTATTCTTCAGCGGCACCGCCGCGGAGGTAACGCCGGTTCGCTCGATCGATAGGATCACCATCGGCGCAGGCCGCCGCGGTCCCATCACCGAGAAAATCCAGAGCGAATTCTTCGCGATCGTCGAAGGTAAGAAGCCGGATACACACGGCTGGCTCACGCCGGTTGCACAACCGGTCGGCGCGCGCTAACAAATCAGGTGGAGCTAAAAAAAGGCGGAACGCCAGCTGCCTGCCCTCCGCCTCTTGAGGTGGAATCGGAGGAAAACTTCCGCGCGGGAACCGGCTTGCGGCCACCTCCCCCGAGACTGACACGCCCGCCAGTTCCGCGCAGAAATCTGTTAACGTTTGTACCAAGCTGCAAGAAGATTAGCCAGCGCAATCGACTGGTTTTCAACAAGTGTTTTCCCTCTGCTTACACCGAGTTACGAGAGCGCCGTTGTGAGTATTCTGTGAATAAACCACTTCCACGATGAAATGTAGCGGGCGCAGCGCGGTTTCCGGTGAGCCGATCGAAATTGAATTCGAATCGGCGATTCAAAATGTCGATCCAGTATTGGACGATGCAGGCGACCCCACAACCTTCATCGCGCCCGGCTTCATCGATCTTCAGGTGAACGGTTTTGCTGGGGTCGATTTCAACTCTCCCTCTGCGGGGCATAACGAAATTGAGCGCGCCATCAAAGCTACTTTTTCTACGGGCGTCACGCGCTTTTATCCGACCGTGATCACGGGTGCTCCCGATGCGATGCTCGCAGCCCTGCGTAATCTGGCCGCTGCACGTGAGTCGCTCACCGATGGACAGGCCATGGAAGCGTTCCACGTCGAGGGTCCGCACATTTCGCCCGACGACGGCCCGCGCGGCGCACATCCGCGGGAATGGGTCCGCCCGCCCGACTTCGCCGAGTTTCAACGTTTGCAGGACGCCGCTCAGGGGCATGTGCGATTGATCACGATCTCGCCCCACTGGCCCGGTGCGCCACGTTACATCGAGCAAGTCACCGAACTTGGAGTGGTAGCGTCCATCGGCCACACTCGCGCCACACCCGAGCAGATCGGCGATGCCATCGCAGCCGGCGCCACCATGTCCACCCACATCGGCAATGGAGCCGGCAGCGCCACCCGCACCGAAGACTTCATCACTTGCCAACTTTCCGAAACGCGTCTGGCGGCGTCCTTCATCGTTGATGGTCACCATCTGCCCGATGAGTTCCTGCGCCGTGGTCTCGAGGCGAAAGGCGCCGAACGCGCCATCCTGGTGACGGACGCTGCCGCTCCCGCTCTCTGCTCACCCGGACCGTATATGCTAGGCGGCGTCGCCGTCGAGTTGCGCGATGACGACCGCGTCACCCTCCGCGGCGGCGATCGACTGGCCGGATCCAGCCTACGCATGGATCGCGCCATCGGAAACGTGATGGCCCGCGCCGGTGTGAGTCTCGCCCACGCCGTAACCATGGCGACCACCAATCCCGCACGCGTCGGCCGTGTCCCTGGACGCCTGCGTGGCCTTCAGCCTGGATCCCGTGCCGATTTGGTGCGCTTCCGCATGGACGCCGGCCGCGTCGAAATTCTGGAAACCTGGCTCAGCGGGAAGCGCGTGTACGCGCGATAGCTTCCACCAATCCTTCAATCGTGTGCGGCTGCGCCTCGACGTCCACTTTTAATCCTGCTTCACGCGCGGTCGCCGATGTGACCGGACCAATCGAGGCGACCTTAACTCCCTCGAGCGCGTCCCTACTCGTCACCGCAAGCAGGTTCGTCACCGTCGATGAACTTGTGAACGTGATCCATCCAGGCTTGCTTGCGAACGCCTCTTTTGCCCGCGCAGCGGCGTCTGAGGGAATGATCGTCCGATAGGCTTCGACCACATCCACCAGCGCACCGCGTTCACGCAGAGTGATCGGAACCAGATCGCGAGCCACCGCCGCGCGCGGCAGCAGGATACGTTTCCCC
>Ga0105238_10003232_pt1 | contig 16279 bp, 18 predicted proteins | sample KBSC34metaG_FD_81526 | JGI IMG/M metagenome (GOLD analysis project Ga0105238, IMG submission 81526) | Corn rhizosphere microbial communities from Kellogg Biological Station, Michigan, USA - KBS C3-4 metaG | ecosystem: Host-associated > Plants > Roots > Rhizosphere > Soil | place: Michigan, USA... | reverse complement strand
TGAGTTTGGTGCCGGTGAACACGTCAGCCGCGGTCACGGCGATGATCGAGAGCGTCACTGCTGTTGCACCGAGGATGTCGGAGGCAGCGTGATCTTCGCATGAACTCGAACGTGTCAATGACTTTGCTGCACCAATCGTCATGAATTTACTGTGCAGGGCTGGGTCGTTTTCGGGGTGATGGGGTGACGGTAAAGCCACGGCGTCCGGTGGTCTTCTTCAATGGCGACAACGGTTTTCCGATGCAGGAGATGATTGAGTTTCCGCAACCTGGGCACAAAGCCTGCCTCTTGCCGGACGGCTACGGAGGGCATCGGCGCCGGCAGCCGGCCATCTGTCGTGCGCGGACCCCCAGCCCGAAAGACAAGATAAGACTGGGGTGTCGACGTTCAAGTTCGGCACGCCGAATGTCTGTGGTTGCCGAGACCTACCTTCAGCGGTCGCGGGCAGGACTGTCGCTCTATCTCCGAAGCGGTCGCTCATCCGTGAGTCGACCAGATGGCGATCACCTGTCGCCACGACGGTCAGCCAGCGGCAGCTCTCCACCGATTCCCTGCAGCAACTCCCGACCGGTTGCTGCCTCTCGTTGCTTCAGATGAGTGACGTCGAACCGGTCATTCGGCTTCCTGCTGAACCAGGCTGTCGCGCTCCGCGAAGATGCCTGCCATCTGCGCCGCGTTCTTGGTTCCCCAGGTACACAGCGGGATGATCGCGTCGGCCAGGCTGCGACCGAGCGGGGTCAGCGCGTAGTCCACGCGCGGCGGTACTTCGTTGTAGCTTGTCCGCGCCAGCACCCGATCGGCCTCCAGATCCTTCAGCGACTGGATGAGCACCTTGTCGCTGACGCCCTCGACCAGTCGCTTCAGTTCGCCGTAGCGCTTCGAGCCGTCGCGAAGGAAGAACAGGACCAGCGGCTTCCACTTGCCCGAGATGACGCGGAGCGTGGCATTGAGCCCGCAGCCAGTGCCGCAGATTTCAGAGGACGTCGTCATTTTCGATACTTACCAAAAAGTGCATACTTGTCCTTAGGTTATCAGGAGTGCATATTGGTTGGCAAGGAAGCAGATCGCTGCGTCCAGACGACTTCAACGAAAGATGCACCCCATGAACAGACTGAACGGAAAGACCGCCGTGATCACCGGTGGAGCGACCGGTATCGGCCGCGCCGCGGCAAAGCGCTTCATCGAGGAGGGCGCGTTCGTCTTCATCTTCGGCCGCCGGCAGGAAGCGCTCGACGCCGCCATCGCCGACCTCGGGCCCAATGCCCGCGCGGTGAAAGGCTCGGTCTCCGATCTAGGCGACCTCGACCGACTCTACGCGGCGGTGAAGGCCGAGCGCGGGACCCTCGACATCGTCTTCGCCAATGCCGGGGCGGGAAGCCCGCTTCCACTCGGCAAGATCACCGCCGCGCACATCGACGAAACCTTCGACACCAATGTGAAGGGCACGATCTTCACGGTCCAGCAGGCCCTGCCGCTGATGGGCCAGGGTGGTTCGATCATCCTGACCGGATCGAGCGCCGGCACCACGGGCGCCCCTGGATTCACCGCCTACAGCGCGAGCAAGGCGGCAGTGCGCAACCTCGCGCGCACATGGGCGGAGGACCTGAAGGGCACCGGCATGCGTGTCAACGTGCTGTCGCCCGGCGCGACCGCGACCGAACTCGCGAAGGAAGCCCTGGGCGAGGAGGGCCAGAAGGCCTACGGTGCGATGACTCCGCTCCAGCGCATGGCCGATCCGGCGGAGATCGCGGCTGCTGCTGCCTTTCTCGCGTCGTCGGACAGCAGCTTCATGACCGCCAGCGAGGTCGCCGTCGACGGCGGCCTGGCGCAACTCTGACGCGCTAGGCCTGGCCGGACGCTCCAGCCCATTGCATGCGGGCAAGGCTCCGACAGGGGCCTTTCCAACCTTCACTCACCTTGACGGCATCGCGCAGGACGCCGACCAACTCGCCAGGACCTTGAAATACAACGACGGCCGTCACGACGACCTGAAGCACGAGCCGGCTGACACCCGCCTCCTGCGAACTTGGCAAGAAAGAAATCCTTATGAGCTACGCAATCATCGGCTTCGGCAAGATCGGCCAGGCGCTGGCCAAGGCGTTTGCCCGAAGCGGCATCGCCGTCTCCGTCGCAACCACGCGCGACCCGGAGAGCTTCGCATCCGACGCGGCCGCGATCGGAGCGCAGATCATTCCTACCACGCTGGCGGAAGCCGCCAAGGCGGACGTCGTCTTTCTGGCTGTGCGGTTTGAATCACACGCAGATGTCGGGGGTGCGCTTTCCGACTGGCACGGAAAAACCATCATCGACGTGACCAATGCCTACGGCGTGCCGCCCGAGACATTGGGGGGAATGCCTTCTTCCAGATTCGTCGCGCAGGCCTTCCCTGGCGCCGGATTAGTCAAGGGCTTCAACCATCTGGTCGCTGCCGTCCTCGACCAGGATCCGACCGTGCACGGTGGAAGGCGAGTCGTGTTCCTGGCGAGCGACGATGAAGACGCCGCAGCGGAGATCGGAGAACTCGCGACAAGGCTGGGCTTCTCGCCGATTCAACTCGGTGGGCTTTCCGAAGGCGGACTGCTCGTGCAGGCACGCGGAAACAGCTGGGGTCGCCTGATCTTCAAGGACCTGGTCAAGTTCGACTGATATGTGCTTCAGAAGGCGTCCGATGCGGTGGAGATGACCTACCCGAAACCTCCGGAATTCGTGGCACAGGCAGATCGTGTTCTGGTCGTCGGCGTCGCGACGGGAAGAATCAAGGCCACGAACAAGCCATTCGACGACCACTGGGTTGTCGACATCACGATCCGGGACGGCAGGCTGGCGACGATCCGCGAGTACATCGACACGCAGGCCATGGCGTGGGCCGCACGGATGGACGCGTCGGGGCCGGCATAGCGAAGCCTCACCGCTCGGGTTTGGCAGGTCGCTTGGCGACACCGTGACTCGGCAGATTCGGAAGGATGGCGCTGGCGACGATGCGGGATAGATGATCGGCCCGCGGCGCGAACGCCGGCAGGTCGACAAGCCAACCGAGCGCCGACATCAGGCCGAACAGGTCGTCCCCATTCATGTCGGTGCGCGCCTGCCCGCCGGCCTGTGCGCGAAGCAGCAGGCGCGCGCTCGCTGAGTGCACCGCCGCACAGGCGGCATACAGAGCGGACTCCGGGTTCGCGTGGGCGGCCGCCATCATGGCGACAACGCCTCGATAGCTCTGCGCGAACGCCATCCATTCGCGGAACCATGAAACGAGCGCCTCACCGGGTGCAGCCGACTTCTCGAGTCCGCCTGCCGTCTGTACCAGTGCGTCCAGGTGCGTGCACAGCAGCGCTTCGAACAAGGCTTCCCGCGTCGGGAAATGACGAAGCAGCGTGGCCAATCCGACCTCGGCCCGGCGCGCTATATCGCGCATGGACGCGTTGACACCGTGCTCGGCGACGACCTCTCGCGCGACCGCAAGGAGATGGGTTCGATTCTTCTGGGCGTCGGCTCGCATAGGTTCCTTGACAAACGGATCATTGATCCGTATATTTGGATCACTGGTTCGGATGCTCTGAATTTGGATCTGGATCGGTGATCCAAATGGTACAGCGCCTTTGTACCCATCGGTACGGCGGCGCTGCGTCACGCCACAAACGAAAGGTGAAAGATTGTGAAGAAACTAGAAGGTAAGATTGCTGTCGTCACGGGCGGGAGCAGCGGCATTGGCTTGGCCACAGCCAAGCGCTTCGTGGAAGAAGGTGCGCACGTCGTGATCACTGGGCGACGAGAAAAAGAGCTGGCGGAGGCCGCCGCCTCCATCAAGAGAAACGTTACGACGGTCGTGGGCGACGTGTCGCGCTTGGAAGATCTGGACCGGCTCTATGCCGTCGTGAAAGAAAAACACGGTCACATCGATATTCTCTTCGCGAACGCGGGCGCGGGGACAATCGCGCCGCTCGCGGTAGCTACCGAGGCGCATTTTGACCAGACCTTTGACGTGAACGTGAAGGGGCTGTTCTTTACGGTGCAGAAGGCCCTTCCCCTCTTCAAAGACGGCGGTTCGATCATCCTGAACTCGTCGGTCTCAAACGTGCTCGGGCTTCCAGGATTTACTGCTTACGCTGCGAGCAAGGCGGCTGTGCGCAACTTCTCGCGCGGTTGGACTATGGAATTGAAGGACCGCCACATCCGCGTGAATTGTGTGAGCCCCGGAGCAATCGATACCCCGGCCTTGGCGACGACGACGGGGCTTACCGCTGAGCAGGCCGAGCAGGCGGTCGCACAGTTCACCGCGCAGATCCCGATGGGTCGTCGAGGCGTGCCCGAGGAAATCGCGGCTGCAGTGGCGTTCCTCGCCTCTGATGAGAGTTCTTACATCACCGGTGTGGATCTCGCCGTCGATGGCGGCATGGCGCAGGTCTAGTACGAGAGCGCAGATCAACGGTGGGACCCGCCGTGGACCGCCCCCTCGCACGCCGCGCGCTCGTCGAATGCCAACCGTCAAGGAGATTCCGATGTACGACCAAGCCAAGCTATCCGAGTTGATCCAGTTCGCACGAGTCGATGCGGGCTCCACCGTCATCGACGTTTACCCGGGCGATGGCGACTGGACCCGTCTCTTCTCCGACATCGTGGGACCCGCAGGACGGGTCTTCAGTTTCGTGCCGGCCGAAGTCGCCCACTTCAAGAACGATCCGGTCGGGCGGATGCGAACGCTTGCGACGGAGCCGGGCCGAGAGAACGTGGAAGCCGTTTCGGCGGACCTCGTGGCGATGCCGGAGGTCACGCAACAAGCGGATGTGCTTTGGATGCATCTGTTCTATCACGACCTCCACACCGCGCTGATGCAGGCCAAGGGCGCGACGGCGGCCCGCTTCAATCGAGCGGTCTACGAGCGGCTGAAGCCCGGCGGGTACTACGTCATCGTGGACCACGCCGCCACCGCCGGGCTGGGCACGAGCGACGCGCAGTCGCTGCATCGGATCGAGCCTACGGCCGTTCGCGAGGAGGTGGAGGCGGCCGGCTTCGTACTGGACGCGGAAAGCTCCATGCTCGCCAGAAGTGACGATCCGCACTCGATCAAGGTGTTCGATCCTTCGATCAAGGGCGAGACCGATCGCTTCGCCTATCGGTTCGTGAAGCGCTGACAGGTATCCGCGGCGACGGGTGCGGCCTGACCGACGCGAACCTCAAGACGCCATCGTTCCGTCCCTTGCTCCAGCGCGGGTGTTACGACCCACGATAGATTCGGACAATCAGGTCACCCTACTTCTCGGGACTCGGTACTATGGGTGTCCCGCCGGTGGGTTGTACTACGGCGGGCGTCCTCACAGCGCACTGGGACCTGGGATACCGGGACCTCCCGCAGCACTTGCGCTCGGCACGAAGCCGGGTGCGCCGGTGCGAGCGAAATCTGTGCTGGGCGGATTGCACCACGAATACGGGCTGATGACGGCGCCGGTGAGCGCGTAGTCAGGGCCGACCGGATCGCTCGAAAGCGGAGACAGCCCTTCGGAACGTGCGCCCCGAGAGCTGGATCTGCCCCGACTGTGGCGCAGGAAAGTCCGACTTCACGCAGGTCGCGGCGTGAACATCGTCGTCGTCGTCGGATCCGGCCTGGCTGGCGTGACGGTTGCCGAGGCCCTGGTCGCCGACGTGCGCTGCCAGGTCACGCTCATCACCCGCGAGACCCAGGGCTAGTGCGCACGCCCCCGGCTGTCTCACGGCATGGCACTGGGCGACGAGGCGGCTCAGAAGCTCCTGCAGAAGCACCTCGACGCCATCGCTGAAGGTGATGAGTGGCGTGGAGTGCTCGCATCGACCGGCGTCTGCAAAGCATCGTCCTGGCATCGGGCGAGCGCTTGCCCTGCGACACGCTGACAGTGCCAGGGACTGCGCCTCCGACAACTGCTGCTCCATCGGCCGCGGCGCACGCTGGAAGATGGCCACCGCATCGCCGGCTTTGTGCAGGTCCGACGCGAGTTCGCGGCCGATGAGCCCACCGCCGACGACGGCCCACCGCATGCGGCCCGAAATCAAGATCGCGAGCCCACCCGGCCGTGCAGAACACGGAGCGGTGCCTCGCGCGACAGCCGCCGATCGCCATGCCGACGATGAGGTTCGACGGCGCCGATGACGGCGCGTGCGCTCCGGCCCGGCCGCGCTGCAAGGAAGCCGCTCCACTGGGCCAAGCACGCACCGCTGCATTCCGGGCGTCGGGCAGCGCTCCCGCGCTCAGAAGCTCACTCGCAGCGACAGGCGCAGCATGCGCGGCTCCATCGGATGCACGAGCCGGCCGTCGACCCCTTGGCCGTTGTTGCAGCCGGGGCCTTCCGAGCGGGTGCATGATGTGCCCCAATACTCGATGTCGTTAGCGTGGCGATCGAAGATGTTGAGTACGTCCATCGTCATGCGCCCATGCGTGCCGAAGCGAAAACCGATCTGCAGGTTCGCCGTTAGGACGGGTGTGGACTTCTGTGTGCCGGTCTCTTCCAGCGGATACGCGCCGATGTAGCGCAGCCGCAGCCCGCCGAACCAGGCGCCCTGGCGGTCCGCGGAGATGGCGAGTGAGGCCGACAGCGGGATCGCGTTCGGCACGTCGGTGCCGCGGTTCGAGGCGTCGACGAAGCGGGCCCGCGAGATCGCGAGGTCGGCATCGACGAGCAGCCAGCCGTTGGGCGCGTAGTCGTTCCACCATTCGATGCCGCGGCGGCGCGACGCACCCCGGGGTTCGGTCACCCCTTCGTCGCCGACGAACACGAGTTCGGAATCGAGAGCCGTCTTCCACAGCGACACCGCGGTGTTCCAGCCCGGCAACGGCGAGGTCCGCATGCCGATCTCCGCGCTCGTGGCCTTGGCCAGCGGCCGCACCTTGTCCAGCGCGCTTCCGTCGCCCGGGCTGATCGTCGATGTGGCCCCGCGCACGTCGTTGCTATGAAAGCCCTGCCCCCAGTTGGCGTAGAACTCGGTGCGGGAGAAGGGGCCGAAGACGAACGAGAGCTTCGGGCTCAGCTGCGAGCCGTGCGCCGAGCCACCGTTGTCGGCATTGAAGCGTCCGGCGAGCGGCGTCACTTCGGCCCGCAGTTCGTCGAAACGCAGCCCGAACGTGCTGCGAAGCCACGTCAGCCAGTGCGTGCGGGCTTCGACATAGACGCCGAACTCGTTCTCGGTGATCCGGTCCTCTCGGATGGTGTCCGTGCGTGCGCGGTCCAGCGTGTGGAAGAGGCCGACGTGCGGCACGCGGTCCTGCCGGAACTGCAGGCCAAGCGTCAGTTCGGTTTCGCGCCAGGCGGACCCGAGCATCCACCCGTGCGATACGGCGCCGCCCCAGGTGGTGCGGCGATCCTCCTGCTCGTGCTGGCTCTCCTGCAGGCCCGAAGGCGTGGAGAACAGGTTCAGCCCATAGCGGATGACGTAGGTGCTGGCCCGGGTGCTGCCCCGGTCGTCGCTGCGCGCCCACTCGCCCGACAGGCTGTAGCGATGGGTCCTGCCGCCGTCGCTTGGCGCCAGGGTGCCGAAGCGGCCGATCTCGCCGCGGTCGACGGCACGCGCGGGCACTTCCTCGGTGGCAGTCCAGCGCGAGGCATAGGCCATCGCGGTGACGCCGAAGCCGTTGCTGGGCGTGCCCGATGACAGGCGCAGCACGCCGTTGAGCTTGTACAGGTTCTCCGGCTGGTCCCACGGGCCGTCGGTCGTGCCGGCTTCGAGGGCGCCGAGGAGGTCCAGGCGACCCACTTCGCGGCTGCCCGCAAGGAGAAGGCGCCGGAAGCCGTGCTCGCCCAAGGCCAGGTCGACGAAGGGCGCCGGCAGGCTGCGCACGTAGTCGAGGCGCGCCGAGCCGGTGGTCGCGAAATCGCCGTCTTCCGCGCCGTAGGTGCCCTTGCGGTAGCCGATCGTGCGCACGAGCTCCGGCATGAGGAAGTTCAGATCCGTGTAGCCCTGACCGTGCGCATGTGAGACTTCGTTGATCGGCATGCCGTTCACGTAACTGGCGAAGTCACTGCCGTGGTCGAGGTTGAAGCCGCGCAGGAAGTACTGGTTCGCCTTGCCGTCGCCAGAGTGCTGCGTCACCGTCATGCCCGGCACCGACTCCAGCACCTCGGCAGCGCGCAGCAGCGGGCGGGCGGCCAGTTGCCGGGCGGTGATCGTGCCTTCGCTGGCAGAGTCGGCCGCGCCGACCAGGTTGGCGGAGCGGCCGTTCACGACGACTGGCGCCAGTTCCAAGGCCTCGTCGGCCGACGCCGCAGGGGCGGCGAGCGTCGTCGCCAGGCAGCCAGTGAGATGGAGCAGCCCGGCGAAGTTGGGCGTGCCGCGCCAGCGGCGCGACGGCTTCGTGTCGTGGCACATCGGGGTCCCTTCGGCGAAAGGAAAAGGGGTGGAACGCAGACGCACGCGAACCCCACCCGTGCAAGGCACGGAGTCGCGCTTGGCCTGGAGGGAACGCTGCGCGCGAGGCGGCGGCGGTCAACCGGCGGCGTGGCGCCGGCGGGTTTTCACGGTCCAGGCCCAGATCGCCAGCATCACCAGGACGAGCGAGAAGCCGGTCAGCGAGAACGCCAACTCGTCGAGCTCGATTGCCGGCACCAGCGCCTTGCCGATGTTGTAGGCCGCCACGCCGTACGAGATGCCGACGATCAGCCAGCCCAGCGTGCGCCGGTAGCGGCGGCCGGCAGCCGGCCCGTCCGTGCTGCGGCTGATGCGGCAGATCAGCCGCCCGTCGAGCGTGTCGGTGATGATCATGCCAGTCGTGAAGACCAGCCCGGCGCCGAGCGCGGCCAGCATGCCGCCGCCCTTGTTGCTCGCCACGTAGCCCCAGGCGGAGGCCTGCGTCGCGGTATCGAACACGGTGGCGAACAGCACGCCGATCAGCACCACCGCCCAGGGACTGGAGTGGTCGCGCAGGCGCTGCGGAATCAGCTTCAGTTTCCAGCCGGTCGGCGCGAAGGCCACATCCCGGCGCCCCAGCAGACGCAGGTTCATCGTGCCGACGACCAGCAGCAAGGCGGTCGGGATCCAGCCGAAGACCTGCACCACCGCGTCCGGCACGGAGACCGTATGGGTCAGCTTGCTGACACCGACCGCAATCGACGTCACCAGCAGGCCGTGGCCGATCGCGAACAGCGTGCCGATCCACGGCGCATAGCCGTGACCATGGTCGTGGCTCAGCGCGCGCCAAGTCAGCCCGTCGATGCATGCGATGTGGTCCGGATCGAGGCCGTGGCGCAGGCCCAGAACGAACATCAGCATCAGTCCGGTGAACGACATCAATTCGGCATTCATCTGTATTCCTCGAAGTTCGGGGGAACCTAGGCCTTCAGCCATTGCTTCGAAATGGCGGCCCCGACCGTGTATTTCGGATCGACGAAGTTGCCGAGCCGCACCTTGCCGCACTGGCTGAGCAGCATGTAGGCGTCCCACTGGTCGTAGCCGAAATCCTTGACCATCCAGCGGATGAGCTCGCGATAGGCGATGCGGGTGGCATCCTCCAGCGGGCGCGCGCTGCCGATGGCCATGATCAGCTCGTCGGTTTCCAGGCGCGGCCATTCGATGGTCCACTGCTTGATCAGGTCGACCTGAATGGTGGTGACGGTCGGGAACTCCACCGCGGTGCCGCAGACCTCGCCGTCGCCCTGGCAGGCGTGCGCGTCGCCGATGAAGAGCCGGCCGCCCGGCGTGCGCACCGGCAGGTAGGTCACGCTGCCCGGGCCCATGTCGGGCAGGTCCATGTTGCCACCGTGGGCGTCGGGTGTGAGCGAGTTGATCGAGTCGATCTCGGGTGAGCAGCTCAGCGTGCCGATGTGAGGCTTGTACGGCAGCGTGACGCGCGGACTCCAGCGCACGTAATTCTCGTCCAGGTCGATCTTGCGTACGATCTCCGGCAGCGGCTCGTTCAGGGTTGCCGTGTAGCTGGTGCCGGTCAGTGCGCCGAACTCGGGAATCAGGCAGCAGGTGCCGCGCGGGTTGTCGCCGCGCGGCATCATCGACTCGATGTAGACGACCAGCGTGTCGCCCTTCTCCGCGCCTTCCACCATGATCGGTCCGCACTGCGGGTTCAGGTAGGGCATGTTGAGCAGTTTCGAGGGACTGTCGGATTCCTTCCGGATCAGGCCCTCGAAGGCATCGCGCGTCTCCACGACCACGCGGTCGCCGGGGCGGATCGTCAGCACCGGCTCGGAATACGGTCCGATGGTGTAGTGGAACTTGCCCTGGCGCGCCTCGCTCAGTTGATGGGTGACGCCGGCCCGCCCCCAGCCGACGCTGCGCACGCCGATGGTGGATTGGGCTCGCCAGTTCCCCGGGTGTGTGTGAAAAGCCATTGGATGCACTCCTTGTGGATGGTTGGGGATGCGGGTTCGCGGACCCGGTCCGGGCCCGGCTCCGATGACGGTGAATCGCAAGGCCGCGGCGGTCTCGCGGCGAGGCGGTTGTCGATCGACGGCGGCGCCTCGCCGCCGACGACCAGGGCGCTGACCTGTTCGATCGACAGCCGCCGCTGCTGGCTGGCCGTCCTGAGCATGCGGTAGCCCGCGGCCTCGTCGACACCGAAGGTCGTCATCAGCCGCAGCAGCGCATCGAAGACCAGCCGGCGCGAGCGCACGCGGTCGTTCAGGTCGGCAAGATCCTTTTCGAGCCGGCGCCCGCGCGCGAAAGCGTGGTCAGCGATCACCAGGGCGCTGTACACGCCGGACGAGCGGATTGGCTTGGTGATGCACGCGTGCGGTTCGTGCGACAGCATCCACTCGAGGCGGGCGCGCGTTTCCGAGCCGATCAGCGCGACGATCGGTATCGGCGCCGCGCCGCGCGGCCAGGGGAAGAGCCCGTCGTGCCCGGCCTCGACGTCGAAAAAGCAGACCTGTGCGCCGGCCGGATCGATGACGGCGTCCGGCGCCAGCAGTTGCGTGCTCAGGCCGAGCCGCTGTAATTGCTCGCACAGCGTGCGACCGTCGCGGTCGGCACGGTGCAACACCAGCGCGTGCAGTCCGCGGAAGTTCATGCGCGACATGGCCGGGCGGTCCTATGTCTGGCCGCCTTGCCGCGCCTGCGGCAAGGCGGCGCCGCGGGCCAGCACCGGCTGCGACGGGTCGAACCACACCAGATACGGGTCCGGCCGGATCGGCTCGCCGGCGGTGCGCACCACGTCGAACATCGCCCCCTCGACGGAGCGGCCGATGCGCGGCGTCAGGTAGCAGTGGTTGTTCGTGGGGTCGACGCGCACTGGACCCTGTGGCGCAGCGAAGCCCACTGCGCCGACGGCCGAACGCACCGCCTCGACGCTCGTCTCGCCCGCATCGCGCAGGGCGCGCGCCAGCAGGTGAACCGCCAGATAGGAGGCTTCGGCATCGGCCGAGGTGACGGCCTGCGGACCGAACTTGTGCCTGAAGCTGGCGACGAAGCGCTGGTTCTCCGGCGTATCCACGGTTTGCAGATAGACCGAGGACGTAAGGTGTCCCAATGCGGCGTCGCCACCGATGGCCACCAGCTCCGGCTCCGACAGCGTGCAGCTCGCCACGGGGACCTGCGCGAGGCCCAGCGACGGCTCGGCCTCGCGCAGCGCGCCGTAGGCCCGGCAGAACGCATAGCAGGACTCGCCAATTAGCGTGCTGAACACGACGTTGGGGCGCGCCGCGACGATTTCCTGGATGATCTTGCCGAAATCGGTGTCGCCCATCGGCGCGTAGCGCTCGTGCACGATCTCGCCGTCATTCTTCTGCACGATCTCGCGGAACATCCGGTTGCATTCCCAGGGCCAAATGTAGTTCGAGCCCACGCAGTAGATGCGTGGCCCGAAGGCCTCGACCAGGTATTGCGCCAACGGCACCACGTGCTGGTTCGGCGAGGCCCCCGTGTAGATCACGTTCGGGCTGCATTCGAAGCCTTCGTAGTGCGACGGGTACCAGAGCAGCGCGTCGCGCTTCTCCAGCAGCGGAATCAACTCCTTACGGCTCGACGAGGTGTAGCAGCCGACGACGTGGACGACCTCATGCTCGCGAATCATGGCTTCGCACAGTTCGCGGTATGCGTCCAGGCGGCCATCGGGATTCATCACCACCGGCTCGAAGCCGAAGTCGAACGATGGGTCGGCACCGATCTCTTCGATGGCGAGCATCGTGCCCTGGTACATCGCCGTGCCGATGATCGAATACGGGCCGGTGGTCGAGAACAGCACGCCGAGCGGCATCTGCCAGCGCTTGCGGTCAAGCATTGGCCGGCCCCGTCTTCTCCAGCGCCCGAGCGAGCCCGGCGGAGGTGTAGGCGAACAGGGCACCGATGGCCATCGACAGGGGCACCACGAGGTAGGCGTTGCCGAGGGTGAGCGTCGTCAGCGCATGGCTGTTGAACTTGTCCGGGTTCTGCGTCAGGAAGGCGAAAGTGCAGGCGTAGCCGTAAGTGGTCCCGGGGATCGAGGCGAACCATTTCGCTTTGGCCGACAGGATGTACAGCGCGATCGATACGGCCACCGCCAGCGCGGCCCACAGCGGCCCGCCGAAGATGCTAGCGCCGGGCACGGCGGCGATGACGAGCCCGGTAGTGGCAGCCACGAGGACACCGAAGGCATTGCTGACGATCGTGCTCCACAGCGCCGCCGAATTGCCTCCGGAATGGAAGAAGCAGGCCCAGGCGGTGAAGGCAGCCCAGATGAGGATGCCGCCTACGGACAGGAAGAGCCAAGTCGCGATGCCGCCGAGTACAGCCACGCTGAGGGCGAGTGACAGGAGAGAATTCATGCGGTCTCCAAGGCTGAAACGAATGAGAGAGGCCCGCCCGCCTCCGGCGAAGGAAGCAGGGAAACGAGTCGGGCCCGATGTACGGGTCAGATCACTTCGTCGCGCAGGCGCAGCCGGAAGGCTTCCGTCCGCTCGTGAAGCTCGACGGGGTTGATGACGCCGAGATCGATCACGAGCTTCTCGAACGCGGCCAGCCACTGCTCGTAGTAGCGCCAACTCGGGTCGTCGCGCGCATGCGCGGCTTCCCACTCGGCGATCGTGGAGATCAGGCTCTGCCGGAACGACTCCCACGGGTAGTTGCCGGCCTCCGACAAGGCCAGCGCCAGGCCGAAGATGCGGCCCTGCCAAGGTTCCTCGAACTGCAGGTTGTTGCACAGCGTGGGCGGCGCGGCCACGCCTCCGTTCAGCTGCCCGATCCTTTGTTTGCTCGCTTCTGCATCCACGGTGGTTCCTCCTGCCTCAAGCGGCGACCAGGCCCAGGCCCTGCATGGCCTCGGTACTGACCAGCGCGGCCAGCTTCTCTTCGCTCCAACCCTCGGTGCCGGCCGGCCGCTCCGGAACGACGAAATAGCGCACCTGTGCGCCGCTGTCCCAGATACGGATCTGCTTGCCCGGGTCCAGGTCGACGCAGAAGTCCTTCAGCACAGCGCGCGGCTCCTTGACGACGCGCGCCCTGAACACCGGATCCTTGAACCAGTACGGCGGCAGGCCCAGCAGAGGCCACGGCCAGCACGAGCACAGCGTGCAGCACACCATGTGGTGCACGGACGGCGTGTTATCAACGACGCGCAGGTTCTCGCCCTCGATGCCGTCGCGGATGCCGAGCTCGGCGATGGCCTTGTTTGCGTCCTCGAGCAGGCGCGCCTTGAATCCGGGATCGACCCAGGCCTTCGCGACCACCTTGGCGCCGTTGAACGGACCCATGTCGTGATCGAAGAAGCGGATCACGCGATCGACGGTGTCCACGCCGATCATGCCTTTCTCGCGGAACAGCGACTCGAGCGCCTTGGTCCGTGCCGCGTAGTAGCTCTCGGACTCGCGCTCGTGATGGTGGTGTTCGCCGTGTTCGCCGTGTTCGTCATGCTCTGCACTCATGAAGGGATCTCTCTTTCTCGATTCGGATGCGATGGGTTGGGACGGGAGTGATTTCGAAGCCGCGCGCACGCTGCGCTCAATCCGCCGCCGAGACATAGATTTCGAAGAAGTCGAAATAGATGACGTCAGCGCTGTCCGGGATGTCGTTCCAGACGTCGCGCGTGTTGAAGCGCACCAGGTAGATCGGCTGCGGCACACCAAGGCCGTCGGTGGGCACGCTGGCGGAGTAGAGCCAGGCGCCCTTGTAGACCTTCTCGATCACGCCGACCTTGTTGCGAAAGCATCCGGCGAGCCGCGTGTGCGGCGCCGCCGGCATGTCGTTGATGCGCACGCGCTCGCCTTCCTTGAACCTCGGATTGACAATCACGTCCCGATACGGGTTGTCGCCGGTATAGAAGTAGTCGACGACTCTCTGCGTGACTTCTGACGCGCCGACGTCGGGCAATTCGGCGTCAGGATTTTTCAGGAAGAAGTCAGTCTTCTCGTCCAGTTCCTTCTCGGTGATGTAGTTGTGCTTGATGAGAAAGTCGACCATCGCGCCCTGCCACTTTATGTAGTAGCGGTACTTGAAATAGTCGAGCGGATTCATCGCCTCGGCGCGAATCCGCAGGTCGGGCCAGGCCCAGATGCCCGTCCCCATCATGGTCGAGTGCACGCCGAACAGGCGCGCTTCCCATGGCTCGACGAAGACGCGCTTCTCGACATGGACTGGCCCGAGGCCGTCGACTCCGCCCAGGTACTGTTGGATCTTCAATTCGGTGCTCCTGTCTGTGAACCGGGAAAAAAAAAGCCCCCGGGGTTGTCGCCCCGGAGGCCTCTTCGCCAATTACCGTCTGAACTTTTCAAGGCGCCCGTGGCGCCGCCGAACGTACTGACCGGACATCCTGCGCCTTGCCTATCCTCTTCCTCGAGGGCGTTCGAAGCGCCGGAGACATCCAGCCGCGGCCCTGTGAGGGGACCGCTTCAGGCTTCCGTTCGGGGACGGCCTTGCAAGGACAATGCCAGAGACGCGTCCGACCCTCGGTTCCTCTATGGAGCTGGGGGTCGAACACCGGCGTTCCCGCCGTTCGCGACCAGCTCGAGCCCTGAATGGTGCCTGGATGTAGTGCCGCCGAAACCCATCCTTGGTGCCCTGCGCGACGAGCCGATCCAATCTGGTGCCGGCCAGTGGCTACGCCAGTCATGCACGGTAGGCTGTTCGCCCTCCATGCCCGCAGGCCGGCGACTTTCAGCAATGGCATGGCCTATCTCGGCGGCCCGCGTCAAAGAATGGGACCTGAAGATGCCGATCGGTGAACGAGACCTTGGCGCCGCGGCTGAAGTCTGCCTGCCGCAGCTGCGCAATCGGATGCAGGCGCGGCCAACTCGACGCACCGCACCGCACTTGGCGTGGCACTTGTCAGTGGTCTTCCAATAATCCCCTGCCTCAATATTCGGCCGACGCGAACAGGGGGCGTGCCGCTTGCGTCGCTGGCGCTCACCCGGTCCGTTAAGCGCAAGATCCCCTGGCCGATGGCACAGAGCTGTCTGATGCGCCCGGGACCGCACCGGATCGATGCTCGCGAGGGGATTGGCCAAATGTCCGCCGGAAGACCTTGCCGAAGTGACTGAGGTCGTTGAAGCCATGGCTGAAAGCAATCCCAGAGACACTTCGTCGGAACAACGCGGGGTCGCGGAGGTCGGCCGCGGCCCGCTCTAGTCGCCGCCGCCAGATGTAGCGCGACAACGAAGTCCCCTCCGCCTCCAGCAGCTGATTAATGTAGCGCGGCGAGAGCTTGAGGGCTGCCGATATCCCAGCCGAATCCATTTCCCCGTCGCTGAGGTGCAGTTCTACAAACTCTTTTACACGCATCAGCGCAACAGCGCGGTACTCCGACAGCGGCAGCGGTGACGCTGCGATCACTTCGTCAACCATCGCGCCGAGCAACTCGACAAAGTTTCGAGAGGCCTTGTCGGAACTTGCGGGGGTCAATTGCGGCCCACGCCGCGTGAGATTGGCAACGTAGCCGAACACCAGCGGGCACAAACTCGAGGCGTTTTCGAAGCTGACGGCCGTTGCACGCTGCAATCCCACCGAACGCTGTGACAGTGCACTGCGCGGCAACTTGACGCAGGCGATGCTCACGGGCTCGTTCAGACGAAGCAGGTAGGGCCGGTTGGCGTCGCACAACGCTCCATCGCCAGCGGACAAAAGCACGCTCTTGCCATCCTGCTCGGCTTGCAGCCGCCCGGATACAACGAAGTTCACCACCATGGAGTCGCTGCTTGCACGTGCAATGCTCAACGGGCTCCTTGCCGCCGCGTGCGCCGTGGCGTGTATGCGCCAAAGATTCAGGCCGGGCAACTCGACGCCCTCAATCGACGCCCTCAATCGACGCCTCGAAATCCTCCCCATCGCGGTGCGCGCAATCCAGGTCGACCACGTTGCGGCAAACGACGTCGTGCCAGTACTCGAATTTCTCGCCACGACGCATTCC
>Ga0105238_10003231_pt1 | contig 16280 bp, 11 predicted proteins | sample KBSC34metaG_FD_81526 | JGI IMG/M metagenome (GOLD analysis project Ga0105238, IMG submission 81526) | Corn rhizosphere microbial communities from Kellogg Biological Station, Michigan, USA - KBS C3-4 metaG | ecosystem: Host-associated > Plants > Roots > Rhizosphere > Soil | place: Michigan, USA... | reverse complement strand
CGGACGCCGTGGCCCTCTACGGCTCCGGCTGGAACAAGATGATCGACGACGTCTCGGACGCCTTCTTCGTCAACTACAAGCTCGGTGCGCCTATCGCGCACGCGAGCGATTTCTCGCCTTCCGCTGAAGCGGCCGCGGCCGACATCGAGGTTCCGGCCGCCGCGACCAAGACGATCACCACGACGTCATCTTCTTCCTTCCCGGTTGGAGGCGGTGGCGGCGGAGGCGGCGGTGGCGGTGGCGGCGGTGGCGGTGGCGGTGGCTCCACCTCTCCGGCGCCCGACACGAATGCGCCGACGCCTCTCTTCACGGCCCCGGGCCTCAACGCGACGCTCTCCGGCACGGTGTCGGTCCAAGCGACGGCTTCCGACGACGTCGGCGTGACCTCCGTCCAGTTCCTGATCGGCTCGACCCCGATCGGCACCGTCACTTCGGCCCCCTACAGCGTATCGCTCGACACGACCGGCTTCGCGAACGGCAGCTACACCCTGGCCGTGCGCGCGAGCGACGCGGCGGGCAACGTGGGCGTCGTGACACGCCCCGTCAGCATCTCTAACAGCGGCGCTCCTGATACGACCCCTCCCACGGTCTCCTTCACGGCGCCTGCCTCCGGCGCGACCATCTCGGGAGCCACCGTGTCCCTTGCCGCCACCGCCTCGGATAACGTCTCCGTCGCTTCGGTGAAGTTCCTGATCGGTTCGACCACCATCTCGACCGACGTCTCTTCGCCGTACACGGCGACGCTCGACTCGACCGGCTACACCAACGGCAGCTACACGCTCAGCGCCGTCGCCAAGGATACGGCCGGCAATTCCGCCACGACCACCGAATCGGTCACGATCTCCAATGCGGCTCCTGACACCACGCCTCCCACGGTCTCCTTCACGGCGCCTGCTTCTGGCGCCACCATCTCGGGAGCCACCGTGTCTCTTGCGGCCACCGCCTCGGACAACGTCTCCGTCGCCTCGGTCCAGTTCCTGATCGGCTCGACCAGCATCTCGACCGACGTCTCCTCTCCGTACACCGCGACGCTCGACTCGACCGGCTACACCAACGGCAGCTACACGCTCTCGGCCGTCGCCAGGGATACCGCCGGCAACTCGGCGACGACGACCCGGAGCGTAACCATTTCGAATGGTGGTGCCACTACCGTCGCGAGTGCTGCGGCTGCCTGTGCCAATGAGGCCTTCCCCACCACAGGGACTATCTACTACGTATGTGATTGCGGGAGCGGGGCAGATGCGTCCTGCGTCTCCGGCAGCGACTCGAACGACGGTTTGTCAAAAGCGTCCGCATGGAAGACAGTGGCGCATGCACAGTCCAGTGCGTTCAATTCGGCCCCGCCGGTTCTACCGTCGCCTTCTGCCAGGGCGGATCATTCGCCGTCAACGCCGATCCGCAGATCGCCAACACCCACACGACCGCGGCTTCACCGCTGCTGATTCGGGACTACGTTCCGACGTGGAGCAACCCGAGCCACAACAAGCCGCGACTCAATGTTGCCTCAGGAGTGAAGGGCCTGTTCTTCTTCAATGGCGGCGCGGTCTCCCATGATGAGGGCTACCGCGTCCTCAATCTTGACTTCGAAGGCGGCGGCGTGGCGCAGACGGGCGTCGTGGCCGGAAACGATGTTTCCGACATCTCCATGTGCAACCTGACCATCAACGCCTTTTCGAGCGGTGTCTACGTCGCCGGATCCAACAACGGCGGCACCGTCACGGGATACTGCACGGGATCCGGTTCGCTTGGCGACCCGTACGTATGCCCCGGGCAACAGGCGCGGATCTCCCTGCGCGGATCGACGATCACGAACAACGCCCAGATGGGGTATCTCGGAGGGTGCGACCAGTGTTCAGTGCAATATAACCACTTCGAGTTCAACGGCGGCACTGACGCGAGCGTGCATGGCATCTACTATGGCGGCGTCGAACCGACGGTCGGCGGCGTGACAAATGAAGGTTGGGCGACCGGCGAGATCATTCAGGGAAACGAGATCATCGACAGCCGGCCATCGGGAGGATCGTGTAACGGCGTTCAGCTCGTTGTGCATGGCTCGCATAACCGAATGCAGATTACCGACAACACTCTTCAGATTACCGGTGGTCACTCTACGGGCGGGTGCTACGGCATCAGCGCGGTCAGCGGAAACCCCTATGCGGAATCAATCAAAAACCTCCTGATCGCGCGCAACACGATCATCTCTCCAGGCTACATCGGTATCCAGGTGCAGACGACGCAGGGCGCGGTGATCGAGAATAACCTCATCCTCGTCGACGGTCCGTCCACGGCCGCGATATCGAGCGGGCAGTCGTTCACTTCGAACAGCGAAGACGACGACGCCCCATCTCCGGACGGCATTACCCAGGTCACCGCGACTGGCACGATTATCCGGAACAACACGGTCTACTTCAACGACGGCAGCAACTCGGCCAGCCGCCAGGGGGTGTTCATCGGCGGAGGCGGGCGCGACTACGTCGTCGCCAACAACGCGATCTACAACGTCTCGTCCTCGAACGGCTTCCAGTGCTACCAGTTCCAGGCTGGCAGCGCCGTGCTGACCGGCGGACCGATCTCGACGACACTCAGCAACTACACTGGCATCACCAACGGCGCCTTCGACATCACGATCAACGGCGTCCTGAGGCACATCACCGGAATTAACCTGTCGATCGCCCCCCAAAGCCACGCCACGCCAAAATCCATGAACGGCGTCGCGACCGCAGTTAAGGCCGCACTTCAGACCGTGATTCCGGGATCTTTCGCACAATGGACCGGCACGGCCGTGGAAATAACGACCGCCGCCGCAACGACAGCGACGACGATCACAGCTGCATCTGCGCCCACGACCGGCGGAACCGATGTGTCCGCCCTCCTCGGTCTCACGGCTGGCACAGGGGCGACCGTGGGATCCACCTATGCCTCGGTGGACTACAACCAGTGCTACGCCCCGTCAGTTAGCTCATTCGCATGGGACAATTCGACCGGCCTTTCGTTCTCGAGCTGGAAGTCAGCGCTCGGGTTCGACACGCACAGCCTCAATGCTGCGCCCGGCTTCACCCTGTCCGGAATGAGCGGATATGACTTCACCCCCGCAACCGGCTCTGTCCTCATCGGGGCGGGCAACGCCACGTATGGCGCCGCTACCGACTATTACAACAACACGCGGCCAGTTCCTCCTGATATCGGCGCGTTCCAGCACTCTTAAAAAAGCGTTTGCTTCCTATGTTCACTCTTCCCTGGCGAAAAGACGCCGTGCGCACCATTCTAGGCCTCGTCCTCGTCGTAGGCCTTCTCTGTGGGGGCCTCCACGACATCTTCTTCCACGTGAACATCGCCCACGCCGCCAACACCGTCTCGTCCGCCGTCTATCAAGATCTGAACGCAGATGGTCGGGTCGACAACATCCGGATCACCTTCGATGAGAACGTCACCGGCTGCACGTACGAGGCGGGGGACTGGGGCATCACGACGGCGGGCACGATCAACGTCACGGCCGTGACCGGCATTTCCTGCACGGGTACCGACGCCGTCTTGAACGTAGCCATCACCGCCAACGCGAACGTTACCGGCGGCGTGACGGCCCCGACCATCACCTACACGGACCAGGGCACGACGGGCAGCGTGACGCTTGCTTCGGGGGCCTTGACCGCCAAGACGATCTCGCCGACCGACGGCGCACCACCAGTCGCGCTGTCGGCAGCGTACTCGTGTAACAGTGGATGCAACATAACGTTCAGTCCGGATGGCATCACACTCACCCTCTCGGCAGACTCCGGAACCGTCATGACCTGGGCCGACGCCGACTGGACGATCACGGGCGGGGGCATGGCATTGACCAACGAGACATCGGGCGGCACGACCGGATCCAACCCCAATATCCGCCTCGCCTTGACCGCGACCCCCCTTACGACTGGATCCAGCGGGGCGGCTCCCACGGTCGCTTACACCAACAACGCCAACCGGGTACACGACGGCGCCGGCAACAACCTGGCGAGCTTCAGCGCGAAGACGGTCACCGACGGCGCCTCCCCGGCGATCATCTCGGCGAACTATCTCGACGTCAACGGAGATGGGCGTATCGACGCAGTGCGGTTCAACACCACTGCCGACACTTCGCTTCACTGTCAGGGCTATTCGAGTACCTCAAACTTCTCCGTAGGCACCGCAGGCACGGTCGGCGTGACCTCGTCCGCGACTGATACCTGCTCCTCGAACGGTACGAACGCATTCACCGTCTCCTTGGTTTCGCCTGGGGCGGTGCACACAACCGGGGGCTCTACCGCGCCTGTGGTAACCTACACGCGCATCGGTGCTGGCCAAGGCTTCCTGGACGGCGCAGGCAATAACATCGCCACCACGTCGAACATCACGGTCACCGACGCCGCCGCGCCCGTCCCGGTCTCTGCCGTCTACCAAGACACGAACGGTGATGGCCAGGTGGATCGCATCCAGCTGACGATGTCCTCTGACACCGGCCTCTCGGACAGCTATTCCGATGGCGACTGGACTGTAGGTGCCGGCACGGTGGGCTTAGCCAACGAGACGAATGTGACCCAGTCAGGCAACGTCCTGACGGTCCTGACCTCGGGAACCGCCTCAATGACCGGCGGCGCTTCGAATCCGACGATCGCCTACACCAACAACAGCAACAGGCTTCAAGACACTGCTGGTAACTTCACCCCGACCTTCAGCGCGGTTACGGCGACCGACTCCGCCGCTCCCGTCATCATTTCCACCACGCCCGCGAACAACGCGACGAACGTCTCCGCCAGCTCGAACATCGTCGCTGACTTCTCCGAGAGCGTCGTGCCCGCGACCTGCTCCTTCAGCTCGACGCCCGATCCTGGCGGCTTCGCGGCGATCACCAACTCCGGCAATTGGTCGGCCGGCTCGAACGGCCAGTCGTCATCCCGCGTGACTCTCTCGCATACCGCCTACGCCGGCTCGGCTTCGGTCACCGCTGCCGTGACGAACTGCGCCGACTCTAGCTCCAACGCGTTGGGCACCGGTCCGGTACCCAGCTCCTGGACGTTCACGATCGCCGCTGCCTCTGACGTCACTCCGCCCACGGTTTCTTTCACAGCGCCCGCCTCGGGCGCCACGGTGAGCGGCGGCTCCGTCTCGCTCGCAGCCAACGCCTCTGACAACGTCGCGGTCGCCTCGGTGCAGTTCCTTATCGGCTCGACAGCGATCTCAACCGATTCCTCTTCGCCCTACACCGCCACGCTGGACTCGACTGCCTTCGCGAACGGCAGTTACACCCTCTCCGCGGTCGCCAGGGACACGGCCGGAAATTCCGCGACGACTACCGAATCTGTCACCATTTCGAACGCCGACGTCACTCCGCCCACGGTTTCTTTCACAGCGCCCGCCTCGGGCGCCACGGTGAGCGGCAGCTCCGTCTCGCTCGCAGCCAACGCCTCTGACAACGTCGCGGTCGCCTCGGTGCAGTTCCTCATCGGCTCGACATCGATCTCGACCGATTCCTCTTCGCCCTACACCGCCACGCTCGACTCGACCGCCTTCGCGAGCGGCAGCTACACCCTCTCCGCGGTCGCCAGGGACACCTCAGGCAACTCTGCGACGACCACAGAATCCGTCACCGTCTCGAACGCGGCTCCTGCTGGGGGAGGCGGCGGTGGCGGTAGCAGCTATATGCCGCCGCAGGCGCCCTCCATTTCGGTTACTGCTCCTTCGAGCGGCTCCTCGTACGTCGCCGGCAGTTCCGCCAGCATCCTCTGGAACGCGCTGAACGCCTCGTATGCCTACTTCTCGATCCTATTTTCCCCCGATCTGGGCGTCCTCTGGACTGCCGTGAATTCTCACGTGGACGGTGTAGCACGCTCGCTCCACTGGTCCGTACCCGCTTCAGCGACGACGACGCAGGCCGTAGTGAGGATCGTCGGTTTCGATGGGCAGGGGACCCAGCTTGCTGCTGCGACCGGAAACGCGTTCACGATCTTCGGCACGGCTCCTGCGGCCGAATCCCCGTCCTCTGTTAGCAACCTCCCTCCTGTGGCCACGAGCGGCACCGCGTATGACCCGCAGGCGGCCCTGGCGGCGTCGGTATCCATCGATGCCGACAAGGGATTGAGCTCTGCAGCCGCTCCCGGCGCCTGCCAGCCCGGGTCGCTCATCAAGGGCTCGCTTCCGGCTGTCTACTACTGCGGCGCGGACGGCAAGCGCTGGGTCTTCCCGAATGAAGCCGCCTTCCGCACCTGGTATCAGGACTTTTCCTCGGTCATTCCCGTCTCCGACGAGATCCTTTCATCCATCCCGCTCGGTGGCAACGTGACCTATCGCCCCGGCTCGCGGATGATCAAGGTACAGTCCGACCCAAAGGTCTATGTTGTCGATTATAACGGCATCCTGCATTGGGTCGAGACGGAAGATGTCGCTCGCCGCCTCTACGGCGAGAGCTGGAAATCGAAGATCGACGACATCTCCGATGCCTTCTTCGTAAACTACAGGGTGAGTGACTCGATAGGCGGTTGAAAGCGGCCCGGTCCCGCTGACAGAGGCAGGTTGGATCCTTCTCGGGCCTGGAAGACTCATTCCACGCCGACGAAGGTCAAGACACCGTGTCTATAGGGCTAGTTCTGCTGCAGCTTACGCTACGAAGTGTTTGGCACCCGCGATAGGCAGAGATAAGATCCGTCAGTAATAGGTCACGGCCACCTTCGATGCTTCGCTGGCGACGGAGAGACACGAATGTCAAAAATTGCCGATTTGGTAGCCAATAGGCGATTTGCCATTGGCACGCTGGTCTCATCACCTTGTCCTCTGACGGCAGAGGCCATCTCCCTGAGCGGAATTGATTTCATGTTCATAGACACCGAACATGCCCCTATTGCAATTACCAATGCCACCACGATGATCCAATCGGTTGCGGGACGATGCCTCTCTTTTATCAGGACGAGTGACTCAGGCCCGACATCGATTAAACAGGCGCTCGATACCGGATGTGACGGGATTATCGTGCCTCAGGTAAACTCCTCGGCCATTGCTAGGAAGGTTTCGGCAGCGGCGAAGTACCCGCCCCTCGGGACGCGAAGTGTCGGGATTTCTAGAGCTCACGGATTTGGAAAAACATTTTCGACATACATTGAAAGCGCTAACCGGGACGTCAGTCTGTTTGTCCAAATAGAACATATATCCGCCGTTGACGATATCGAAGCGATCTGTCGGGTTTCTGGGGTCGAAGGCATTTTTATCGGCGCGAACGACTTGTCTGGCAGCCTCGGAAAGCCAGGACAAGTGAATGACATCGAGGTCCAGAATGCCATCTCGCGAGCGATCGACGTAGCACTTCGCGAAGGAAGATTGGTTGGGGCCTTCGCTGCCACCGATCTGATGGCAAAAGCTCTCGTCACGAAGGGGGTAAATGTCATAGCCGTAGGGACGACTCTTGCACGACTAATGTCTGCGTGCGAGTCGACTGTCACTACATTACGCAATCCAGCGTAGCGCGTTAGGCTCCGAAGCCTGTGACATTGCGGCAGTTGCGCGCGAGTCCTTGCCCCATCGGTGAGAAGTCGTGCCGAGGCCGTTCTTGGGGACGTCGGTCGGAGGCCCCGCGCATGGCAGTGCTTGTAGATTCAGGGTGTATTGGTATCCTCCCCTTTGCGGGGAGGCTTGCGATGAGTGCAATGAAACGGTACCTAAGCGGGATCCACGAAAAATTCGGCCATCTCGCGACTTGGCTACCAGACGACAAACTGCGACTTGGTGATGTTGGCATTCTCGAAAAGGGTCGCTTCTTTCGAAAAACGACGCTTAAGGCCCTGCGGATTCCGTTCAAACGACGCTTGGGAAATGTGGGTGGAGACTGGGACCACTCGTCAGGTTCTGATGTGTCCGTCGATTTCGGCGGTAAGGCCGAGTCGGGCGCCGAAGGCGGTCCGGGCGGGCGGGCTCTGGTGAATCTCGGATCGAGTGGCGCTTTTCTGTTCCAAGCTCTCGGTTGTCGTTCCCAGACCATAGAGGACATGGGACGTGCGGGAGACGAGATACTTCTCGCATTCCGTGCCGGGGACTACGAGAAGAATTGGGTCGTGATTGATCGGCTTGTTACTGCAAGATCGGCAACCGTTGTGATTTCTGATTCGGCGACCGCGTGCGTCGAGTTCGCCGGGAAAGCCCCAATAACGTCCGTGCCGGCTCTCGCTGATGCGTCGTTAGGGATTAAGGTCGAAAAGTGGGAGGGCGAGGTGACTCGGTTTGTTACGGCAACCGACCTTTCGCCAATGTTCGGCGCTTCGCGCCTACGCGCGGCGCTATTTGGACAGCCCCGGGTTGACCCTCTTCGAGCCGATGAGGCGATTGTCGATGCAGAGCCAAAGAAAGCAGGAACTCTGGCTGCCGTTACAATTGAAGAACAGATTGGTACGCTATGACGATCGCCCGTCGGGCGTTATTCTAGATGCGCGTCCTATTTCTGGCTGCCAATCCGATGGAAACAACTCGCCTGGGTCTTGCGAGCGAGATCCGCGACGTGAAAGCCGCGGTTGAGCGTGGTCGGCTTGGCAAGGCATTGGATCTTTGCCCGGAGCTCGGCGTGCGCATCAACGAACTTCAACATCTTATCGACCGCGACCGGCCGGATATTGTTCACTTCAGCGGACACGGTAGCGCCAGTCGGCGTGAGATCGTTCTCCACGACGGGAACGACGATGCTTTCCCGGTTCCGATGGAGCCATTCGCGACCTTACTTGCCGGCGTCACGGGAGTCGTTCTGAACGCATGCTGGTCGGTTACCCAGGCAGAGACGATTGCTCGGCGTGGTCCGTGGGCCATCGGAATGGCGGGAGCCATCCACACCAGCGACGCGCGACGGTTTTCGGAGACATTCTATGGCAAATTAGCAGACGGTCGATCTATCGCCGAAGCCTTTGAGGGTGCGAAGCTACAACTAGAATTGGAACGTCGTAATGGCGCCCCGCTGCCGCGTCTGATCCATGGTCTTGATTCCCGAGAACTGTCCAAGACAGCGGAACTCACAGTTGACCAAGATATCCTGACGATCGAAGAGCACAGTTCTATCAACAGCTATACGCTGGGCTCTCCGCCGGGAACAACTCACCGTGACGGCCAGTCAGACAACCAACGTTTGATAGGTCGGCCGCCACGTATCATCTCTAAGAGACCGATGCCTCCGCCTTTTGACCGGACCAAATGGATGCATTGGCTGGCACGTCTGTACAAGACCGAAGTTGCTACGATGTTGTCCGGAAGCGGAAGCGTAGGAGTAAATGGCCTTGCCCGCATGAGAGATAGAGCTGAGAAACACCCATCCTTCTTACGACTTGCCGGCCCGCGGCAACTAGTGAGCGACGTCGACATTGCTCTCTCGGCTTCGAATCGTTTAGGGATGACCCCAGGAGAGGGTCGGTCGAGCTACAAGCGTCTATCGCGGCCACTTGTTTTTGCACTATCGCCAGCACACGCTGCGTCTCTCGCGATAGTCATGTGCATAAAGGCGCGAAAGCGACTTCCGGTTAAGATAACATTTCGTTTCGCACACTCAGTTGAGATGGCAAAGTATGCGGTTAAGGACGCGTTTCCGGCGCCGGTACATTGTTTCACACTGACGCTGTCCACGGCCGCCTTTCTTCTCCAAAGTAGCGAGTCATGTAACTACGTGCCCCACATGATTTTGCCGAGTATGAGCCACGGCGTAGTTACTCCCCGCCGCATTATTCTCGCCAATACGACCAACGCCTATTCAGGGCGCTTTCTATTTATGCGCAGCCCACCGTCTTCTGAATCGTTCCTCTACGACGATCTTGTGCGCGCGGGGCGCATTGGATCTCGCGATACCAGTAGCGAAGAGATGGAGCCAGACGATGTGTCCGCCACCCTGGCTGACGGAAGTCTTGACGCGAAGGCAATTATTGGTTTTCCTCACTATAGGTTTCAAGAGGCATTCAATGGTTGCAGACTTCTAAACGACCCATACGATGACTTGAGCCGCAAAGAGATCGTGCTCTTCGTTCGACGAGAGATCATGGCGGACAAAGAAGTTGCGCGGGAGATCAGCATAGCCGTTCGTGATGCCTGGATGAGCTTGCGGCAAGATGTCCATCTAAGAACTGATTTGGTCGAGAACTTGGTTAGTAATCCGGAATACGTTCAAGTGCTATCGCGTTCTACTGGGCTAAGTAATACTGCATTCTTTTGATTGCGCGGTAGTCGAACTAGGAAACAGAAGGGGACGTCGTGGATCACATTATCGTCAGACCGGCTGTTGAAGGCGACATTTCATCTGTCATTTCCATCGAAGGACAGTTGCGCGAAGACCGACCTACAGCGGAAGATGAGGGCTTTCTTTTATCAGGCGGCGACACGCCAGAGTCGTATGCTGAGTTCGTGTCTTACCGCTCGTTCTATGTTGCTGTTGCCAAGGAGGATGTGGTGGGATTTGCCTTCGCGCTTCCCCCTGGAAGTACTAGGCTAGCGAGGCTAAAGGCAATCAAGGAAAAGTTCAGACTAGAGAAAGAGAAGGATGTGTTCGATAGGCCTGAGGTCGCCTGGATGGCCAAAATCGGCGTGGCGCCCGCGTTCATGAGGCAGGGGATCGGCGGACGCCTCTACCTTTCTGTTCTAACGCCTCATCCTGAATGGCACACAGTGACTACCACCGTATTTAGCCCGCTTAGAAACCTTCCATCGGAGCAGTTCCATGAGAAGCTGGGATTCGAGCCAATCGGGAATCTGCCGCTAGGAAATCGAGGAACGCTGTCGAATGTCTCCTGCAGGGTTCATTATCGCTCGCCCCGATCAGCGTGAAGTCGGGTCGGTGGCACCGTCTTTAGGAATCAGGTGCTGTTCGATAGATCTCGCCGCTGGCCTCGACGCCGAGGTCTTCGATGACCCCGCCTCTGACGAGGTCGAGGATCGTCGGATCCTGCATCGATCCCGTTGCCTCGGTGTACACGTCGAAGTAGGCGGCCTTTATCCCGAGCGACGGCAGCAGCAGCCCCGCGAACGCTCGTGCACCAGATCCCACGGCGAGCCGCGGCCCATCCGCTAGGTCCGAGCCGACCACCGCACGAGCGACAATCCGCCCATCCCGACTCTCGACTACGGGTCCACCGCTCATACCGGAATCGAGCGGGCATGAGATCAGGACGCCTGCGCCGCTGTGGATGCCGTGCGCCTCTACATGCTCGACGACCTCACCCGCACGACCTTCGAAGTCGAACGACACGCGCGCGCGGAACCTCTGCTCGGCGTAATCTTCCTCAACCCGCTCGCTCCTGAACGAAGGGTATCCGAAGGCGGATACGGAGGTGCCCACGGGAATCGCGGGAGTTGAGTCGATCGGAAGACGTACGTCGAAAGCGGTACCCGCATCATCCGACAAGGTGACCGACAGGAGAGCGATGTCCGAATCGTCCCGCCACCAAGCCATGTCCATCCTGGCGGGCGGTGCGCCGGACAGGATGACATAGACCTTGGTGGTGCCCAGTTGAGGCGGCGCAGCTCGGGAGATGCCCGGAAGCGGGCTTGCTGCCGAGCGCCGCAGATACGGGTCGAGCGTGGTCGCATAGTGCAGGCTGTGGGCCGCAGTCAGCAGGAACGCCGTCTTACCGTCGGCGACGCCGACCACAAACGCCGTGCCGAGGCCGATCCACTCGCCTTGGCCCGTTGTCGCGGCGAGCGGAAGCACGCAGCGCTTCATCTGCTCTTGAAGGGACGGTGGCATGACCGCGGAGTCTAGCGAATAGCAGGGCACGCGGCGTACGTGACGAGAAGGAGCCAGATGGCTCACCAGGATATGCTGGTCGGAGGAGTCGGGCGAAGCGAGCCGCAACGGGTGGGGTAGAATTGAAAGAGTGGTCGCCGACTCCGATCGCCGGCCGGGCGCCTCTATCCCGGGAAACCGCCAATAACCTGAAATTGCTATGACCTTCGCCAGTGAGTCGTGTCCGCATCACGTCGTCACCTGCCTGAACGAGTTTGAATTTGTCCGCAAGTACCGGTGCGCCAGCTGCGCGGCCGTCATGATGTGCGCTTGCGACGAGGACGTCGGCAGGGCGTTCTTGCCACACCAGTTGAAAGCGGGATCGGAATACGGCACTCGATTGCGGGTTCGCGTGACACTGGGGTTTCGGCCCGGCGTATGCCGTGAATGCCGCGGCCTTCCTCCGGAAGCGCATCCGACGGCCGAGAGCCACGGCCGCACCTCGAAGATCAAGCGGTACTACTGGAGGGAGCTGTGGTTTCTGGAACAGCGCCTCTTTCGCGATTGGGCCCTTGAACGTGGCCTCTTGCCGGCCGACGCGAAAGGTCCCGAGGCCGCCGCGGTTCGGGCGGAATTTGCCGGGCGCGCGCTCTCGGAGATCAAGGCCCTGCATGCGGAGAAGCCGAAGTACACGTTCGCAGAAGAATCGCAGGACGACGTATTGCGACGGCACTCCGTGGAGGTCGTCGACCTGCGGGTCACGTACGCCCGGAAGAGTGACAGCCGCCGGGCGCAGGTGTTTGACGGCACCGAGCGGGTCTCCGTGGAGGAATACGTCTCGCGCCATTACGCGCGGGAGGGCTGGAACGTGCTGCCCCTCGAGAGCCGGCCGCTGCACGTGCTCTTCGGCGTATACATGTGGCTCGTCATCCAGGATCCGGCCGACGATCGCGGACGCATGGTCATGGTGGGCGACCGGCGAGACTCTGACGCGGGTCGGAAGACGACGCCGATCTGGTTTCAGCAGCCGGAGGACTTCGGCACGGCCGGCTACGGGGTCCGACGGGCGGATGCCGTAGCGACCCACCTCCTCTCAGGCGGGATGTTCGAGCGCGAGGGCCTGCTCTGGCTCTTCGACTACTGGCTGGAGCCGAGTTGGTCGCTCCGCAACTACCTCTGGGCTCACAAGGACGAGGACGTGCGCGTTGCGAGGCAGCTCGCGAAGACGCTCCCGCCGGCGACGATCGTGGAGATCCTGAGGTACCTGGTCGAGGACTACTGGGGCCGCTACCTCGGCTGGCCGGACCTCCTCGTCTGGAGAGGCGGCGAGTTCTTCCTGGCGGAAGTGAAGTCGTCCGGCGACAAGCTCTCGGAAGAGCAGAAGCGCTGGGTCGGCGACAACGCGGGGCGGCTGCGGCTGCCCTTCCGGCTCGTCAAGCTTCACAAATCAGCCGTAGCCGATTGAGCGGACTCCGGATCACTTGGTGAGCTGGCACATGCTCAGGTCGCACGTCGGGCAATGGTCCTTGCCCCCGCAGTCGCCGACGGCGCCGGTGCAGGCGACCGTGGGCTGCATGAGGCAGAACCGTGGGCAGTCTGCGTCCGCCATGCAGGACTGGCCGCCGGTGCAGGTCCCGCATTCCTTCGCACACGTACCAGTGGTGATCGAGGAGCTCGCGTCGACCGTCCCCTTGCAAACGAGGCCGGGCGCGCACTGCGGTTGCTGCGTCGGCGAGGCGGTGCAGGCCCCGCCCTCGCCGATGTTCAGCGCCGAACAGCGCCCTTGCGCGAAGTTGTAGGGCATCGGTTGATCCGTGCTCACGAGGCACGTGAGACCATCCTGGCACTGGGAGAGCTCCGGCACGTTGAGCTTCGTTCCGTCCTTCGCGACGAATTGTTTGACCGTCACCTCGCAAAGCTCACCCTCTCCCTTCAAGGGCGTGCATGCGTACGCGGTTTGCTGGGCACAGGTCGGATCGGTCGTGGTGTCGGCGCAGTAGAGCCCGGCTGCGCACTGCTGGACGATCGCCGAGGTGCAGACGCCGCCGAGCGGCACGGGCGGCAGGCAGGCGTAGCTCAGCGTGGGCGACCCAGGACACTTTGTCGTCGGGAGGCACGAGAGCCCGGGCGAGCAGGTGAAGCTCACGTTCGGCGGATTCGTGCAGACCGAAGGGGGCTCGTCGCCGCATCTGTTGTCGCACTCTTCGCCCGCCGCGCGGGTCGAGGCCGGGTCGGCGCACTTCATGCTGATGGGCAGGCAGAACCCGCTCAAGCACAGCCTGCCGTCCGTGCACAGCTGGCCGTTCTCGGCGCACGGCACGCCAGGAGCGCAGCCGGGAGAGGGTCCAACCCCTCCGGTCGCGCCGGACGGCGCGCCGCCCGCGCCGCCAGACGGAGCCGCCCGCCCGCCCGCCCGCTCGCCTCCGCCGCCAGTGCAGGCGGAAAAGATCACGAAGGCCGCGAGGGCGAGCCCCGCTGCCGTCCGTCCCTGGCTCCTCACGGGAACCTGCACGATGCGAGGCAGTCGCGCACCCGGCTCTCGCAGAGCGCCCGCCCGAGGTCGTTCCTCACGCCGAAGCCCGCGAACGGGTTTCCTTGCTGCGCCACCGCCTCGCAGTCCACTTGGCAGGACGACTTGCACCGAGAATACGCCAGGCCTCGGTATGCGAGGAAGAGGCCGGCGACCAGGCCGACCGATAGAAGCGCGGGCCCCACCACGGAGCCGGACCGCACCCGAGAGGCGAGGAGGGCAGCGCCCCAGACGCCGAGCGCACCCGCGAGAACAAGCGAGCCGGTGCCGACCAGCCGGGCCGTGCGCGCTGCATCGGGATCGAAAGCGAGCCGCATCGTCTCGTTGAAGTCGCCCGCGATGTTGCCGAAGTACGCTTGCCGGGCGACGACGACGGCAGCCCCCGCCCCGAGGAGGACGAGCCCTGCGCGGGTGCGCTTGGCGATGCTTCCGGGGGTGACGGGGGCAGCCGGGAGCGTGGGCATGACCGCCATGGGAGCTGTCGGAGCTTGAGCGCCACCGTCCGGCGACGCTGGCCGGCTTTGGCGAAATGCCTCGTCGATTCGCCTGTTGGCCTTCGCCCTGATGGTCCGCTGCACGACGAACCCCGCGACGGCGACGACTCCGATTACGACAGGGAACGAAGTGATGAGCGATTCGAGGCTGGTACCCATCAGCCTGCCCGCCTTCCCGGCAGCTCGTGGAACTCGCGCCTTGGATGGGCGGTCACGCCGCGCTCTGGTCGCGCGCTCGGCGCGACGCGCCCTGCAGCGACGCCCGGCCTTGGCGGCAGCTCGGCAATCCCTGCCTCTCTCCCTCTCGTGATCATTCCTGATCCTCCGTCCGCGTTCGTGGGGTCTCGAATAAGGCCGGGAAGCGTCCTTCCGCGCCGAATTCCTGGTCGCTTCCCGAGCCCTCCGGTACGGTGCCCGTCGATGATATGGACACAGAAATCCGGGAATATCTCGACCACCTGGTCCTAGACCGGGAGCGGGCACCGAACACGACGGACCGTTACGCGGCATTGCTTCAGCGGTTCGCAGCGTTCGTGCGCAAAGACCTCGGACGGGCCTCGGCGGCGCCATCAGATGTCGATCGGCGGTTGGCCGAGTTGTTCGTTCGCCACGGAGGCGCGGACTCCGGCGCGCACCATGCTCCGTCCACTCGCAACGTCCGCCTGGCAGCGTTGCGCGGGTGGTTCCGCCAGATGGTCGCGACAGGCCGGCTTGACCGGGACCCGACCGTCGGCCTCCTCTCGGCAAAGGTGAAGGCGAACTCGCCCGGGTACGTCACCGAGACCGAGTTCGAACACCTATGCGCCGTGGTGACCGAGCGGGCGACCGAGTCATACGCGGCTCGTGACGGGGCCTTGTTCAAGGCAATGATGAACTGCGGCCTGCGCATCTCTGAGGCGCTCTCGCTCGACCTCGCCCAGGTGGACCTCGAGGCCCTCTGCTTCCACGCCGTCATGCGGAAGGGGCGGACCCGCGAGGACGTCGTCATGAACCGTTCGGTCGCTGATGCCCTCCGGCGCTGGCTGATCTACCGGCCTGGCTACAAGAACGCCGCGACCTCCGATGCGGTCTTCCTTTCAGACCGCGGCAGGCGCTGGTCCGCCCGGGCCGTCCAGCGGACTTTCCGGCGGTATGTGGACATGGCCGGATTCGGCCACAAGCGTCTGACGCCCCACAGCTTGCGCCACTCCTGCGCGACCGCGCTCATCCGTAGGGGCGTGGGGATCGAGACGGTCGCCGACGTCCTCGCCCACCGTCGGCTCGACACGACGCGCATCTATCTTCACCTCGGCAGCCAGCGCAAGCTGGAAGCGGTCGCGCTCCTGGGCACCAAGCCCGGAGCGAAATCCCCTAAACGACGCAACCCGCGATTGACAGGGCCGATAACCCCGGAAACAATCGGCTTCGGATCGGTGACTGGGAAGGACGCTTCCGCGAACCTTGGAGACAGGAGGGGGAAATATGGTTCTGTGGGCTCATGATCCCAGGCTGGATCGCCACACGTTGAGCCTCAAGGTTCAGGTTCAGGCGACCACCCGCCAGAACTAGCGTCAATCTGGAAGGAATTTGG
>Ga0105238_10003228_pt1 | contig 16291 bp, 18 predicted proteins | sample KBSC34metaG_FD_81526 | JGI IMG/M metagenome (GOLD analysis project Ga0105238, IMG submission 81526) | Corn rhizosphere microbial communities from Kellogg Biological Station, Michigan, USA - KBS C3-4 metaG | ecosystem: Host-associated > Plants > Roots > Rhizosphere > Soil | place: Michigan, USA... | reverse complement strand
CGTCCACATAAGGCGCCCTCTGCAGCGCAGCCGACCGCTCCGCCTCGCGACGCTCCTGCTCGCGCTTGACCTTCTGAGGATCGCGCTCCTCCTGATTCTCCAGCGCCTTCAGATTGTTCTCTAAATTGTCGAGATAACTCATCCTTCTTTAAGTATCGCGTCATGCCATCCCAGATTCCCAAGCAGCCCAAACTCGCGGCCCCTTTCCCTGATACTATGGACAAACTTGGTGATCGCAGGGAGAGGCATCGGCTGTATGGAATCGCCTCACGGCAGCTCCACGCCCGGCTTTACGCGGAGCCGGCAGTCACCTACATAGCTATTTCAGCGGAGCGCCGGTTCTAGGAGACACATGCTCGCATACGATCCATCGACAAATCCTCTCAATAACAACGAGTGGTCTTTCCCGCTCCTCGAAATCATTCACATCGCGTCCTTCGCCATCTCCATCGGAACCATCTTCATCGTCGACCTGCGCCTGCTGGGCATTGGCATGCGCCGCCAGTCCGTGGCGCAGCTCCTCAAAGACACCGCGCCCTGGACACTGGTATCGCTCGCCATCGTGCTCATGTCCGGGCCATTAATCTTTTCATCCGATCCCAACCTGTACCTGCATAACCCCGGCTTCATTTTCAAAATGGAAGCCCTGCTGGTCGCCATCGTATATAACTACACCGTTCATTCCAGAGTTGCCCGATCCAATCCTTCGCCGGTTCTGGGCAAACTGGTCGGCGGGATCTCCGTCGCCCTGTGGGTATCCGTGGTATTCGGCGGGCTGTTTATCGCGTTCACTTAAGGAGCTTCGATCATGTCTCTACTATCTGTATTTCAATGGCTCCAAGCGACTGAATTCGCCACTGCCCTGCGCGAGTCGGCGCTAGTCTATCCGACGGTGATGGCAACCCATCTGACCGGCATGGCGCTCTTCGGCGGCATGATCTTCTTGACAGATCTGCGTATCCTCGGCATCGCGATGCGCGGCACGCCCGTATCAGATGTAGTGAATCAGTTCCGCCCCTGGAAACACGCGGGGCTGACGTTGGTGGCCACCTGCGGCATCATGCTCGCCTGGGCCAAGGCCGAATTCTACTATCACAATCCGTTCTTCTGGGCCAAACTGATTCTATTAGCGCTGGTCGGCGTACACGCGATGGTTTTTCGCAAGAGTGTCTACAAGAACACAGCCGACCTCGATCGCGCACCCGTCATGCCCACCAACGCTAAAGTCGCAGCGTGTTTATCGCTGCTCCTGTGGATCAGCATTCTCTCCATGGGGCGGCTGATCGGTTACTACGAACTCCCGGTCCAGGCATCGGTTCCCGCCCCGGGCCAGCAGACGTTATTGCTTGCTCCCGCTCCCCGCTGATTCGCGAGCGCGCGAGATGAGGTAAGCCTGAATCGCGTGCACTTGCTGCTTGTTGAGGATTTTCGCAAACGACGGCATCCCAGCCGCAGCGCGGCTTCCACCCAGCACGATGTCCTCAATCCCTTCCAGCTTCTCTTTACTCAGGTAGCGGAGATCCGGCAGCGGCCCCGCGATCGCGTTCATGCCGTGACAGAACGGGCAGTTTGCCTCATAGAGCCGTTTCCCTTCGCGCACCACCTGCGGCGGCGCATTGGTAGTAACGGCAGGAGCAGGCGGCGGATCCTTATGGCCGAACGGAAGACCTTTGATCGTCGCCGTGCCATCCAGCACGAACGTCAGAAGCCGCCCATAGCCAGGCTTCACCGGACCCCAACTCGGGTCGTTGTACAATCCGACCGGCCCGCCCCACCCCGCCAGCACCGACACATACTGAACGCCATTGACTTGGTAAGTCACCGGGGGCGCCATGATGCCTGTGCCAGCATCGAACGACCAGAGTTGCTTGCCATCAGTGGCGCGATAGGCAGCCAGTACACCATCCGCGCGTCCTTGGATAACCAAGTTTCCGCCCGTAGCCAGCACCCCTCCGCCCTCAGCTACCGGGTACTTTGCGCTCCAGGCTTCCTTCTGCTGCACCGGATCCCAAGCCAAAAGTTTGCCGATAGGCGGAGGCATAGAAGCGAACTTGGCGTTGAGCGGACCATCGTATCGGTCGTCGCCCCCCACATTGTTTCCGTCCGGATTGTATTTCCATTTTGCGTCTGGTGCATGCAACTTCTGGGTACCTTCTTTCGCGGGCAAATAAACCAGGCCGGTCGCTGGGCTGAAGGCCATCGGATTCCAGTTATGGGCGCCATCCGGCTCCGGCGAAACGATAACCGGCTTGAGCCCATCAAACGCAGTCTTCGCTTCCATAGGCCGCCCCGTCTTGGGATCAAGTCCAGTAGCCCACGTGATGCCGCCGACGAACGGGGCGCCGGAAAGGAACTCGCCGCTCTCGCGATCCAGCACATAGAAGAACCCGTTCTTGTTCGCCTGCATGATCACCTTGCGCGCGCGGCCGCCGATCGTCAAGTCAGCCTGCATCAAAGGTTGCGTAGCGTCGTAGTCCCAGTTATCTCCGGGCGTGGTTTGAAAATGCCACGCGATTTCTCCATTGCTGGCATGCACCGCCACAATCGACGCCGCATACAAGTTGTCGCCTCCGCCGCGGAGCGCGCGGTACCAGGCAGTCGGGTTGCCCGTGCCGAAGTACAGCAGGTCCAGTGCCGGATCGTACACCATCCCTTCCCAGGTGGTGCCGCCTCCGCCGGTCTTCCACCATTCACCACTCCACGTTTTCGCAGCGCTTTCCATGGCCTTCGATTCGAAGCCTTTCGCCGGATCGCCCGGCACGGTATACGAGCGCCAAGCCATCTTCCCGGTTTCGGCATCGTACGCTGAGATGTACCCGCGCACCCCAAATTCCCCGCCCGCATTGCCGATTACCACCATCCCCTTGGCGATGCGCGGCGCGCTGCTGATCGCATACGGCTTTTCCGTGTCCGCGGTCGATACCGACCACACCGGAGCTCCCGTATGTTCATCCAGCGCGATCAGCCGCCCGTCGAGCGTCCCAACATAGACTTTGCCGCGATACAGCGCCACGCCGCGATTCACAACGTCGCAACAGATGAACAGAGCGCGCTGGCGCGGAACCTTAGGATCGTAAGTCCAGCGGACCTCGCCGGTCTTCGCGTCGATGGCGTAAACCACGCTCCACGAACCGGTAGCGTAGAGGATGCCGTCCTCCACCAGCGGCGTCGCTTCTAATCCGCGCGTGGTGCCCAAATCCCGGCTCCAGGCCAAGCCCAGCTTGCCAACGGTTTCCTCGTTGATCTGCTTCAGCGGACTGAACCGGTGGTCGTCGTAAGTCCGCCCGTACATCAGCCAATTGCCCGAGTCCTTGTCGCTGTCGCGAAGTCTGGCGTCGTCGAGAATCGTCGCCTGATTACAGGAACTGAGGAGCAGAACAGAAAGAAGTGCCGAGGCCGTTACGCCGCGCTTCAACATGGAAGATACCTCCGTGACGCTGGAATTTAAGGTCAACGTTAACACAACGAATCCCCTGATGCCGGATGCACGGCCCACGAGCCTTCCATAGATCCAAACCCTCCCGGTACTAGGACCATTGACGCTCGCTGGCAGTGGTTTACCTTAGGGGCTTGCTCGATAATGCAATTGTGACGTGGCCCCAGAAAAATAGTCGCAAGCACGAACGCGTCCCGTATGAGGGCCCCATCCGGATCTCGTGGCAAGACGAGCGTGGACTTTCCAGGTACGCGAAGGTGAAGTGCCTCGACATCTCGCGCGAAGGTCTGCGTGTTGAAACAGTCGACCCCATACCCGTCCGCTCAACGCTGTTGTTGCGCGCGGACCAGATCAGCCTAGGCGGTTCCGCCACCGTGAAGCATACCGCCTGGCGAAAATGCAAATACGTTTTAGGTCTGAATCTAAGTCAGCCCCTCGAAAACTCGGTCGCTAACTTGACAGATCCAAGCTGAAAGCTTACGCTGGGGACCCGCCGCAAGGCTTAGGTTTCCAACAATGCCCGTCCCCACTCTTCAGGAGCAATTCGGCCAGATCGATATCTATCTCTTCGATCAGCTTCTCAAAGGCCGCATCTCCCCCGGAATGCGGATACTCGACGCCGGGTGCGGCTCCGGGCGCAACATCGTCTACTTCCTGCGGCAAGGCTACGAAGTCTACGCGGTTGACGCCGACGCGCATTCCGTCGACAGCGTCCGCTCCCTCGCCCGGATCGTAGCGCCCGCGCTTCCCGATTCGAATTTACGCGTCGAAGTCGTCGAGCGTATGTCCTTCGGCGATTCTTTCGCGGACGTAGTCATCAACAACACCGTCCTCCACTTCGCCCGTGACGACGCCCACTTCGAAGCGATGCTACACGAATCATGGCGCGTTCTAAAGCCCGGCGGACTCCTCTTCTGCCGCCTCGGATCCTCCATTGGAATGGAGAGCCAGATACAACATATCGAGGGGCGCCGCTACAAATCGCCCGACGGTTCGGAGCGATATCTCGTGGATGAAGCGCTGCTCGCGTCACTCACCGAACGCTTGGGCGCCAAAATGTTAGATCCGCTTAAGACCACCGTGGTCCAAAATCAACGCTCGATGACCACCTGGGTGCTGCGCAAGAAAAGTCTCTAAGAGATTTGACGAATGGCCAAGAGCTCCGAACCCTGGTACCGTAGCAACTCATTCTGGGGATGGGCAGGAGCCACCATCGCTCTCATCCTCACCGTCGCCGCATTCCTCACAGCAGATCTTCGATTGCTCTTGATTCTCGCGTGGCCCTTTGCTTGTATCGCAGTTTGGTCGCTGGTCAAATCGGCTTTTGCTACGCGCGGTGAAGTGCAGCTCGCCACCGTCGCGGGCAGCCTAATGATGGGATTGGTTCTGCTATACCTACACTCCCTAATGAAGCCCGGCGCGAACCTTCCTTCATCTGAACAAGCCCACCTGCAAATAAGAAACGCAGTGGTTGCAACATCTCGCAATGGTGCTCCCGCTCTCGAAATTTCTTTCTACAACGCTGGCAAATTTCCCGCCACCGGCGTGGGCCACTATTACACGCTGGCCACTTCCGCCCGAGTGCTGACCGCGAAGGAAGTGACGGACATTCAAGATAGAGCCCTGGGCTTTCTCAAACTCAGCCAATCCAACGACGAAATTTTGCCCGGACAGCCGCATGATCGTTCTTTCATCGTTCCCGAAAACCCCGGCGAAGCGCGAACCAGCGACATACTATCCAGGGATCTCGATCATGTCTTGGACGGCTCCCGCCTTATGTACTTGGTAGTCGACTTCAGTTACCGCGATCGCACGACGCCCAAGGATTCCTACTGGATCAGCGAGTCGTGTGTGTTTTTCACGCGGACCCTTCAGTCGGGCCAACCCTGCGGCAGAAACGGCACGTCTCTCGAAAAAATCGACGCGCCCTGATCGTCCCGCACTATTGGTAGGATCGAGAGGCATGAAGGCTCTTGAGCTGAAAGTTCCACCACCCATCGTGGCCCTTCTCGTCGGACTAGCAATGTGGTTGTCTTCGCGCCCACTGCCTTCAGACACGGCTCCATGGCGCCTTGCGGTCGCAGTCCTCTGCGCCGGATTCGGAGTGATCGTCTCCATTCTTGGCGTTTGGGCCTTTCGCCAAGCCAAAACCACCGTGAATCCGGTCAATCCCGAAAAAGCCTCGTCCGTTGTCAGCACCGGCATTTACAACTACACGCGAAATCCAATGTATGTCGGGTTGACTACTTTACTCGTGGGCTGGTCCATCTGGCTCGCTACTCCCTGGGCGCTGCTTGGCCCCGTGGGGTTCATGCTCTACATGACGCGCTTCCAGATTATCCCGGAGGAACGCGTGATGAGCTCAAAGTTCGGCCGCGCCTACGACGGCTACCGGCAGCGTGTTCGCCGTTGGTTGTAACGATCAGGCAGTCGACGTTACTACTTCATCCTTGATCCTTCGCCACCGCAGCCTGCACCGCCGGACGCACATTCCGCCAAACCTCTAGCGCCACCACCAGCGTCGCTGCCAGCGTCACCGCCCCCGTCGCCACATGCGCCACCGCCACCACAGCGGCAATGCCTTTGTTGGCCTGCGCCGTTCCCATCGACACCACCGTCAGCCCCAGGAAAATCTGCGCGAACGTAACCACGCCCAACGTAATCGCCGCCGGCCGCAGCGTAGGATGCTCCGGCATCAACGTCACCAGCACCACCAGCGTGAGAATGAATACCACCACGATCAGAGCACCCAAGATGTGGACCATCACGCCGATCGACCCGTACCTGAACGCCGCTCCCAGTCCCACCTGGATCAACACCAGCGCCAGTGTGTTCCGCGCTACCCCACGCAGCGGCGGCCATCCTTGATCCTGCAGAAAAATCGGATCGCGCTGCCAGCTTCCCGACGTCGCCAGCGCAATCGCTGCCAACAAGGATAAAAGTATCGGCCCCAGAAACGCGTGCGCCATCGCCACCATCGGCAATCCTGGCGCTGAAGCCGGACCCGCCAGCAAGCCCAACCCCGCATCGCCAATCGTCACCGCGACAGCCACCCGACCCAACCGCCGCAACCATTCGTGCGTCTTGGTCACCGCCAGCCAGACGCCCAAGCCCACCACCATTACGGCGACCAACGCCCCGGTCACTCGATGCCAGCCTTCGGGTGTACCGTCCTGACTCGCCACCATTGCCCCGCTGACGATTAGGCCTAAGGCACTCATCGCAACCAAGATTGAATAGAGGTGCAGCCCAAGGTTTTTCATCTGGCGCTTCGGACTAGTGTAACGCGAGCCGTTAACGCAAGCACGCGTCCAATTGAAGGAGCTTGCGCCCGCGATTCCGATGCAGATTTGACACAACCCAAACCGCGACTGTGGCTTTTTAGCCACACTTTACCGCCAGGAAGTCTTTATTTTTGTTATATGTAACCCTGACAGACGAATTGCCGTTTTGTTACTATGAGGTTTATGAGCGTTTCGCATTTTGGCGCTCCCACCTCGAAGCAAGTCCCCATGGAGGCGCTATTTGGATTTTGAGAAAACCTTAAACCGGCCCGTCGATGCCTCGGGGGTCGGTCTCCATTCCGGCGTTCCTGTCCGGATTCGCATCCTCCCCGCCCCGCCTTCCACCGGCATCGTTTTCGTCCGCACCGATCTTGAAGGTTTCACCATCCCCGCCAGCTGGCGCTATGTGCAGAAAGTCAGCTACGCCACCAGCCTCATGCGCCAAGGCGTGCTGATCTCCACTACCGAACACCTGCTCAGCACCTTTTACAGCATGGGTATCGACAACGCCTTCGTTGAAATCGATAACCTCGAAGTCCCCATTCTCGACGGCAGCGGCCAGCCCTTTGTCGATCTGATCCGCGCCGCTGGAATCCGCCAGTCGCGCCGCCGCAAGCGTTACCTGCGAATTCGAAAGCCAGTATCCGTCGAAGGCGGTGGAAAGCGCATCACCATCCTTCCCGCGGACCGTTTCCTGCTCACCTGCGAAGTATTCTTCCCGCACTCTTTGGTCGGGCGTCAAACCCTCGATATGGAAGTCACACCCGAGAACTACGCCGCCGAACTCGCTCCCGCCCGCACCTTCGGTTTCGAATACGAGCTCCACCAGATGCGCAACATGGGATTGATCCGCGGCGCCTCGCTCGACAACGCCGTGTGCTTCGATCGCGAGTCGATCCTCAACCCCGGCGGCCTCCGCTTCCCCGACGAATGCTGCCGCCACAAAGCGCTGGATCTCATCGGCGATCTCGCGCTAATCGGCAAGCCGCTTCTCGGTCACGTCATCGCCGAAAAAGCCGGGCACGCCATGCACTTCGCGTTAGTCAACAAGATCATGTCGGATCCCACCATCTACGAAATCATCACCCATGACCAAGTGGCCTCCAGCGCCACCCATGCCATGGTTTCTTAGTCAGTAAGTGAAGCATCTTCCGAACCTGCTCACCGCGGCGCGCCTTGCGCTCGCGCCGTATTTATTCCTGCTGATGTTCCAGCATCGGTACAGCACCATCATTCCGCTATTCATCGTCATCGGCATCACCGACGTAGTCGACGGCTTCCTCGCCCGCCGCTTCCACGCCTCCTCGCGCCTGGGAGCGTACCTCGATCCCATTGCCGATAAAGTTCTGCTAAGCGGCACGTTTTTAGTGCTCGCCCTCACCGGCGCTATCGAATGGTGGCTCGCCGCCGTCGTGCTGGGTCGCGATGTCCTGATTCTGGCCGCCGCCGCAGTTCTCTATCTCGCAACCGGACGCCGCAACTTTCCGCCTTCGCCGTGGGGCAAGATCAGCACCTTCGTGCAAATCGTCTTCCTGTGTTTCCAAATCGGCTACCTGTCGGGCATTCCCGTCGCCTCCGCCGTCGCCGCCCTCAAGTGGCTCACCGTGGCGCTCGCGATCGCCAGCCTCGCCGACTACGCCCGCCGCATAACCGTGTCGGAATCGTGCTAGAGGGTTAGTGCTGGTTGTAATTTAAAAAGCCGGAAGTCTTGCGACTTGCCGGCCTTATGATCCGTATGCGCCCATCACGTCGAGGACCAGCTTATCCGCTGGTGCTCGAAACGTGTGAGTGAAGCCGGCCTGCGTTGTACCTTACTGGATCTGAGTAATCACGAGGTGCGCGCCTACAGGATATGATCCGCCTGCGAGCGGGGTGACCGTCAGCGCCGTGGAATTGCCCACTGGGTTCTGAACGCTAAGCGTGGAATTCACGATGGTTGTAGTCACTAGTGCCATCCCCACGATTTGGGCGGTCCCGGTCGCGCGCCCCACCACCGTATAAGAAAGAGGCGCTCCATTCAGCGCCAACATCAGTTGTCCTGCTTCGCTAACACTCACCTGAAACGACACTTGATAGGTGCCGATGGCCCCTAGCAGAAAGTCGGAAGCGTCTAACCGGGAGATTGTGGTAGACGACGTCGGACCATCTTGTGGGAATTGAACATTGCCGCCCGTCGCAACTGTGGCCGCGTTATCCGGGGGCATGAGCGCAAAAAAGTCGGCGAACGCTATGATGCCGCCCGCGCCGGCGGGTCCAGCCGCCCCAGGAGCACCGTTCGCCCCAGCGGGACCAGGTGCCCCCATAGCTCCTGCCGGTCCAGTTAACCCCGTAGCGCCGGGGGCTCCCGGGGGGCCTTGCGGTCCACTCGGGCCCTGGATGGTGGGTGCCTGGACGTAATATCCGTTCATATCGATCACTAAGTCCCCGTTATTGGTGGTTAGAATTTGGATTCCCCCATCGGCGCCCGCCGGGACGATGGCCATGTTGTCAACCACGCCACCCAGATATGCGTTCAACACAACTGTTCCGTTCCACGTAGTGTCATCCTGCCACGCTGCGATCCAGCCCACCGGCTGCCCCGCGGGAGTAATAGAAACGAAATTCATGGAGTAAGCGACCGCCGCCGGCACACCGCAATTGGAAGAAGGAATGGGCACCACACGCGCCTGGCCTGCGGCCAGTGATGGCGCACCAAATGCGCCCGTTTTACCCGAGCCTCCGGTGCCGCGCGTATCCATGACGCGGCACGGTGTGATGGCGATAAACACCAAGCCCGCCCCGCCCCCAGGCGCTGCTGTCGACGTAGCGCTCGCCGCAGTCATGGGCCAGTTCTTGACCGCGATGTCGGATTGCGCTAAAGCCGCCGGCATCAAGCCAGCCGCGGTGAGTGCAACGGCGCTTTGCAGCACAACGTTACGTAGGTTTGAATAAGTTGATCTTTTAACAGCCATTAATACGGTTTCCTCTTTACACAGACTTTTGAGTGCGTCTCTTGGCCTATCGACCAATCGGTGGGGAAGGTTAGGATTTCCCCAAGATAATTAAAAAAGACCTTGAGCATCCAGGGCTGCCTGCTCTTAAATACCACCGATTTTATTGCAAAAGGTTTAATATTTCGAACTCAAATCCGCAATTTTGGCAATTTGCTCGAATCCCCTGGACATCTTCTGCCATTGTTATCACACTGGTAATTACTATGGTCGAGCTCAAAGTCCGCAGGTTCGGCAATTCTCTGGGTGTCATCCTGCCTAGAGAAGTCCTCCAGCGGCTGAACGCCACCGAGGCCGACCGATTGCTTCTGATCGAAGCCCCGGAGGGAACGTACCAGCTCACTGCTGGGGATCCCGAGTTCGAAGAGCAGATGCGAATAGCGCGCGGCATCATGGATCGTTACCGCAACACTCTGCGGATTCTCGCGAAATGAGCGCGCCTCTTTGGATCGAGGCGCGGGCCGTGAACGCGATTCATGCCTGACTATTGATGCAATATGGCGGGGCGCGAGTTGCACCCCAAAGAGGCCCGCTCGAATCGGCTTTAACGGCTCCACGCGAGCAAGTTTCATCCGCCGATATAATCCAGCTAGCCGCCGCTTACACCAGTCACATCTTTCAGAAGCACCCACTTGTGGATGGAAATAAGCGCACCGGCTTCGTCGTCGGAGTTTTGTTTCTGGAATTAAATGGCTTCTACTTCACCGCCCCGGAAGCCGAAGCCGCACAAGCCGTCCTTGAACTCGCCGCCGGTACCATCGACGAAACTGGCTGCGCCCGGTTTTGCGTGACCACGCGAAACGCACTCGCAAACGATCGCGCTAGCGAAGAATTTCACTAATAGCACCCACGCGCTGCTCACTCCTGCGATGAAGGAGAATACGATCCCCGGCAACCGGCCAATAAATTCCCGCAGGATTTCGCAGCGCGAGTAAAATGCCGGCGACGCCGAAAGGTACGCTGGAGAATTGGGTCATTGTCGTGCGGCTCACGATGCGGCCTAGATCGATAGACACTCCCGCGACGAATACCAATCCCGTGAGCGCCGCAGCGGCGCCCGCTTGCACGGAGAGGAAGCTCTGCCATTCGGCCAAGGGCGGCATCGCGATTGTGCGATATTACCATGCCCCTCGAAATTACACATTCCAGGGTCCCAACACGGCAACTTCGGCTATCGAATTCTATGCCTTTAAACCCGCAGGTCCTTTACTTCCAATCAAATAAGGTGCTACCCTCAAAGGATTCATGCGCACTGTTGACTTGATTCACCGGAAGCGGGACGGCGAAGAACTGTCCGCCGAAGAGATCGCCTACGTAGTAGACGGTTACACCAACGGCACCATACCCGACTATCAGGCTTCCGCTTTCCTAATGGCTGTGTTTTTCTCCGGTATGACCGACCGCGAAGTCAGCGCCCTCACCATGCGCATGCTCCAATCCGGCGAAACGGTCGATCTATCTTCCATCCCCGGCGTTAAGGTAGACAAGCATTCCACCGGCGGCGTGGGCGATAAAACCAGTCTGATCGCGTCGCCACTAGCCGCAGCCGCGGGCGTCATCGTTCCCATGATTTCCGGACGCGCGCTGGGCCACACCGGCGGCACGCTCGACAAGCTCGAATCCATTCCCGGCTTCCGTACCAATCTCAACCTCGACGAACTCCGGGCGCAGCTTGCGGCACACGGCATCGCTTTCATCGGCCAGACTCCCGAAGTCGCGCCCGCCGACGGACGTTTTTATGCCCTGCGTGACGCCACTGCCACTGTCGAATCCATTCCCTTAATCGCTTCGTCGATCATGTCGAAGAAGCTCGCCGTAGGCCTCGACGCACTGATCCTCGACGTCAAAGTCGGCTCCGGTGGTTTCATGAAGCGCCAGGTCGACGCACGCCGCCTCGCCCAAATGATGGTCGGCATCGGACGCCGCGCCGACAAGCACGTGCAGGCGCTGATTACCGACATGAACCAGCCGCTCGGCTATGCCATCGGCAACGCTCTCGAAGTAATGGAGGTTTCGCAGACGCTCCAAAACGCCGGTCCGGCCGACCTCACCCGCCTGTCGCTGGAACTCGCCGCCCGGATGATCTTCCTCGGCAAAATCACTGCGACCCTCGATGAAGCCCGCGAGCTTGCGCAAAAGAAATTGCTGGATGGCTCCGGCTACCGCAAGCTGAAGGAAGTGATCGCAGCACAGGGCGGCAACCCGCAGGTGCTCGATCGCTTCGAACTACTGCCCAACGCCACCGGCGCGCGCGAAATCAGTTCCCCGCGCGCGGGCTATATCAGCGCTATCGACGCCGAATACATCGGTCAAGCCTCCTCCATGATCGGCGCCGGCCGCGATACCAAAGAAGATTCTATCGATCCCGCCGTCGGCGTGATCCTCGAAGTGAAGGTTGGTCAAAAAGTGGATGCCGGCGGCGTTCTGTGCCGCCTGTATTACACTCGCGAAGACAATGTCGACGAAGCCGCGCAGCTCGTCGAAGATGCTTTCCGCATCGCCTCTACTGCGCCGGAGAGCCGCGAACTTATTCTTGAAGTCGTAGGTTGACCGGAGGCTCCGCATGGATCGTTTCACAGGCCTCCTGGGCCTGGTTGTCGTCATGGCAGTGGCGTATCTGTTCTCCAGTAATCGCCGCGCGATCCAGCCCCGCGTCATCTATTGGGGACTCGGCCTGCAAATCGGCTTCGCCTTTCTGGTCTTGAAAACTCCCTTAGCGGAAGGGTTCCAGTCTCTCAGCCGAGTCATCAATCGCGTTTTCAGCTATTCGATCGAAGGCAGCACCTTCGTCTTCGGCAACAAACTGGGCGCGCCTAACGATCAATTCGGCGTGGTCTTCGCATTCCAGGTGCTGCCCATTATTATCTTTATCGCGTCACTATTCGCGGTTCTCTACTACCTCGGCCTCATGCAGATTCTCGTGCGCTTCATGGCGCTAATCATGCAAAGAGTCATGGGGACCAGTGGAGCGGAATCCACCAGCGTCGCAGCCAGCATCTTCATGGGCCAGACCGAAGCGCCGCTCACCATCCGGCCCTTTCTAGCTGGCTTAACGCAAAGCGAATTGTTCACCATCATGGCCAGCGGAATGGCCCACGTCTCGGGAGCCGTCATGGCTGCCTACGTCCTCATCGCCCACGTCGAAATCCGCCACCTTCTCACCGCCGTCATTATGACCTCACCCGCCACCCTTATGCTCGCGAAGATGCTAATGCCCGAAGTCGACGAGCCCGCTACCATGGGCGGCATAAAAGTGGAAATCGAGAAGCCCGGCGTCAACATCATCGATGCGGCCGCGCGCGGCGCCGGCGACGGCCTGCAACTTGCCCTCAACATAGGGGCCATGCTGATCGCCTTCATCGGCTTGATCGCCTTGGTCAACGGAGGCCTGCAGGCACTGCACGGTATGCGCTTCTTCGGATGGCTTCCCAACTCCATGCAAGGAATTCTAGGAGTCATCTTCGCTCCCATCGCATGGCTCCTCGGAGTCCGCTGGAATGACTGTGCCGCTGTTGGCAACCTGCTTGGCACGCGCCTCATCCTGAATGAATTCGTGGCCTTCGTCGACTTGGGCAAAATCCAGGCCACCCTCGATCCCAAATCCTTCGTCATCGCTACCTATGCGCTCTGTGGTTTCGCTAATCTAAGTTCAGTAGCTATTCAGGTCGGAGGAATCGGAGCCCTGGCGCCCTCCCGCAAGTCCGATGTCGCGCGCCTCGGATTGAAAGCGGTGGCCGCCGGGACCATGGCGAATTTTATGTCAGCCTGCATCGCGGGAATGTTGCTATGAGCATGGTCGGAGTAGTTCTCGGCAGCGGTTTGGGTGCGTTTGCCGAAACCCTTGAGAATCGTTTTGAAACCCCCTACGCGGATATCGCAGGATGGCCTGCCGTCACCGCCGCGGGACACGCTGGCAAGCTAGTCACCGGCCGCTTAGGCAACACCGATGTCGTGGTGCTCTCCGGCCGCGCCCACTACTATGAGGGCTACACCGGCGCCGAAGTCACACTCGGCATTCGCGAGCTTGCCAAGCGCGGCGTCGATCGCGTAATTCTCACCAATGCCGCCGGAGCCATCGATACGGAGCTGCATCCTGGCGAGCTGGTGCTGATCTCCGATCACATCAACCTGATGGGGCAAAATCCGCTAGTCGGGCGCAACGACGAGGCGCTAGGCCCGCGCTTCCCCGACATGACCGAAGCCTACTCGCGCGAATATCGCGACATCGCACGCGAAACCGCAGCCGAGATGGGCATCACCCTGAAGGAAGCCGTCTACGCCGCGATGCTCGGACCCAGCTATGAAACGCCCGCCGAGATCCGCTTCCTGCGCTTTATCGGCGCTGGCTTGGTCGGGATGTCGACCGTTCCCGAAGCCATCGTCGCCAATCACATGGGCATGAAGGTGCTGGCCATCTCCTGTGTCACCAACATGGCCGCAGGCATTCTCCCGCAGAAGCTAGTGCATCAGGAAGTGCTCGACGCCGGCGCGCAAGTGCGCGATACGCTGATCCGCCTGCTGAACACCCTGATCCCGCGGCTGACCGCTTAGAAGTTCACAATCGCCGCGAACGACGCCGCATCCAAACTTGCGCCGCCTACTAACGCCCCGTCAATATCTTCTTGCCCCATCAGCTTCGCAACGTTGTCCGGTTTGACGCTGCCACCATAAAGAATGCGGCAGGCCGCGCCGGCAGCATCGCCGAAGTGATTCGTGATTTCCGTGCGCAAGCAGCGATGTGCATCCGCGGCAATCTCAGGAGTTGCAGTCTTGCCCGTACCGATGGCCCACACCGGTTCATAGGCAATCACCACTGACGCAAACTGTTCCGGAGTGAGACCCAGAATTCCACCCGCGCACTGCGTGCGTAAAACACTTTCAGTCGCGCCGCTCTCGCGCTCCTCCAGCCGCTCTCCGACGCACACAATAGGCGTGAGCCCGGCCGCCAGCGCCGCCTGCGTTTTCTTCAGGACCGTCTCGTCAGTTTCCTGGAAGTATTGGCGCCGCTCGCTGTGACCAATAATCACCCAGCGGCAACCCACTTCCGCCAGCATGGGCGCCGAAATCTCACCCGTGTAAGCGCCCTCGCGCAGCCAGAACAGATCCTGACCACCCACCTCGATGGCTGTCCCCTTCGCGGCCGCAACCGCCGCCGGAATATTTACAAAGGGAGGGCAGATCACGATTTCCGCATGAGACGACTTCGCCACCAAAGGAGCGAAAGCTTCAAAGAAAGCGGCAGTTTCCGCTGCCGTCTTGTACATTTTCCAATTACCGGCCAGAACAGGTTTGCGCATGTCTCTACAGAATAGCAACGTGCGCAGCGCGAATCGTTTAAGCCAGGCGCAACTGGCTAAATTCTTTGATCAGCTCGAAGTTCGTGCGCAGTCCGGCGATGGCCTCGCCGCGCTGCTCGATGCGCGATTCCTCGATGACCCCCAGTTGATCCGCCGCCTTCTGCAGATAACCGACGCGCGCCGGATCGATACCCATGATGCGGCAGCACGTCGCGTCCACCGCCGCAAGATCCGAACCCATCACCAGAACCCCCACCTGCTTCCGAGTCCCCTGAATCGGCCCATTGCCTTCCATGCCCACTATGCCATCCACCAGCGCAAAACTCTTGGCTCCGAACGTCCGCGTCAGCTCCGCAACCGCCGTATCGATCCCGATGTAGTGCAGCTCGTTCTTGGGCCAGCCGTAAATCGACCCCGGCACCAAGCCAAAAAAGTTCTTCATCGAGAGCGTCGCCCCCGCCCAATGGTGCGTCTTCATTTTCGCGAGCGACACAATCAGATCCGCGCGCAGCACGCTGTTGGGGAAATAAAATTCATTGCGCCCCGCGAAACCCTTGACCGCCGTCACATCGTCCCGATTCAGATCCACAAACACATCGTCGAACTTGGGGATTTCCGACCGGTAACGCGTCAGCTCCGCAATCGCGTAAGTATCGCGCCGGTGCCCAGGCCCCTCGCCGATCCTCACTTCAGCTGCTCCCAATGACCGAAATACTTCGAGCGCCGTAGCGACCACCGCCACATCCGTATTGATGCACGTGTTGGGATCGAACTCGACGAAGTTAGGTTTCAGCAGCACCGTCTTGCCAGTGACATTCAGCCCGCATTCCAGAATGCCGCGCCGCATCGCGCCCTCGAGATCCTTCGAATAGGAGGCCGCCTTCACCACGGCCACCGCCGGCCGCTTCTCTGCCAAAGGTAGTTTGGACATTCCTTTAGGCCGCTCCTCGCGCCCGCCCTTGAACCCCGCATACCCCGCGACGCTCGCCGCCCCCGTGAGCGCCAAGAATTCTCTGCGATTGCTATTCACGCGCTCACTCCCACGGTTTGCATCGAGCGAAAGTTACCCTCTGGCGCCGCCAGCGCCTCAACCCCAGTGATCATCAGGTCCGATTGCGGATCGCCCATGAGCTCTTCCGGCTTCACCCCATGCAGCCGCATCGCAATCGTCAGCCATGCGCGCGCCATCGGCGAAGGCGTCTCCCCCATTTGCCGCCGCGCCAAGTCGAACGCCTTGCCTAGATCATTGCGGCCCTGCAACGCCAACAGCGCCAGCGCCGTGGT
>Ga0105238_10003226_pt1 | contig 16297 bp, 8 predicted proteins | sample KBSC34metaG_FD_81526 | JGI IMG/M metagenome (GOLD analysis project Ga0105238, IMG submission 81526) | Corn rhizosphere microbial communities from Kellogg Biological Station, Michigan, USA - KBS C3-4 metaG | ecosystem: Host-associated > Plants > Roots > Rhizosphere > Soil | place: Michigan, USA... | reverse complement strand
TGACACATGGAATCTCAGCAGTGTCTTTCGCTTTGGCAGTGGGCCACCAATTCCCGGGTTCGTCAGGCAAGTCGGCGGCAACTTTTTCCTGTCCAACCAGCGCAACGAAACACGCTTACCTGATTACGCGCGGTGGGACGTCAGAGTTAGTAAAGCGTTTCTCTTCAACCGCTGGAAACTAACCGTTACGGGCGAAGTGTTGAATCTCCTGAATCGCGAGAATCTGCGCTTTGCCGGCTTTGATGCAGTCGATATAACTGGCCGCATATTTGGCCAACTCGATCGTGTACTGCCTATCCTGCCGTCAGTCGGTGCAGTGATAGAGTTCTAACCGTAACCTTCCTCACACAAGAAATAAGCTCTATAATGCGCCACTATCGCCAATGTTAAGACCACCGCAAAAAAGATTCATAGCAGCGCTACTGCCATTTTCCTTTTTGTGGGTTTTTATGGCTTGCGTGTCGATGTGCGAGCGTGAAAGTTTGGCGATTCATCCAGCAACAACTCTCTCCTGTTCTACCGGGATGAACGCGCTCAGGGATGTTAGCGATTGCGACGGCTGTCCGCTTTCTTTGCCGAAAGCAACGACACCAGAACGAACAAAATCGATCCATGCTTTAGCGTCGTTACTGGATTTTATTTCCGTTTTCCCTTCCATTTATTCCGCTCAGCCAGATGTTTTCAGAGAACGGCTGGACAAGCCCTTAAGTAATGGAAGTCCTCCGCTCCAACCACTTGCTTCGCTCCGCATTTAGAACGGCTCACTTCTGAAACCAAATTCGAGTACACGGCCGGGGTGTGTAACGAGGTGCGTGTCAGTCGTTGGCTTTCTAATATTCGGAGAGGCGAGAGTGTTAAGGACGTTCATTATATTTTTTGCTGTGTTGGTCGCGGCGCAAGTCTCATTCGCGCAAAATACATTCAAAATCACCGTCAAAGATGAGGCGACGAAAGTGGCCGTTGCGGATGCAACCGTGACGGTCAAAGACACACCGAGTTCGGCAACAACAGACGCTCAAGGCGTCGCTCAGCTCAGCAACATTCCTGATGGAGAACAGACAGTCGTCATCTTCTCTCCGGGTTATGAAACCAAAGAATTGAAATTTACTTTCCCGATCGTTGGCCAGCCTGAAACTGTAATTTTTTTGAAGGTCACTAACGAGGTCGGAGAGGTCACAATCACGTCAACGCGTACGGGCCGCGAGATCGACGATGTACCGACCAGAGTTGAAGCCATCGACGAAGAAGAAGTGGACGAGAAAACCAACATGCGTCCCGCCAACGTTTCGATGGTTCTCAACGAAAGCACCGGCATCAAGGTCCAGCAGACTTCGGCGACTTCAAACACGCAGAGCGTCCGCATACAGGGACTCGACGGTAGATACTCGCAACTTCTTAAAGATGGTTTTCCAGCGTTCGGCGGTTTTTCAGGCAGCATCAGCCTGTTGGACATACTGCCACTCGATTTGAAACAGGTGGAAATTATCAAGGGGCCGTCAGCAACTTTTTACGGCGGCGGCGCTATTGCCGGTGTGATCAACTTCATCAGTAAGGAACCGGAAGACAGACCGTTTACCTCGATCATCTTCAATCAAACTACTGCACTTGGCACGGACTTTTCGATCTTCGATTCACGAAAATTTAAGCGGCTCGGTTACACGTTTCTCGGCTCAGTTAATTATCAAAACGAATACGACGTTGACGACGATGATTTTACAGAGCTTCCCAGGACAAACGCCTTTACGCTAAGCCCGCGTTTCTTTTTCTATCCAGACGAGAAGACTCGCCTGATCATCGGCAACACCACTTCCTACCAGAATCGCAAAGGCGGAGATGTTTTTGTCATTCGCGGGGAGGGCGATAACTTTCACGAGTATTTCGAGAATAACCGCTCGGTGCGGAATATCACGACGTTGCAGTTTGAGAGGCAGTTCGTCGATGGGAGCCGTCTTGTGGCTAAGCAAAGCCTCGCCTTTTTTGATCGCGAGATAAAGGTTCCTGATTATCTTTTCGAAGGCCGGCAATTTAACTCTTACACGGACGTTTCCTACCTCAAGACAATCAATGATCACGTGCTCGTTTTGGGTTTCAACGCCGTCTACGATCAGTTCAGGGAAACACCTAATCTCAATACGCCAGTCCCACGCGATGAAACCCGCACTACGTTCGGCGGATATGCCCAGGACAGTTTCTCAATCACTAAAAAGTTGGCGATCGAAGGAGGACTGCGTTTAGACCACCTTAATAACTACGGTACGTACGCGCTGCCGCGTGTCTCAGCGCTCTATCGATTCACGGACAATCTGAGCAGCCGTTTGAGCTTCGGGCTCGGCTACAAGGCGCCAAGCATCTTCACTGAGGATGCGGAAACTCTACTTTTCCGAAACGTCCTGCCGATCGGCCATACTTTGAAAACTGAGCGCAGCCGCGGCGGTACTGTGGACGTAAATTACCGAAACAGTATCGGTGAGAAATTCTCTTATGCACTCAATCAGATGTTCTTCTATACCGAGATCGAAGATCCTCTGGTCTTGATCGAAAGTCCGACTGGATTCTTTCGCTTTGTGAGCGCGGAACAGTCTGTTAGAAGCCGTGGCTTTGAGACGAATGCACGACTCTCTTACGATGTGGTAAAACTGTTCGCCGGATACACTTTCACTCACGCTGAGGCGGGCTATCTGACCGGCAATCAAACTCTGCCGTTGACGCCGAAAAGCCGGATCAATTCAGCGTTGCTTTTTGAAAAAGACGGGAGCTTTAAAACAGGCTTCGAAGCTTATTACACGAGCAGTCAATTTCTGAGTGACGGATTCAGAACCAAACCTTTTTGGGTCTTAGGCATCTTCGGTGAAAAGACCTTTGGCAAATACAGTCTCTTCATCAATTTCGAAAACATCACCGACACACGGCAGAGCCGCTTTACCCAGGTGGTTTTCCCGCCACACCAAACGCCGACCTTTGCCGAGATTTACACCCACACAGAGGGTCGTGTGATCAATGGTGGCGTCAAAGTCAGGTTTTAATGTCTCTGCGGCTCTCTGCGTTAAATGGCTACTTTAACGCAGAGAGCGCAGAGGTACGCAGAGAGCCGCAGAGAAGATTATCTTGAGCTCACGGTGATCGTGTGTATTGCGGTCTTACCGGCCACGTCGTAAGCAGTGGCTTTGAGATTGAAGTTGGCTCTCTGATTTGGGACTTGCCACACGCAGATGTAAGGCGCAGAGGTGACCGTACAGGTCAAGGTGGTGCCTACAAAAAAGTCGACCTTGACCACGCCAAAGTTGTCCGTGGCATTGGCGTTGATGTTCACGATTGCATTAGGCAGAATCGCGGCGCCGTTGGCCGGGCTGGTGATCACGACCGTCGGAACCGTGTTGTCGACAGTGATCGCAACCGTGGCCGAAGTAGTGCGGAATCCAGCTTTGTCCTGCGCAATCGCATACAGAGTGTGCGCGCCTTCAGTCACAGTGGTTGAATTCCAGTTGAAGGTGTAAGGCAAACTGGTATCAGTGGTCAGCAGCACGTTATCGTCGCGATAGAACTCGACCTTGCTCAACCCCACATTGTCCGTGGCTGCGGCCGTAACCGCGAACGTTCCCGTGACGAAACCGTTCGCCGGCGTGCTCAGAGAGATCTGCGGCGGACTATTGTCTACCGAGACGCTGATGATGCTTGAAGTCTTGGTATTACCCGCCAGATCGGTAGCAATGACGGTAAACGTGTGCGCTCCGTTAGTGACAGAAGTGATATCCCAACTGATGCTGTACGGCGAAGTGTTGTCGGTTCCCAGCAGGATGTTGCTGTCACGATAGAAATCAACCCTGCTGATTCCAATATTGTCTGAGGCCGTCGCGGAGACCGTGACACCGGTTCCACTCAGCACCGCGTTATTTGAAGGCGCAGTTATCCCGACGTTCGTCGGCAGCGATCGATCGATAGTCACCGAAATCGTGGCGGACGTGGCCGTATTGCCGGACAGATCAGTGGCCACCGCATATAAGCTGTGCGACCCCTGAGTCACTCCCGTCGTATCCCAACTGAAACTAAACGGCGCCGACAAGGATGATCCCAGTAAGACACTGCTGTCGCGGTAATACTGGACCTTCTGCACGCCACCGCCATCGAAAACGTTTACGCTAAGGTTGAAGATGCCGGTTATCACCGCGCCACTGACCGGGTTTGTTAGCGCCACGGTCGGTCCGAGATGGTCCACACTTACTGAGATGGCCGGCGAACTAGTGCTGTTTCCGGGCGTGTCGGTGGCCACCACATACAAGCTGTGCTGACCGTCCGGTAGGTTTACGGTGTTCCAGTTGGCGGTAAAAGGCGCGGATGTATCGGTTCCCACCAGGATGCCGTCGGCATAGAAATCAACTTTCTGAATGCCTGAGCTGTCGGTCGCGTTCGCGGAAATCGTCAACGCACTTCCGGTAACGACTGTGCCGTTGCTGGGCGCCGTAATCGCGGCCGCGGGCGGTGTGTTATCAGCGTCCAGCACAATCGGCGGCGACGTCCCCACATTTCCGTTGACGTCATACGCTTTGCTCACAAATGTATGTGGACCATCAGCCTCGGCGGCGGTGTTCCACGCGAAGGTCAAGGCGCTCTGAGTCGAGCTTCCGACGAGAACGTTGTCCTTGTAAAGCTCGATGCTCGCAACCGCTGCGTTGTCACTGGCCTGACTGGTGACGTTAACGGTTCCGGCGAGATGTGAGCCAGCCGCGGGTGAAGTAATTGTCACCGTTGGTGGAATCGTTTCCCCGGTGCGCAGACTGACGCCGGTGTGACGCTCGTCATGCTGGTACATAGGCCAGGGAGCTACCGCCGTACTCGGCGCGGAAAGATCCCAAACAAACAGCAGACCATTGCCGTCGATCCACGCCATCTCCATGAGCCCGTTGCCGTCAAGATCTGCGACAGCGGCGGTGTTGGTGGCGAATGCCCCTGTAAACGTAGTCGGTTTGGGAAAACCGGGAACCTTCGAACCGTCAAACTTATAAGCGTTGAGAGCAGTCCATGAACCTGAGGTCGTGTCGCTCGACACAATGATGTCGGCGCGTCCGTCCTGATCCAGGTCCGCCAGGGTCGGTGCTCCGTAACCGAAGTAAGTGTGACTGATTACCCGATCGTATTTAACAGGCCAGTTTGGCAGCACCGTGCCGTCGGCGCGCCACGCAAACAAGTAGTTTTCGTTCTTACCAGATTCGACTATTTTTTCGTTTCCGGCAATGACCTCGGGCAGCCCGTCTCCGTCGATATCGCCAATGACGGGAGAATTGACAGTTACAGGCTTCGTCGCCTGTGGCCAGCCCGGGACGTACGAGCCGTCAGCTCGAAAAGCATAGACAAATCCGTTGGCGGATCCGATTACGCATTCCAGCTTGCCATCGCCGTCGAGGTCACCTAATGTCGGATAAGAATTGGTCGAGATGTTGGAAGGCAATTGCGGATTGATGGCCCTTGGCCAACCCAGCATGAGGCCGCCATTTGCCCTGAGCATGTAGAGATTTGTGGGCCCGGTGAGCGCGGCCACCGCAATCTCTTTCTGTCCGTCGCCGTCAACATCGCCGATCGCCGGAGCTGAAGTTAACCCACTCATAAAAAACGGCCAGCCCGGCAACAGCACGCCGTTTTTGTCAAAGACTCGCACGCTGCCCTGATTTGTGATGATGATCTCTTTCTGACCATCGCCGTTCAGATCATCAATCGCAATGTCGGTCCAGAACCCCGAGATGTTCTTGGGCCAACCAGGCAGCAGCGTGCCGTTCGCACTCCAGATAAACATTTTGTTCTGATCGCTGGCTGCCACAATCTCGGGTGAGCCGTCGCCGTCCAAATCATCTACGGCTGGACTGATAAAAATATGAGCTCCGCTGTTTAGTGGATCGATTGTTTGCGGCCAACCCGGAAGTTGCGCCCCCGTATGGTCGTAAACACTGACCTTGTTGTAATAACCGACGATGATCTCCTTCGTTCCATTCCCGTCGACGTCTACAACATTGACATGGTTTGTGATGCCCAAACTCGCTGGACCATTCCTAAGCAGGCCGAGGTCGATGGGCCAACCGGGATGCAAGGTCGAGTCAACGGCGATCTTGGTGCTCTTAGCAACCCAATTATTGTTCGTGAATGTTTCGGTTACAGTGATTTGATAAGTATCCGGCGGTGCGCCCGTGGTGTTCCAGGTTCCCATGACGCCATCGCGTACCGGTTGTAATCCGCCGTTGGTCAAAGTGATTGCCGAATTGGGAATCACTGTGTTGGTGCTCATTCCCACGATCGCAATCGTATAGCGGGCAAAATTGGAAGAGGCGACAGTTCCGCTAATAGTAACCCCCTGTTCTCCGCGCGTGAGACTGAGCGTGAGTGGCGAGGGATCTGTGATCACCAGTCCGTCAAGCACGACGGTGAGTCGATCTTGATAGATTTCTCCACTCGCGGCTTGGGCCACCAGGTGCAGTGTGTAAGTGCCGTCGACGATGCCGGCCAGGTTCCACGTGGCCAGGGTTCCGGAATTGATCGTGGCGCTGGAGGTTTTAATCACGGTCCAACTCGAGGGCGCAGTACCGGCGCCGTACTCGAGACGCCAACTGCTGAGATTCGCGCCAACTACCGAACCCGTTACATCGACTTGCGAAAGACCGTTCAAGTTCCCGACAGGACTGGTAAGCTGGGCCACAAGCGGTGTTGCAATAGTTTGCGAACCCCCCGCGTTCAGCCGGCCATAACCGAATTGAGTGTCAAATCCGACCGTGCCGATATCGTTGGCGCTACTTCTCAATGCCTGGCGCACCTGCTCAGGCGAGAACTCCGGATGCTGTGCGCGTATCAACGCGGAGACTCCAGCGACGTGCGGCGAAGCCATGCTCGTGCCGCTTTGTCGCAAATATTTGGTTCCTACTATCAGTTGGCCTGAGCTGGTCATGGCGCTGCCGGCTTGCGAGCTCTTCAAAGACAAAATGCTGCGATCGGGCTGAATCAATAGACCTGTCGGATCTGTATCTCCGCCGCCGGGCGCCGCGACGTCTATCTTGGCGCCGAAATTTGAAAACGAAGCTTTCGCGTCCAGATGATTGATGGCCGCAACCGCTATCACGTCGCGAATACAAGCCGGATAAAAACCATTGCTCTGCGTGCCTACATCCTGGTTGCTGTTACCGGCGGCAGCTATCACGACCGCGCCTTTTACGTCGTGGGCATAGGAAATCGCGTCGAGCAAAATCTGTGGCGCAGATCCGAAAGCGCCCCAACTTAGATTGATTACTGAAGCGCCTTTGTCGGCAGCATAGACAATCGCGTTTGACAAATCCTCGGTCGAGCCGCTGCCGCCAGCGCCGAGACCTTTAAGAGCCATAATCCTGGCGTGTGGGGCCACGCCGATCACACCCAGCCCGTTATTGCCCATTGCCGCAATCGTGCCGCTGACATGAGTACCATGACCGTGATCGTCCATCGGATCATTGTCGGCCGGGGTTCCATCGAGGGTTACAAAGTCCCAGCCACGCCAGTCGTCGATCAGTCCATTACCGTCATCATCGATACCGTTTGACCGCTTGTCATTACCACTGCCGTCGAGGCCAACCTCACCGTCGTTCAACCAAACATTTCCCGCGATGTCTTCATGGTTGTAATCAAGACCGGTGTCGACTACGGCCACCAACACGCCATCGCCCTGCGATGTGTCCCACGCGGTCTCAGCACTGATCGACTGCAGTCCCCAAAGATCGCGGAAGGACTGTCCCCACGCGCCTGAGCTGCTGTAGTAGGGATCGTTCGGCGCAGTCTGTGTATGCACGATCATGTTTAGTTCTGCGTATTCCACTTCCGGCTGTTCGCGCAATGCGGCGAGAGCTTTTTTTAAGTTGCCGGTTTGAGTAGTGAGCTTAACGACATTAGCCAGTGACTTAGCGCGGGTGCGAGCGAATGGCCGGCTACCGTTATTTACTGCATAGCGCGCAAAGATTTCATTCAAGCGAGGATTGGACATTCGGAGGTGACCGCGCTCGTTCTTCGTGCCGCGTGCTGCATCGACGGCGTCATTCTCGTTGCGAAACTTGACGAGCAACTCGCCCGGCACAAATTCGCCTTCAGCCGGATCGTCTGACACGGTTGTTATCGTGCCATTGTCATTTACGTTCGTTCTATTGGACCGAGTCTGGGCCGGAGCTTGATTTGATTGAGTGTGATCGGCTGCGGCGCGATGTTGAGTGAAAATTGAGAGAACGACGAAACAGAGAACACCCAGGAGGGTGGCAAGGGGGAGTCTTTTCACTTTTGTTTCCTCTGGTTAGAGTCGAATTTTGGTGAAACTAATTTTGTGCTTTGAGTCTGCGCCAAAAGGCAGCGGGGACACGCGCACGACTCCACTCAAACACTGTTGGGCTAAGGTGTGAGAGCTGATTCCAGGCCGAAAGAAACGACCGTTTACGATCGAAGAAAAATTAGCAGTTTGTATCAAAAACTGTCAACGAATAGTTTCTCTGCGTATTGGGTCAGTTTGAAAATACGCCGAAGGCGTTGGCTAATTTCAGCTCAGGGTTCGAGCGCAGCGAGAACCCTGGGTTTGTCGTTAACGATCAATTGAACCCTGTAAGGGTTCGCTACCGCCTAACCCTTTCAGGGTATTGCATGTATTTTGAATTTATACCCAGGGTTGTCGCTGCGCTCCAACCCTGGGCTGAAATTAGCCAACGCCTTCGGCGTATTTTCAAACTGACCCACTACCTTTCTCTTGCGTAATCTCTGTGTCCTCTGCGTCTCTGCGGTTTGATTGTTTTTACAGATAAGTTCACCGCAGAGGCGAAGAGGCGCAGAGATCGCGCAGAGAAATACTTCAGTCCCATGGAAGCAGCTCGATAACGTATTTGCTGAGGGCCCAGGAGGCATATAGGTTGATCAGAAAAAGGAATACCTGATTCAAAAAAGTCAGCGGCCCCAACGACTCGATGTGAACGTAGAAAAGGCTCAACCCCAGCAAAGGCACATAGCTGATCAATGAGCTCCAGGAGATGCTACGAGTCTTGTATGAAACAGGGGAGTACTTGGTGGAAATAATGCGATTCGTATCTTGTTGTACTTGCCTGGCCACGAGCATGATGGCGGCGACGATAGAGAAATCAGCGAAGAACAGCACCAACCGGCTCTTAATTGCCTGCGACAATGTCGCCGCCAGCGGTAGATCGCGTTTATAGAGAAACAGGTTTATCAGTAAAGTTCCCACTACTGAAAAAGCAACCCACAGTGTAGGACCCCACCCGGGCCATTCGATTGATCTAGGCCTATACAAATCCGTCTGTTTGATTGCAGACCAGGGATCGTTCGACGCAGTTGAGAATTCCGAGTCCATTTTCGATAGAGAACCCAGCGACTTAAACCGGTCCTTCAGGGTAGTCGTAGGTGCTACAGGTACCTTTGGCTTTTCGCCGGCAGTCACTAATTCCGCAATGCGCGCGTCCAGTTTCTTCCGCTGTTCTTTCGAGTAAGTTTCTCGAGCATACGCTTGCTTGATGGCAGGCAATATGCGAACTTCGAATTCGGGCGTTTGCGAGAGCGACTTCACCAATCGCTCGGTGATCCATGGTTCGTCGTTTCCCAACTCGCTCAGTATAGTTTTGGTGAACTCCGCGCTATCCCTTTCGAACGCCAATTGCCACAGCGATTGAAGCAAAATTGTGATGTCTTCCGACTTGTCAAAGTGCAGGAGCACCTTTGCGTAGCGAAGCGGATTCGAGCTGAACAAACCACGCAAGTGTGCTTGATACTTCGCGATGAGGCCCAATTGAGGAAGGCTCGAGAGCTGGTTGTATAGATTGCCGTAGTTCTGCAGAATCTGCGCGGCAGCTCCTTGCCACTGAGACGCCTTGATGAAATATTTCAGGTAGACATCGTTCGAAATAATCTTCTCAGCTTGATCGATGCCTGGCTTCTCCGAAAGAAGGTTTAGCGTTGTGAGCGTTGCCTCCTGCACGTCCGGCGTTTGGGTAGTACCGCACAACCAATCCAACACGTCGTTCAAAACATCTTGAGTAGCCAGGCCCGGTAAGACTTTCAAAGCCTTTTCAGCGTTTTTCCCGGTCAGAATTTTGCCAGAGCCATTCGTTGAGCGCGCTTTGAAAAGAGCCAGGATTGCTTCGAGAGCTTTTTTTCGGGACGCTTCATCGGCTGCCTTACCCAGCAACGGCAGGAATAAAGAAAGGATCTCATCGTCGGTTTCAGCTGTGACAGTATCGGTAAGGTTATCAGCCTTGAAGAGTATTTCAGGGGTGAGTTGCCTGGCGGCGTCGCGGCGATGGTCCACCGGTTCATTCTTGTCGACGCTCAGGTCAAGCAGGAAGCTCCCCAGGCTGGGGCTTATCTGCGACGCCCCAATTTGCTTGATGATTCCGATAGCTGAAAAGCGCGACGACCAGTCAGGCAGTTTCGCCAGTCCCTCAGCCTCAGCGACAAGCTGCGGCACAGTCTTATCGGAGGTGGAGCCTGGTTTGACCTGGGCTTCGGGCACCGTTACCTGACGTTTGGTAAGACGGTAAAAGTCATCCGTGGCCCGGAGCCTGCCATCTGCTTTCACAAATAACTCAGACGCATCGAGAGGCGCAAAAACCTCCTTCGGAAGATTGCTGTGCAGCAGGCTGAGATCGTCACCGAGTTGAATCGCAAGCTGTTCGAGTTCCAGGGGAGTGAGCAAACTGAAATTGTCTTTTCGCAACTGCTCCAGATCGTCAGGCTTAAGGGAAAGACTTCCCCTATCGATCAGGGCTTCAGTGAACACGTACAGCCCTCGTCTTATCTGTTCCAGTCTGCCTTCGTCACTTCCGAGTCGCTCGGAAACCAACATCAAGCCGTTACTCTCCTCAGTCGAACTACTCGTCTCTGCTTCCGGCCGCGCAACGTTTTCAATGCACTTTTGAATGCCGGCAAAGATTTGCAGCGACTGGGATCTCGTCGAAGTTTTCGCGATATGACGATCGGAAATATAAGGACGCTCGGCCGTGTCGGCCCATTCCTGCTTTGTTCTTAATTCGCGAATGATGTCGCGAGGATTTCCGTAGGAGGTATAAACCAGCCAACGCGTTAACTGATCAAGTAAATTGGTTTCGATGTCGATGGGGTCCTGCGCGCTCTCCGGCCAGTCAATCCAGTCAATAACCATTTTGCGCGCCTGCTCGAAAGTGAGGAGCGGCACAGACACGATGGCGCTAAAGTAGCTGCTCAACATCGAGTCTTCCTTAGCGCGCTCGGCTTGCAAGTGGTAGTAAAACATTTTGCTGGTGACCAAAATAAAGACGGCGTAGCGTTGCAGGAAGAGGTTTTTCAAACCTTCTATCATCGGATTAATGCCCGTCGCCATGTCCATTTTGTCCAACTCATCAAAAATGAAAACCAACTTGATGCGGACATTGGGACCTTTTTCATAGAGAGGGCGCTCAGTGGCGAGGTTGCGAATCAACGATATGAGATCGTCTTCGGCGGCATTTTCATCGTAGTCGTAGTAACTGAGCGTGCGATTGAAAGTTTGCGTGCGAGATTTGGAGCCCTTAAGGACGAATGAAGGCAACTGAAAAACGCTGAGCGGTGCGAGGATTTTGGAGACGTCGAAACCCAGCGAACCGTCGAGTGACACTTTGTTCTCACTCGCGTTTGCGCGAGTCATGGAAACCTTATAAATCGCTCGGGCATACGCTTCCTGTAACGGCGCGATCTCGGTGTCTGGGTTGAGCGGCAAAGGCGTCTCTGGTCGGAAGCAGGGAATGGGTTGAGGCTCCGCAGTCTCGGGATTTATTAACGCGTGGCGCACCGACCGGAGCGTCAAACGGAGAATGTTGGCTACTCCCGACACTTTAGCCAGGTTGACGGTAACAGGGACAATCACCCAGCCATCCCTCGGATTCTCCTCCTGGTATCGCGTGGCGTGATAGATCACCCGATTGACAAAAGTCGACTTTCCTACGCCACGGTAACCGGTTACCAGTATGCTGCCGTCGGCGTGCCGCACCTGACGCGCCAGTTTCTTCGCGTCTTCGTCAGAACGTCCGATGTAATGGTCCTGAAGATCAGTATCCGTCAGCGGTGAAGTCGGGATAGAGCGCACTGGCAGTTGTACTCTTAATTCCGATCGAGCGACGGCTACGTTGAGCTCGGCTTCGGCGCGCGGCAGGTTTTTGAGTTTAGGATTCGGCATCAAGCTGTTGGCAATGCCGTCGAGCTTCTTTAACAAATCCCTGATAGGTTCTATGGAGTCAGGCGGCACCTCTCTCTTTTCGCCGGTCGGCGGATAGTTTTTGCTGATTGCCTGCAAAGCGGCTTTCTGAGCGGAGCGCAATAGTAGACTGGCGATTACCCTCGCTTCGTCAGTTGGCAACGGCTTTTGGCCCAACAGTCCCGCGAAGCCAAATTTGCTCCGAGTTTTGCGAAGCAGGCTCTCAAAACTCTTTTGAGAAGCGAAGTCGGCGTCAGTGAGTTCGTTGGGAAAGAAAACTCTGTCGAGTTGGCCCTCCAAAAACGTGGGAAACGAGAGCTCGAGTTTCAGTTGTTTTTGGATGAAAAGAATTTCGTCGTTGAGGTTCTTCTCCATCTGTTTGGAGAATTCGTCAAAAACAATTTTGTGGTAGCTCTCCACGGGAGCGTTTTGGGGAGAGGCGAGGCTACTGGCGCGTTGCTCAATGGCCGCCTTCAGGAAGTGTTTCACTAACTGCGGCACCAGGGCCATTTCCGGATCGGGGGTAATGAAACCGGTTTTCCTCTGGAGTGAGTCAAGAAAGTTCATGAGGTCTCCTACATCAATGATGGCGCGTCCCTTTATTTGAAAGCGTTATTCCCCCGTATGGACCGCTAATGTTAATGTCGGATCCAGGTTAAACGTTTCTAGCGGGATTGTTTTCAGACATGATGATGCGTTCGTCAACGCCGAGTCCTGCCGGTCAATAGCACCACTTCCATTTCGGTTTTTTCTGTTGGACACAGCTGCGCACCCATCCGCTACCGCAGGTGGTACTGACCGTGTGCAACTGTAATCGTTACTTCTGCGGCAAAGGGTGTCAGGCTATTAGCGAAGTGTCTGCCAGCAGGTTGATTCCTGGTTATTTGCGCTTGACGGGATACTTTTTAAAAATCTTCGCGACGCCTTTATTGATCGGTTTGGAAACTATCTTGGCGTCCGCCTGCAAATCAGCGCTGGGAGCTCGTTGCAGCACGTCCGTTATCGTGCCGCGAAAAATAACCCGGTCGCTTTGGCGATCCCACAGATCGATCACGAGCGTGCCGGTCGTGACATCCCACATGTTCATAGTTGCGCTGCCTACCATTCCGCTATAGGCGGGATTGACAACGTGATAGAAAGGAACGTTCTGGACCTGGAGATTGGGGACCGTCGCCGCCAGGTAAGCCACTTTCAGGTCCGGATCGGCATTCACCCTGGTGAGTCCTCGGGAGGTGAGTTCGCGTTCAATCGCTTCTACGATTAAAGTGTTGACGTAAGGATTGCGCGCGCCCTCTTTATCGAACGCAAAGGTCTTGAAGTTTGAAAAATCGACCTTCTCATCGAAAGCGGCTGAGGTCTTTTGTGCCTGGACCACACTGCATAACATAAGGCTCAATACAAACACGGCTGCAGTTTTTGTCATAACAGATTTCATCTTTTCTCTCTCAGTGGAGCTGACAACGCTCTAACGACCGCCAGAATATAAACGCGACCAACGAATCTGATAACTGTCAATTAATACAGGGTAAGCGCTTGCTCCCGGGATATTGGTGCTACCTCTTGAATTGCATCGACATCTCGGCTACTGGAAAAAGTTCTTGTGTTCGGAACGTGATGTTTTGCGAGTCCGCGCCACTCTAGAACGTAATGCTTCGCATTGCACTAGAACTCGAAGGAGAAGAAACAATGAAACATTCACTATCTATGAAATTCCTCGTACTCATGGTTACGCTGCTGGTGGGAAGTCTCGCAGTTACAGCAACCGAACGCCCTTTTTCACTTAACGGAACGGGTGTCGCTGTTCCAATCCTTGATGGCAACGGCAACGTGATTGGCGCTGAACCAACTGGTTCCGGTAATGCGACCCATCTCGGGATGTTCACGAACACTGGTAAAGTCGCTTTCACGCCAGACGCAACCAACCCAAACATCCTTCATCCGAGCGGTGGAGGTGTTTTCACGGCAGCTAACGGCGACAAACTCAACTTCGTCATCGTTGTTGGCGCTTTGGACTTAACTACCGGGATAGGAACCGGAGATTTTGCATTCACTGGCGGAACCGGTCGCTTCGCGAATGCTACCGGGCTCACGTCGGGTGTCATCCAACAGAATGTCATCACGGGAGCCTACGAACTCACCCTTGTCGGGAAAATCGATTACTAAGATCGATTCAACAGTTCTGATTGTTTCAAATGGGGGCAGGCTCAAGTGGCTTGCCCTTTTCTTTTGCATTGATTGATCATGCCATTCGCAGTTTGTGATTCGACGTTGTAGAAATCGCGGTCTGTCGCCCGTCATACTAACGAGCGTCATTCAACCACAGAGGAGAACGAAATGCTTTATGCGCTATTGATTTATGAGAAACCGGACGACTTTGCGCGACGTGATTCGCCGGTGGAGTCAGAAATCTACGCCGGGGCCTGGCGCGCGTATCATCGCGCCTTGCTGGATGCTGGAATCTTCGTCGGTGGCAAACCATTGGACGCACCCGAAACCGCGACGACGGTGCGGTTCCGCGAGAGCAAACGCGAAATTCAGGATGGACCATATGCCAACACGAAGGAGCAATTAGGCGGGTTTACCCTCCTCGAGCTGCCTTCGCTCGATGCCGCATTGGAATGGGCGGCAAGATGTCCGGCCGCTTCCTACGGTGTCGTCGAAGTACGGCCAATAGCTGTCGAAATGGAGCCGCGCGTCACCGTTGGAAACTCGAACTGATGAGCCGGCGCATCACGCAGTCGAAGCAGTAGCGCGCGAATCTTACGGGCGCCTCGTGGCGCTGTTAGCTGCGCGCACGCGTGATGTTGCGGCCGCTGAAGACGCGTTGGCCGATGCCCTCGTGGCCGCATTGACAACGTGGCCTCGCGACGGTATTCCGAAGAATCCGCAAGGTTGGCTCTTAACGGCTGCGCGCAACCGCCTCCTGGATCTTGCCCGTCATCAGCAGGTACATGAACACAGCACTCCGACTTTGCAACTCATGACGCGCGAGTTTGATCAGACGGCAGATCCCGATACATGGCCCGACGAGCGTCTCAAGCTCCTGTTCGTGTGTGCGCATCCCGCCATCGATCCCAACATACACACGCCGCTCATGTTGCAAACAGTCCTCGGGCTTGATGCAGTGGCGATTGGACGAGCTTTACTCGTCCCGCCGAAGACGATCGGACAACGATTAGTGCGTGCGAAGACCAAGATCCGGCAAGCGCGGATCGCGTTTGAGATTCCAACGGCGGATCAAATTCCCGAGCGCCTGGAAGCAGTGCTGAATGCGATCTACGCTGCGTTCGGCAACAGTTGGGAGGACGCGAGTGGCGCCGACGAACGCATCACGGAGCTCGGGCAGGAGGCAATCTGGCTCGCGCGCGTGCTGCGTGAGCAGATTCCGGACGATCCGGAAGTCCGCGGTTTGCTGGCGTTGATGCTTTATTGCGAGGCGCGACGTCCCGCGCGTCGCAGTGCCGCGGGCGGGTTCGTGCCGCTCTCGGAGCAGGATCCAAAAGACTGGCGTATGCCTTTGATCGAAGAAGCGGAAGGTGAACTCACGGCAGCCTTCCAAATGAGGCGACCCGGACGATATCAGATCGAAGCAGCCATCCAATCAGTCCACGCTGAACGTGCTCACACAGGGCGCACTGACTCTGCTGCGATTGCTGCATTTTACGATCAGCTGATGCAACTTGCGCCTTCGATCGGAGGTGCGGTCGCGCGCGCCGCGGCGTACGCCGAAGTTCGCGGACCCGAAGCAGGGCTAACACTCCTTGATCAGATCGACTCGCAAGCCGTGATTTCCTACCAACCGTATTGGGCCGTTCGCGCGCACTTCCTGCGACAACTCGGCAGTGTGCGGGCCGCTACCGAAGCGTACGACCGCGCTATTGGACTCAGTGAGGACCCCTCCGTCCGTGCTTTCCTGACCGAACATCGCAATCGTTTGACGCCTCAGTAAAGCCTGCGATAGCAGGCGTAAGCATAAATGGTTACTTTTCAACCAGCGGGGGCAAGCCCCTCTTCCTGACTTGTTCTATTTTTCGATTCAAGTTTCCATTAGACGATTTGCGCAACTGAGAATAGAACAAGTCAGGAAGAGGGGCTTGCCCC
>Ga0105238_10003224_pt1 | contig 16305 bp, 6 predicted proteins | sample KBSC34metaG_FD_81526 | JGI IMG/M metagenome (GOLD analysis project Ga0105238, IMG submission 81526) | Corn rhizosphere microbial communities from Kellogg Biological Station, Michigan, USA - KBS C3-4 metaG | ecosystem: Host-associated > Plants > Roots > Rhizosphere > Soil | place: Michigan, USA... | reverse complement strand
TCGGAATCTTCGATGATTGGCTCATACTTGGTATTTGCTGTGTCTCTGATTCCTTCTACCGCACGTTGCAGGTATATTCTGGTTTCTGTGTCTGACTGAAGGAGGAAGGCTGCATATTCGCGGTCTTTTGCGTACATCTTACCATCGCTCATTTTGATCAGCTCACCATCCAGGATCATGATGCCTCTTTCAATTGCGATATCAATCAATGCCATCATCTCGAACTCTTCAACTTCGGTAAGAAGCTGACCTCTCACTAGGAACTTGTCAGGATTAGATTTGGCCAGGTCGATCAATGCCCGGAATAGAGAGGTCGGTGTGATTCCGTCAACGAGTCCGATAGTTCTTCTGTGAATCTTAGCCAGAAGCTTTTCATCCTCTCTGTTTTCCCTGATGTAGGTTTCTACTTGGAAAACTTTATCGCTGAACTCTACCGCCTTTTCGCTTTCCGATTCTTGATCGTATAGGAGAGCATGACTCAACAGGTCTGGATTCAGGTATTGGAATGCTCTCAATACTCCCCAATTCCAGTTGTCAGTCGGGTTATCAAGATCCAGGACGAGTTGGTCTTGAATTTCGATGAACTCCAAAACACTTCCGTCCTCTCCTTTGAAATTATAGACATTCCCGTTTTTATCAGTGAAGCCAGATCCGATTACCTCTCTCTTTTTAGAGGTAGCCTGTTCTCTCCTGAGCTTTGTCTTTGCCTGTAAAGTGATTGTTGCTGGATGCATTGTTGTATAAATTTTCGTGGTGATTTTTACTTCGGTTAGTCAACGATTGTGACTTTGATCAAGCCGTAGATGTCGATATATGGAACTCCTTCGAACAGCATGTGGTATTCGTTACGGTCAGCAACTGATCCCAAGTTGTTCATTTCGTTGTTCATCATTTGACGAACTGCATCTTCTTGCATTTGAGTCAATGCCGCGCCGGTAACTCCGTTCTGTCCAGTAAGACCTTTTACTTTACCGAACACAAATCCACGGTCATATCCATTACCTGATTTGGTGTAGTAATTGGCAATCTTTTTGTAGCGACCATTTGCTCCTTTACGAACAGGAACGAAATAAAGTTCACGACTGCGCAGTGGCCCACGGTGTCCTTTGTATGACCATGTTTTGAACTCACCGGCTGTTTTATAGCCCTTTCCAAGGTCATAGATCATGATATCTCCATCACTGTTATGGAACGCTCCGAGTTTGTATCCCATATCAACGGATCCATCACCGCCAATCTGACGAGTTAGTTGAACTGGATATTTCTGCTGCCCACCGATCAAGAACGCGTCTTCGACGAATTTCTTACCACCGTCACGACAGATGATGATCACGTCTGCGTCTGGCCAGATTTCTTGTATTTGACGTTGGATGCTCTCAAATTGAGACAACGCTGCACCAGGAGATGTTTTTACCGGAATCTTGTATTGAACGTGAGCTTGGTCAAGCTGCTCAATGATACCAGCGTAAGATGGCAGTTCTGGATATCCATTCTGGCCAGCCATATTGGTTGGCTCCAGAGTTACAGGGTCGAAGTTAGCAACAGAGTCAACGATCATGCGTTCCACTCGAGAAACCGCTTCTTTGAAAGCAAGAACAGGAATATTAACCATGAAGTCTTGTGGCTCCGATCCGTCCATGGCTCGTTCTGTGTGGAACCGGAACACTTCATCAGAAGCTCCGCTACCAGTTTCTTGCCACATGTAACGGGTAATTACAGTTGGGTTGTAGAAGATGTTAGTTTTATTTCCATCCAAACCAAGAGTGTTGGAAGTTTCTGAACCTTCACCTTTCGTGTTACCCCATCCCCAGTTAACCGGCTTGCCAGTTGAAAGGAGGCTGCCATCTGCCGTAGCGCCTGGCTGTCCGTTCAGGACGAATGTGATATCCACTTTGCGACCACCTGTGTTACGACGGGAAACAACGGTAAGCATTGTTTTGTCATCCCACAGTTTAGCAAATTCGCCTTCGTCAGCGATTGCGTAGTCAACGGTAACTTCAAATGGAACACCCGCAACCAAGACTGCTGGAACACGAGAGCTGTCAACCACATAAGAAGGACGTTTCTCGTAAATGCTCTCCTTGATACGAATAAACTCCGCTCCAGTGGTAGATGTTTCAATAGAGAACATCGACTTTGGATTGTTCTGATCCTCTGTTCCCTGAGTTGAACCAAATAGGCCAGTGAAGAACAGGTAGGGAGAATACGGATTAACATGGTTTACCATTGCGGTAATGTAATCCTGCTGACGGTTAGAAAGCAGGTCATTCCTGAACGGCAAGTCATTTACTAATCTGCGTCTGTTGGTTGTGCCTGCTACAACTCTTAATTTATCTGCCATCTTGGGTAGTATTTAGAAAATTATTTTTGTTCTACAGTTATTCCGTCAGCTTAATTGCTTCTGAAGTTTATCTTTGCTGCCTTCTGAGTTCCATGCTCAATTCCACGCGCGTCGATCATCCGGATAAACTCGAATCCGGCTTTTTTGTCTGATAGTATTGCTTCAAGGATTTCTCGTTGTGCCCTTTCTTCGGTTGTTTGTGGGGCTCTTTTGCTCTTGCCACTGGTGATGATTTCACGGATGTGAGACCTCATTTCCTCTGGGAGGTCGATACCGAATGGCTTGAAGGTCTTTATTTGGTCGTCAACGACGGTGCGGTATTGGGAGTACTCTGATACTTTCTGAGTGGCCTTGGTTTTGGCTTCGCTCTCGATCTGACCTTTGAGTTGCATCGCATCTCTCTTAAGCTTATCGGCGAGTACACGTCCTTCTTGGGTCAATTGTCCCTCTTGAACGTAAATAGCAAGCCTTTCTTCGAATTTCTCCTGAGTGAACTCCAAGTTCTGGCGAAGTTTGTCAGCAAGCAGGTCGCCAATTACTGAAACGACATTGGCTCTGCCTTGTGCTATTTCGTCATAGGTTTGGTAATCAGAGTTGGAAGCAAGTGCATCCTTATATTGCTGGTTGTAAAGCGTCTGGTCGTAGATTTGATCCCTCGTATTAAGGTGAGAATATTCTGGGCCGAACTTGCGCAAGGCTTCTGCTGAATAGTCTGTCCTGTCGTCGTTGGGATTGAGGTAGTTTTGTTTGCTGACTTCATCAAAATCTTTGAAATAGTCAGGTAGTCCGGATAGCTCTCCTGTTGCAGCGGCGGTTGTGGTAGAAGTGGTATCTATTTTGGCCGGTGTTGTCTGTCCGTCAACAATAGTTTGTAGGTGACTGAGTGCATTTTTATCTACCGTAGGTTGTAGTGACGGCATTCCTCCATCATCATCGTCTTCAAATTGGATGCTTGGATTAAAGTCAGGAAATAAGTTAGAGCCGGTGTTGGTTGACATAATAGTAATTGTTTTCGTGGTTATGGTTCAAAACTATATTGACTGTCAAGCCGATTCAAACGTTACGCCCATTTTTGTGATTTCAAAATTTTGTAGATTTGAATTACATAAAACCACGAAAAAAATGGATAACCACGAAGAAGTTTATGAAAAACCGCTAATTCAAAAAGACTCCCTAGAGAGTAGGGTGTCAGATCTAGAAAATATCATCGAAATGTCTGAGCTTTTTTACTATTCACTGAAAGTCAGGAAGCGTAGTGTAGAGGAGTTGCTGGAGATTTCCTGCATAAAAGAATTCAATCTATCAATCTCAGAGTTCAGAGGTACGTGGGGGAATGAAGAATTAAGGAAAGGAGGTAATCCTGGGAAGAATATAGAGAGGAAACAGGTAATAGAGGCTCAGCAATGGTTTATGTCAATAATGAATAACGTATTACATAGGACGACGTTCTCTATGCAGATCAATTACCCTTTCTTCAAGAGGATGAAAATAATGAGACATCGCCCTATTTTCCTATCTGCTGTTCAACCAAACGGTGTCGGAGCAGAATATCAGAAAAATAGGGCGACGTTCTTATCAATAATGAAACGTACGCGTCAAATGATGAGAGAAGAAAGCGTCTTCGATGACGCGCTTGAAGGATTTTGATAATCCATCAACTTTGCCCAGTTGTTTTCCAAGTAATGAGCTATACCTTTGCCTGGCGCATACTCCGGGTATAGCTTCTTGAAATCTCTTGTTGCCGTATCGTAGCTGATTGAGTCTATCTTTCCGAGCCTGGCCATGAATACTAGTGCGATCGATGGGCCTCTTGATTGCCCCTTGTTGCAGTGGATTAATACTCTTGCTTCTCCAGTCTTGTGATATCTGTCATCTATGAACTCCATTGCTTTATTAAACATCGGATCTCCAAATTCTACTGGCAATGGAGTCTCTGCGTCAATAATGTTCAGATACAGATCAAACTTGGTTTGATAAGATAGATAGTAAGGATGTTTCTTGTCAAGATTGCCTTTGTACCCTACTGCATTTTGGTGACAATTTGATTTGCATGCATGAACAACGTAGTATCCACTTCTTGCTTCTAATTGTCGGCAATCGTCATCATTGCCGACAAAGAATCCGTTAAAAAGTTCAGTCATTTTGTTTCGTGGTTATGATCGTGGTTTACTCATCAAATTCGATATCATCGAAGTCGTCATCTTCTGGCAGATCGAAACTCAAATCTTCTTCAAGAGCGAAGTCGCTAGTCTTGGTTCCTTTCGGAGGGTCGATCTTTCCGTTGATCCGTTTCGCTACTGGGTCAATCCAAGTCTTTGGTGCTCCACTGGCTGTTCCGAAGATACGTGCGAAGTTATAGACTACTTCACTGAGTAGCTTGTCATCATCTTTCTTTGTCTCTCCGGGCAGTGCGTCATTCACGGCATTGTCGGCTAGTCCATAGACTCCTTTCGCTAGGTCGATTGCTTGCTTGAATGTATCCGCGCCTGGCACATCGAACATCTCGTCAGTCCACTTCTCGTTGTCAATCGAAGATATAACCATTTGAGATGCTTGTGACCAAAGACCAGGTGCTATACCAGTGATATATCGAGCGATGTCCCATAGATATTTCTCTTTGTAATAAGATGCATCTTTCGGTTCTTCTCCAGCAAGCCATCCCCGAAGAATACTTGCTCCTAAGTTGGCTGTTGCCATCCATGCCGTGTTAAAAAGTAAGTTGGACATTGCAGACCAGATAACCCTGTCTCGCAGTATCTTTAAATCCTCTGGACTGGCAGTATCTCTCTTCTTATAATACTCGATTGCTGCACCTGCCATCTGGTTCCATAACTTTTGGGTCTGTCCACTGTAAAGAGCGATGACCCTATTAGCGAATGTTGGGCTGCGTTGAAGCATTGTTAAGTCAGCTGGGTCATTCATCTGGTTGGTGAGATAAAGTGTCTCAGTGACCAGTTCTGCGCCCCTAGCGTCGGCTTGATCACGAGTTATCTTACCATCCCTGATTTCTGCTGCTACCTGTTGCTTCGCTGCGTACATATACCCAAGAATCACCCCACGGTCTAGGCGTCTGATGTTAGCCATACCGTACTCTTCAAACATAGAATCGGAGTAATTCCATAGTTGCTTCAATTTAGCCGCACCAGATTTCGTGAATCTAAATGTTCCCAAGTTGCCAGCTTCCGTGTATTGGCTGTTACCGTATACTACCCGTTGAATTACTGTTGCCCAGTTACGAAGATGTTGTTCTTTTTGAATTGGGTCAGTGATGTTCTCTCCGAGTAGTTCACGAATAAGACCCGCTTCCGCTGTATCGATCTTTCCTACTTTCAATCCCTGTCCAGTAGCTTCGACTAAGCTACCTCCTGCGAACCTATCAATGGTTGATCCTCTCAATGAGAAGTCGAGCATCTTCCCGGCTGTCTTCCAGTTGCGGAATAGATACTTGCCATCGATATAACCGAGTCCAGCTGCTGAAAACCATGTACCGATCTGCTTTGTTGAAATACCTATATTGCTCCGGAATATTGTCGCTGTGTACTTGCTCATCAAAACCAGTAATGGTCTGAGTGCTTTCTCTCCCTTCGAAACCGCGTATTGAGTCTGGCGATAGTTTTGAAGATTGTCAATCGTGTCAGCTAGTTTGCTATCGACACGTTTCTTCATTGTCCCTTCATAGTCTGACTGAATAGCCTGTTGCAGGTTCTTTAAGTTGTGTACCAGCTTTGTGCTACCAAGTATGTGATCTACTGCTTCACGGTAATAATCAAAGCTATCAATAATATCCTCTGCATAAATAGCGTCCGGTCTTGACTTACGTTCGTTCAGTTGCTTCGCGTCTTCCAAGTTTGGAGAGAATGAATTCACTCGGTCTTGCGTAGACATCTTGCTCACTGTTTGAAGTGGTGAGTAGTCTGGCACTTCTACGAATGGATCGGATGGATTAATCGCTTCGTCATTCTCCTTTCTCAGTAATTCACGAACAGTTGCGTTGTTGAACCCTAGTTTGATCTTTTGATAGCCCGTCTTAACCGCTTCCGGGCCGGATGAAGTAACGTAATCAACCATGCGATCCATTTCGGCTTGACTGAATAACCCATATTGCATTCCGTCCTTCAGTGGTTCTAATTCACCTCGAGCGTTACCTTCCATAGCAACGTCCTTTTTGAAGTGAACTCCTTTGTGAACATCTTCTACGTCGGTGCCGCTCTTCCAGAACAATGATTTGTCAGAAGGATCCGTATTAAAGTATTCGTCTACCACAAGCGAAGTGTGGTTCTCTATGCGCTCTGCGCCAGATGCATTCTTTACTTTACGCTGGTTGTAGTCAACACCCATGCTTAATTGAGACTGGTGACTGGCTACAATGTTCATCACTACTGAAACCGGTAATGATATTTGACGCTCTACTCCTTTTCCTTGGGTACGGCTCCACTGAAGAATCTTAACCGGCAACTTCTCAACTGTATCAACGGTTCTGCTTCCTTTGTGGGTTGTGTATTTGCCGATCTCGCGACGGAACTCTTCATACGCTCTTCCCATGATATTTAGGGCGTAATTCCGATTGTCGGATGCTTCGCGCTTGATGTCATGAATAACAGCATGATATAGACCCTCAGTGTTGTCTATTGCCTTGACAAACGTTTCAAGATTCGTTAATCTATCGAAAGAGGAATCAATCAGTGCCGCTACTGTCTTATATGCGACGTTGCCTGTGGCGCGTAGGTCTTCCATCCATTCTTCTGTTTGCTGGATAGGTCTGGCCATACGACCCATTCTACCAGTCATTCCTTTCAGTGGAATGAAAGTGCTTTTATTCCCGCGTAGGAAAAAGGAGTTTTTTTCTTTTGAAATATCACGCTCCCATCTGTCTTCAATCTTAACTTTTGTCTTTTTACCTGTTACCGGATCGGTTTGAGTCTCGTACTTAGCTCCTAGATATTTCCAACCATATCGGTTAGCGACATCTTTTACGATAGCACGATCTTTATCATTCATGCCTCGCTCAGTGATCGTCGATGTAGTAGTATTGCCATTGACATCCCGAGTGACTGCGTTTTCTTCCAGTTTACCGAAAACCCCTTCCTTTTTCAGTTCTTCTCTGGCTTGATCTTGAAGTTCTTGATTTGTTCCGATAGTTTCTCCTGACCCTGGCGATCCGAATACAACCGCTGTGGTGTGCATTATTGGGTCGGATGTTACATCTGCGAGTTCGCTCACTACTGTATCTTGATTTCCGGTCTGAAGGATATTAGCGATCTCATCACTGGTCATTTCAGAGATTGGGTTCTCTGATAGCAGATCGCGAACGACTGTCTCCGTGAACTGATCGAAGTTCATATCGGCGATTTGGCTTGGTTGTTGCTTCTTGATTCCTAGAAACCTCTTAACTCCGGCAAATAGATCATTCATCCATTCCACGAACTTGTTACGCTTCGTCGATGTAACGAACTGAGCTCCTTTGTTTCCAATTGCAGTCGCTATCGCTTCATCCAGAATCTGATCTTCTGTATTGTTTCGATACGCTTCACGTCCTTTTACGTCACGGTAGTAAGCGGTATCCTTTACTAATGATCTGCCCTGATTATACAACTCTGGATTGTTGAACTTTGCCCACATTGTCCATATGTGCCCATATTCGTGAATAGACGTTGTGGGGTTCAATCGAGACGGATCAAGATTGATAGAGCCGTCTTTTGGATTGATATATCCGTATGGTTGGTTGTCAGGAGTTGTTAATGTTTGCGTGCCTGTTAATGTGGATAATTGATCGTTATAGTCCTGAGCGGTTCCGGGAATATTTACTATGATGCCAGGAAATGCCTTGCCTATTCGGTTCAAAGTCTGAATAGCTTGCGCTTGATTCGCATTTGCTCCTTGAGTGTCGAATGGAACGAATTCAGGGTCTTGTTGTGATCGACGAATGTTCTCAACGAATGCATCTGATTGAACTCCTTCTGGCTGTTGATCGGAAAGTGTGCTTTCGTCAAAATCAGGATCCACATCTTGTTCTTCAGAAGTGTTCAGTCTGCGGGTTAATTCCTCTATTCCGGGATAACTCAGGATCGTTTCTTCAATGGCATCTTTGAATACATCGGTTTCGTTGCCTGGGAAGTTTGTGTTCTCCCATAACCGGTGAGCTAATTCATCAATGGTCAATCCATAGTCGGCGGTACTGGCTACCATGTTTTGGCGCTCTGTATTTCCTGTTCCACGGAATAACCTGTTCACATCACGCGTATTGACTTGGCCATTTCCAACGAAGTATTGATAGACCTCCTCTGTGATGTTATTAGGAAATTTACGCAATGCTGCGATACGTTCCGGATTAACGATGCGTCTCTGATCTTTACGTAGCTTACGTCGATTGGTAACGGCTATGACCGGCGATTCATCTGGTTGAGTCCCCTCTGTGCTTCCACTGCTGTCTCCGGTATCCTCGTTAACGATTGTGTCAACCGCTCCAATGATCCCCTCTGTGAGTCCGTCGCTTTGTCTAATTGCGTCGAGAGCTCGTTGAGCATCTGCAATCGCTCTGGAAATTTGCTGCTCGTCTTCAGCTTGGATTGCAGCTTCTGTACTTTCGATAGCAGATCCAAGGACTTCTGATAGTTCTCCCTCTTGCTGGATAGCAGGTTCGAGAAGTTCTTCGACTGCCGCCGCCGAAGCGTACTCAGATTGGACTGAATGTGGTTGGTCGGTAACACTGTCAGTTCCTTCGCTGTCAGTACTTTCATTTTGGGTGGTGTCTTCATCTGATTCGTTCGTGGTTGGTTCTGAGACTGGTTCTGGCTGAGGTCTTGACTCTGGGTCTTCTTGATAGGATTTTTCATTCTGTAATGTTTCAAGGTCTGCTTCTATTTCGCGGATTACGTCGTCGATCTGACCAAGCGTGAATTCTCTCTTGCTTGATCTGCGACGGTTCTGCCACATCTTACGCATGGCCAATAGCTCTTTCGTAGCTGAATCAATCTTTGATATCGGAGTTTCTGTACTTCCTTCGAGAATATCAATAATTGTATCCATCGTTTGTTCTGATGGATTATATACATCTTCTACTCCTGCTTTAATCCCTAATTCTTGTTGTTTTTGTGTAATTGCATATCCTTGTGGATCAACAACAGGCTCAGCAGATGAATTAGCTTGGGGCTGGTACCCCACTAACGTCGAAAACTCCTCGTATGACAAAGGAGCTACTGATGGTATTCTGGTTCTGGTGTCTTCATCTACGATTTGGTTGTACAAGTCGTAAGCCTTATTCACTCTGGTTTCCATGTTGGGAGAGCCACCTACCGCCTGAACTTCTCCTGCTACTGTTTCAAGTAATTCTCTTGCATCTTCGGCGTAGCTGTAAGGAGATGTCGTATCATAGCTTATTCGAGATAAGTTATCCTCTCTTATATTTTGTGCCGCTTGCTGATATTCAGCAAAGTTGTCTATTGGAGCAAATTGTTTTTCGTATCTCGGTATAGGCTTATAGTTAGCCGAGTTTATTTGCTCAGCAATTGTTGACTCCTGTGGAATTAATCCAGAAACTACTCTTCGAATGGCCGTTGAATCGTTATCCCTTACAATGACAGAACCATCTGGAAGGATGGTTTCGGACTCTGGAATAAATTCTTCATCTCTAAACGAGTCTATATTGCTGTTTAAGAAAGACCTTCCGAGTGCTTTCAAGTTTGTGTCTTGGCTGCTAATCGCCGGAATAGCTTGCTGGAAGACATTCTCCATTCTAGCGTTATTGTTCTCTGCTTGCTGGATCAGATTGTATTGGCCAGTAGCCGGATCGATATCACCTAGACTTTCTTCCATTTGCGCTTTCGCCGCCTGAAGTTTAGTAATCGCCAGTGGATTTCCTCCGGTATTTGTCAGATTGTCGATCTCTGATTGAACTTCCTGAATCTGACCTACGGTTTGGTTTAGTTGATTGAGTGCTGTGGCGTTTCTATTACGAACATCTGTTACATTGAACATGGCAAGTCTGTCCTCTCCTGAGAAGCCTGGCATATCTTTGAAGTCGTAATAGGTGTCATAAATCAGGTTTGCTTTCTGAGTTATGTCATCAATCTTTTGTTGATTAGGTTTGCCCGTTTCGTCATTGAACTGTCCATTGGCTGTGGCTACTTTAAGCAGATTGTTGAAACGAGCGTTTTGTTTGATATCGTCAATAGTTAAGTTGGGATTAGCTTCGAGTTGAGCCTTAATGTCGGCATTGATAAATGCACCTAGCGTCTCATGTTGTTCTTTTGAGTTAGGCGCAAGTGTACCGATTGCTCCTCCCAGAAACGCTCCCATGAGTGCGCCAAATGTGGCATCTCCAAGTGTTTTATACGCGTCAGTTGAGAAAGCTCCCTTCCCGGCTTCTGCGCCGTCTGAGAACTGATCGTTGTAAATACTTTTCCCTGCGTAAGTTGACCATTCTTGAGCAAACTCAGTCCCTGCTTCCGGCGCTGCCGCTCTTCCGATCTTTCTCGCAATGTTCTTTAGTGAAGCAATTCTTGAACCGTTCCCAAGTTCTTTCAATGATTCCGTAAATGTCTTTTGAACTACATCTTGGAATATTTCAGGCGTTAGTCCTTTTTCCGCTAATTCAGTGAGAGCTCGACCACTCTTATCTTTTACTACTTGCTTTACAACCTCTCTTCCAGCTTCGCCTTTAACGGCTTTTAATATCCCGGCATCACCAAGCATCTCTAATGCGGATCCAACTAGTGAAACGCCTGAAGCGTAAGCCGCTGCTGAATTCCCTTCTAATCCTGCCTCAATAGCTTCGTCTTGATTGTCGGAATACATCTGTGTAAACGACATCAACATGCTTGCCTTTTTCGTAGGAGCGAGAATAGACACTAGACTTCCTATGCCTGATCCCAATGCGGCCATCCATTTCTTAGGGTCATCTATCTCAGAGAAGTCTACTTCTAAGTTCCCTTTCTTATTTGTGGAGAATGAGAACGGTTGCTTTTTAGATTCGGCATCAACACGAGCTCTGACTCCGGCGATATCGGTGTTTATCTCCTTCCTGGCTGCATCATATCTGGCTTTGGCGTTCTTAGTTCGCTCTCTGGTGTAGTCTGTCTGAAATGGAAGTTTTTCGTAACCTAAATCAACCGCTCTACTGGCATCATTAATAAAGTCAGCCGATCCTTCTACAATTTGAGTAAGCGAGTTCCATAGCGACCCCATGAATGCTTGAGACGCGCTAACCCGATCGGTTGATTCAGCGGGTTGTGGTGTGGGTTGAACTGGCTCTGGTTGTTGTGCCGGTACAGGCTGAGGAACATTCGCTGCTTGGGTTTCTACGGCTTCTACTTTTGAACGTTTAGCCTTCAATCCTTCTACGAGCAGGTTGGTGTATTTCTGAGAGCCTTCAATCTGATCGAATAAAGTAAAAGCCCTTGATAGGGCTTCTTCTTTTGTGGCACCTCCAGCCTGTATCCTTTGGTTGAGTTGGGACTGCCACTGATTGGGGTCTTGGTTTTGCTGAACCATTACCCTTCTTACGGATTCCGGCACTGTCACTGATTTGATATTGGAGAAGAAATCAGGAGCTTCATTAGTGGTTATTGCTTGTTTTCCCATGGTGTCACCATTCAAAGATTACGGGTTGTGGTTGCTGGCTGTTGAATATCTCGTTGGTTTGCTTTTGGCCTAGCTGCTTTTTGGTTAGAGCTTGATCGATATTCTGATTTCTTACAAAGTTAGGGACTGGTGTGAATCCTTTCAGTACATAGCCTGTAACATCCTTTCCATCTTTATTCTTCCCAACGGTTCTTAACTTGTCTCCTGATAATCCTAGAGATTTCCCTTGCTTTTCCGGAATGACCACTTCGTAGTATTTCCAAGCCCTTGACGGGTTCCTTCCGCCATCAGCAAGACGCTGAGACTCCTCTGCTCCATCGACGTAAATGTATGGATCACTCGACCTGACTTTGTGTTGAATATTGGATAGGTTGATGTATTTGGTGTCGCCCGAAGACGCATCGAGTATCCCTGGCAATGATCCACTATATGTCTTCTTTCCTCCAAGCGTAGCTTCTGTTATCCCTACACTCTCATTGGCTAATTCACTCGCCTCTGAATTAGGATACTTTTTCATATCAAGCGTAACCTTCCCTCCTGAATTGGTTGCAATAGCAGAAACCGGAATTCCTAGTCCTGGTATTATCTGGTTGTTACTTGGAGACTGTGGATTGTAAGATGGGATATTATTGTTTGAAAGGACATTATTGAAAGTTCTCTGCAAATATGTTTTTGGTAATGCATCCGCTGCGGTTTCCCCTCTCGCCTCTGCCATGTCCTTTGCTGCCGCTGCGTTATTACGGTTTATCTGAGATTGGTTCTCTGCGATGTCACTACGCTTCTTGGAAACGTCAAGATTGAACAAAGTCCGATCTTCGATTGGATCAGCCTTGTAGTTGATTCTGCGTCCACGTAATGCTTGGAAATAGTAGTCGGTTCCAGCTAACCCTCCCAGCTCAGACTGAGAGTATGCCAACTTGTCTTCCTCTGGGACAGCCGCTCTTTCAAACTTGCTTCCGTTTGGATTGTAAATTTTACCGAAGGCTTCGTATGCGTTTACCTTTGAAGGATCATATGCGCCCCGGAAAGTAAATCCGGTTGTCTCTCCATTTCGGTATCTTTGAATCTGTTCATCAGCAGAAACGTATTTCCCGGTGGTTGGATCAACAGTACCAATCAAGCTTTTGTTTTCGGCCATTGCTTTACGAGCCAAGTCCATATTGAGCTTGTTGCTCTCTACCCTTGCGTAAACAGGAGAGCTTAGGAAGTTTGATTTCAACTGCTGTGTGAAAGCACGCCCTTCGGTTTCAATGAATTTCCTGTAATCACCATTGTAATCACGCTGGATACGCTTAATAGCGTCACTCACGCTGGTGTTCACAAATGCATCGATCAATGGTCGATCAGGTGCTTCTGCTGGTTGAGCTTTAATCTGCTCAATGGTCTGCATCTGCTGAGCGACGTTCTGCTCTAATTCATTTGCATCTTGTCTCGCTCTGGATTCAAGAATGTTGGCGTATTGTAGTTCGGCTTGTTTTTGAGCATGCTTTGATGCCCAATTATCTCTTGGTGCTAAACCGACAAGCATGGAAGCTGCCGAACTGTTATAGGTACCGTTCGCTGGCATAGTTTAAAGGGTCGTAGTGGGGTTCGCTTGATTCTCAAGAAGTCTTCTGTACATATCTACTAATCCAGTAGACCGATTATTCTGCTGCTGCGCTCCTTGTAGGAAACTAGCTTGTAGGTTGTCATATGCGGAGCCAGGCCCGTATTGGGTATTGAACTGTCTACGGTCGGCTATGTTTTGTAAACTACGATCCAGCAACGTTAATCCTGCTTGCTGAGAAGCCAGTGCTGCTTGCTGATCCTGAGCGAATATGTTCTGATCAATAGCGAGATCATTCATCACTGCATTCTGGTATCTGCCATAGTTGTTTCTGCGCTGTACAACGTCTTGTAGTGCTGTCTGGAGGTAAGCGTCATTGAGGTTCGATGACGCATTCCCAAGCGCACCTAATACCGCTCCTTGTGTACCTCCACCGCCTGATACGTTACGGATTGTATTAACGGCTGATGCATAGTTATTGGTCAGTCCTTGGTTGATCGCTGATAATTCTTCAGGGGCTAGTCCTTGATCTTTTCTGGCGTACACATCATTGAGCATACGAGTATATTCCTCGGTAGGTTGATAACGAGGAACACCTCGGCTACCAAGCAACGCTCCCACTCCAGCACCGGCCAGGTCAGTTATATTTCCAAACAGATTCTCACGTTGAGCGGGAGTCAGAATAGGTCTTTGAGCTAAACCCGAAACATCAATCTCAGAACCGTCATTTGATACAATAGGTGCAGAGCCAGAAGCTAATTGGTTCTGGATACCAGCAAACTGTTCGGGCAAATTGGTGTCAATATTTACGTCATCATTAGGGGTAGCTAACGATGGAGTAGATATTCCATTTCTGAGTTGAATGCCGGTAAGTGTCCTTAGTGGTGATCCTGTTTTAGATGTTTGCGTTGTGTCTACATTAAACTGATATTTATCAGGATTTACAGCGTTCCACGATTCAATAGCAGACTGTGTTTGTGGCCCAAACAATCCATCTACTGCTATTGTTTTCTGTCCATTATTACGAGCCCATTGATTGTACTGAGCCTGGAAAGCCGAAACCTGTGGTCTAATGTTCGCAGGAGTAGTTACCGTGTTTCCAGATGTGATATTTGTCGGCTGAGTACTTTGTGCCTGCCTTGCTGGTTGACTATTCCCTGTATCCCTTGTCTGACTACTGGACTGTGATCGAGTTGGCGTTGCTGGTGTCGGCGTATTAGAGACACTAGGCAATGGCCTCTGGTTTTCAGAAGTGTCTAACGGATTGAACGGAGCTGTTGATGCCGCGGCGGGTTGTGACGGAGCTGATGTTACATTGGACGAACGCGGTGCCGATGCCGAAGGTACGGATGCTCTTTTAGGGGTTATCTCATAAATTCTATTTGTGTCAGAACCTCCAGTTCTTTTTACATCGTAGTTTTCTGGCTTTATTTTACTAATCTCTGCTTCTCTTTTGTTTAACTCTGATATTCTTGTAGATGCAGATTTCAAGAAAGTAGCCAACTCTTGGGCGTTGGGCGTATCTGTAAAGAACCTTGATATTGCACCCGAATTCCCATTTTGAGAATACCTGTCAGATCTCACTTTTATTTGATCAAACAGCGCTTTCCTGTCATTATCTACTTTCTCTATTTCGGATTTCTTTAAGTCCGCAACAAGCAACAATTTGCTCCGCTCAGCCTCAGCCAGATTTTTATTGTTAGCTCTTTGTCTGATAGCAGCCTCTTCTCTCTTCTTTTCATCCACCTTCCTTTTTGCGTCGGATATATCCTTGTTCACTTTTGCAATCAAAGCATTCAAGTCATTGGGGTTTACCTCTCCACCTGTCGCATATCCGTCTGATTTTCCTCCTGAAAAGTCTTTATGAGTTTTGATCTCTTGGAAAATGTGTTCGCCGATCGCAAGTTTCTTGGCCTGTTCGCTCATGTTCGATTTCATGATTGACTTCTGGATCAGATTACTTTCTTGATCAAATATCCGCTCTCCGTATCGACCTTGCCCAAAAGAGATATTATGGAATAGCTTGGAAAGCCCATGGCGATCAACGATCCCTTTGTCTACCATGAAGAAATCCTCAGATGTTTTATCTGCGGATGGATAGATAGTCGGTGTCTGTCCTCCGTCAAAGTATTTGAAGGGTATCTCACCACCCTCTGCGAATCCATTCAAGTAGCGATAGGGAGACTCTGTATTTGACTCGTATGGATCAGCGATGCGTTTCCTTTCTTGCAGGTACGTGATATTGCTATTCTCGTTTGGATTTGGAAGTATTGATGAGTTTTGCATAGGCTGATTGGGCATAGTGTATCCAGCTTGCGGGGCAGTCGGTATAGGCTGAGATGCTTGCAATAGGCTATTCGACAAAGCAGCCCAATTCATTCCAGATTGGTTGTTATTATTGCCACTGCCGAACAAATTATCCAGTAATGGTGATGTGTTGGCGTTGGTATTCCTCAGTAGGGATTGAGCCATGTTGCCGTATTCGGTACCGGCTTCATCGTACAGATAATCAGAAATGGATTGATCTGATATTCCATCAAGTGCTTTGTCTGATGCATTAGCTCTAACACTTGATCCAATTCCTGATGCGACATTACCAGCCAAGCTAGATATGCTCGAAACCAATGCATCATCTCGTTCTTCTCGATTGGTAGTTTCAGAGTCGGCATTGGCGGCATCTGTTCCGGCAAGAATATTCCTTGATCCTGCGTTAAGTCCCCTGTTGGCTAGGTTGCCCAGTGCTAAACCAGCTGAACTCCCTAATCCTCCCCCGAAATAGCCCCCTACGATTGCGAGAGCCGCTGGAAGTCCTACGTTAGCGATCTTCCCCCACGCATTT
>Ga0105238_10003223_pt1 | contig 16306 bp, 15 predicted proteins | sample KBSC34metaG_FD_81526 | JGI IMG/M metagenome (GOLD analysis project Ga0105238, IMG submission 81526) | Corn rhizosphere microbial communities from Kellogg Biological Station, Michigan, USA - KBS C3-4 metaG | ecosystem: Host-associated > Plants > Roots > Rhizosphere > Soil | place: Michigan, USA... | reverse complement strand
CTCGATATCGGGCTGCAGGAATTCGTCCAGCAGCGCCTGGCATCGCAGCAGAGCGCCTCCTCGGTGGTGATCGATGTCTGCACGGGCGATGTGCTGGCCATGGGCTCGACCCCCAGCTTCGATCCCGCCACCTTCAACCGCGGGCTCAGCGCCGCCGATTGGCAGACCCTCAGCACCGATCCCGGCCACCCCCTCACCAACAAGACGCTGGCCGGGCAATATCCGCCGGGCTCGACCTTCAAGACCATGACGGCGCTGGCCGCCCTGGAGGCCGGCGTCGATCCGAGCTACAGCGTCTTCTGTCCGGGCTCCCTGAATGTGGGCAATATCACCTTCCATTGCTGGTGGAAGGGCGGCCATGGCACCCTCGACATGCGGGGTGGGCTGAAGCATTCCTGCGACGTCTATTTCTACGACCTCGCCCGCAAGATCGGGATCGATACCCTGGCCGGCATGGCACGGCGCTTCGGCCTCGGCCAGCCCACCGGCGTCGATCTGCCCGGCGAGAAGCCTGGGCTGATTCCCGATACCGCCTGGAAGAAGGCGACTCTGAAGGACAGCTGGCATCCCGGCGAGACGGTGATCGCGGGCATCGGCCAGGGCTTCATCCAGACCACGCCGCTGCAGCTCGCGGTGATGACGGCGCGGATCGCCAATGGGGGCTATGCCCTGAAGCCCCGCCTGGTGCGTCCGGCGAAGCTCACCGACGCCTCGGGTCCCGATCCCGCCAAGGTGATGTTTCCCAGCATGGGGCTGAAGCCGGAGCATCTGAAGGTGGTATGGGACGGCATGCGCATGGTGGTCAACGATATCGACGGAACCGCTTATAACGCGCGCATCGCCCAGCCCGGGATGGAGCTGGCGGGCAAGACCGGCAGCGCCCAGGTCCGCCGCATCACCATGGCGGAGCGCATGATGGGGGTGCGCAAGAACGACGACCTGCCCTGGGCGATGCGCGATCACGCGCTCTTCATCGCCTTCGCCCCGATCCAGCAGCCGCGCTATGCGGTCGCCGTCGTCGTCGAGCATGGCTCGGCCGGCGGCAAGGTCGCGGGGCCCATCGCCCGCGACATATTGGTGGAATGCCAGCTGCGCGATCCCACGCGCGCCCCGCTGGGCCGCCGCCTCGCCTCGGCCGGCTAGGGAGCTGGCCCGGATGGCCTATTCCTCCTTCTCGAGTTCCTCGAACAATGTCGAGCTGACGGTGGCGGAGAAGCTCCGCCATTTCAGCTGGAGCTTCCTGCTCGTCATCGTCGCCATCGCCTGCCTCGGCTTCGCCATGCTCTATTCGGCGGCCGATGGGAATGCCGACCCCTGGATGTCGCGCCAGGCCCTGCGCTTCGCCATCGGCCTCTGCGGCCTGGTCGCCGTGGCATTGGTCGATTTCCGCTTCTGGCTGCGCTATGCCTACGTGCTCTACGGCGTCGCCTTCCTGCTCCTGATCTATGTCGAGATCGCCGGCCATATCGGCATGGGGGCGCAGCGCTGGATCGCCGTCGGGCCGCTGCAGCTGCAGCCCTCGGAGATGATGAAGATCGCGCTCGTCCTGGCGCTCGCCCGCTATTTCCATGGGTTGAGCCTGGAGGATATCGGCAAGCCGCATTACCTCATCATCCCGATCCTGATGGTCTTCGTGCCTGCGGGGCTGGTGCTGATGCAACCCGACCTCGGCACCGCTGGGATGCTGATCCTGGGCGGCGCGCTGATGTTCTTCGTCGCCGGGGTCCGGCTGTGGAAGTTCATCCTCGTCACCGTCGCCGGGCTCGCCGCCGTGCCCGTGGGCTGGAACTTCCTGCACGACTACCAGAAAGACCGGATCTTCACCTTCCTGAACCCGGAGAGCGATCCGCTGGGCGCGGGCTATCACATCCTGCAGTCGAAGATCGCCTTCGGCTCCGGCGGCCTCTTCGGCCGCGGTTTCCTGCAGGGCTCCCAAAGCCATCTGAGCTTCCTGCCCGAGCGTCAGACCGACTTCATCTACACCATGCTGGCGGAGGAGCTGGGCATGGTGGGCGGGCTCGTCCTGCTCTGGCTCTATACCATCCTGATCGGCTACGGGATCGCGATCGCGCTGCGCAGCCGCAACCAGTTCGGCCGGCTGGTTGCCGTCGGCCTCTCTGGCAATCTGTTCCTCTATGTTTTCATCAATATGGCCATGGTGATGGGGCTCATCCCCGTGGTGGGCGTGCCTTTGCCGCTCATTTCCTATGGCGGCACGGCCATGCTGACGGTGCTGGCGGGCTTCGGGCTCATCATGTCGGTCTATGTCAATCGCGACATGCGCATCGGCCGGTTCGGCGGGGTGCCGGAGGAGTGAGCGGAACCCTCCCTCCGCTTATTTCCTGCGCGCTATCGACAAAGCCCGGGGGCTTTGCTATATGGCGCGCCTTCCTTCGGGAGGGCCGCTAGCTCAGTTGGTAGAGCAGGTGACTCTTAATCACCGGGTCGTAGGTTCGAGTCCTACGCGGCCCACCAGACTTTCCCGCCGATTCAAGCGATATGCCGACGCCCGCCGCATATGAGCGGCGAGGCCGGGGTGTCGTCAAACCGGTCGCATGAAGATCGGGATCTGTAGAGGATCGTGATCGATCCGACCCTGCTCCGCGACCATCCATCCTTCATGGGACCCCAGATATTCGGCGGTCATGGAGGTGTCCCCATAGGTGATGTCGCCGTCGATCGGCGGTCGGGAATGGGGATGGAAGGCAAACCCTTTCTCCCGATGCGCGGCTTCCATGGTCTTGGGATCAGCGGTGCCGCCCCATTTGGCGATATATTCCCAGTAGGCGGGGGGGCGAATGGTGGCCACGAGGAGACCGCCGGGCGCCATGCGCCGCCGGATCGCGGCCAGCGCCGTGCGCAAGGCACGGGCCGAGGTGTGGGTGAAGACCGAGAAGGCCAGGACGACGTCGAATTTCTCTTCGCCGAAGGGCAGATCCTGCGGCAGATACTCGGAGCGCGCGAGCTTGCCCCAGACCTGGTACTGCTCGCAGAGCCGCAGGGAAGCGTCCCAGGGGTCGCAGCCGTAAAGGCGATCGGTGAACCATGGCAGCAACCTCAGTATTCGCCCGTAGCCGCAGCCGAAATCCAGTACCGATTTGCCCGCGAGCCCATGCCCGGTGAGGCGCGCGGCCCCGGAATCGATGAGTTGCACGAATCGAACGGCGGGTTGCATGACGGCTTCCCCGGACGCGCCAGTCCACGAAAGCTGGATATCCTTGGGGGGCATGGCCGGTAGCCTGGCCGACAGTCCCGGCCACCGGGCGTCCGGCATGCCGAGCAGGAGCTTCCCGAAAGCCTCCAAAGGCATGGCCCGAAGAGCCTTCATTAGTTCTCCCGCATCAGCCCCGGCAAGCATTTCCGCGCGGGCCAGCGTCGTTTCGTCAACTGTCGGCATTGCGTCCTTCGCTCCTTGGGAACTCAGATTGGCGGCCGAGCTGCGCTCGTACCTTCAGCCGCCCAGTTTAGGGCTGCAAGCCGTACCCGTCACCCTTCAAGCCGTGTTTCTTGCTCGCGCTCACTGTTTCGACGACAATCCCGGCGGAAGATACCAGCGGGGATACATGCGTCGTCTCGACTTCGTCGACAGTTTGCGGGGTCTGGCTGCGATATATGTCGTGGTCTACCACATGGTCCTGCTTCCTGACCCCAATCTTCTGGTACCCCACTGGGCGGATGCCATAGCCCATCATGGCGGCACGGCGGTAAGGCTTTTCTTCGTCATCAGCGCCTTCTCCCTCTGCCACACCATGAAGGAACACACCGGGCGCGGCCAAGTCAGGGATTTCTACATCCGGCGGTTCTTCCGGATCGCGCCGCTCTTCTATTTCATGCTTGTCTTCTATGCCTTTCGCGACGTGCTCTACTTTGGCGTATGGCACAGTCCATGGTTATGGCTAAAGAGCATACTTTTCTTCTTCAATTTTTTCCCCGACTCGGCGAGCGGCATAGTCTGGGCCTCATGGACCATCGGTGTGGAAATGGTCTTCTACGCCGTCTTCCCGCTGCTGTTCCCGCGCTATCGCAATGCCCCCGCCCTGGTGGCCCTGCTGTTCGCCACCCTGCTCATGTCCGTCGTCTACCATGAATACGCGCTCCATCTGTTGCCGCCCAAGGAGGCGGAGCTGTTCTATGGCTTCAGCTTCTTCCGCAGCCTGCCGTGCTTTGTCATCGGGATGCTGTGCTGGTTCATCTACGATCGCTATATCGACGGCCGCAAGCATAGCGCCGAACTCGGGCTCGCTCTGATCCTGGGGAGTCTCTGGGCCTTTCACGCGTTGTTGCAGCATTCGATGGTTGTCTGGTTCCCCGACGACTACTACTGGCAGGCGATCATCTATTCCGCCTTGCTGCTCGGCGTCGGGATCAAGCCCCTGTCCATCTTCGTCAATCGTCTAACCCGGTTTGCCGGCAAGGCCAGCTATTCGATCTACCTCCTGCATCCTTCGACGATCCTCTTCCTGTTCCCCGTCTACCGGTGGATCTACGGCCTGGGGTTTCCCGTGACGGTGAGCTTCCTGGCCTCCTACGCGGTGACGCTGACGGCTGTTATCTCGCTCTCCGCGCTCACCTATCGCTGGATCGAGAAGCCCGGGATGAGGCTGGGCAAGCTTCTGATCGCGCGTCTGTCGGCAGGCTATTCCCCCTCTCGTGTCGGAACCACCGCTCCCGCGCCATAGCCTTATGCCTTCGCACCGACTGGGATGCGGCCAGATCGGCATCGACCCATAGGTAGCCCTTGAAGCTGTTTCTCCTCTCGCTTGCGGCGGTGTTTTCGATCCTGGCCTTGGCGGCAAATGCCGAGGGACCCGGCGCTCAGACCATGGACGTCGATCTCACCAAATGGACGCCGCCGGATATCGCCGGCGTCGGCGACGATCCCTTCGGCCGGATGGTCAAATACGGCTATCTGCTGTTCACGGACACCGCGAACCAGGTCGGACCGACCATGGCGGACCCGGCAAAGCGCTTCGCCGGCAACAATCTCGCCTGCAAGAATTGCCACCTCCAGGCGGGAACGCAGCCCTACGCCATGCCGATGACGGGCGTCTGGGGACAGTTTCCGCAATACCGCCCGCGCGAGGGCGCGGTCACCACCCTCGAGACCCGGATCAACGGCTGCATGATGCGCAGCATGAATGGCCGGGCATTGCCTTTGGCGAGCCGGGAGATGATCGCCTTCGTCTCTTACATCCGTTGGCTCTCGACCGGCATTCCCGCCGGGGCGAAGCTGGTCGGTGCCGGCACCCTGAAGATCGCGATGCCGGCGCGGGCCGCCGATCCCGCCCGCGGCGCCCAGGTCTATTCCCAAACCTGCGCCGTTTGTCATGGAGCGGGCGGGCAGGGACAGCGCGCCGAGACCGGGGCCGGTTATCAATTCCCGCCGCTATGGGGGCCCGACAGCTTCAACGACGGTGCCGGCATGAACCGCCTGCTGACGGCCGCGGCCTATGTCATGCATGCCATGCCCGTGGGCACCACCTATGACGCGCCCGTCCTCACGAGCGATCAGGCCTATGACGTCATGGCCTATGTGCAGAGCCGCGAGCGCCCGCAGATGGCGCAGCTCGACGTCGACTTTCCCAACCGGCTGCAGAAGCCGGTGGACACGCCCTACGGTCCCTTTGCCGACGACTTCAGCCCGGCGCAGCATCGGCTCGGACCCTTCGGCCCGATCCTGGCCAAGCTGCGGGCAATGGGCGCGGCCGCGGCAGCGAACGACACGAACCAGCCGAAATAGCGCGCCAAGCCGCTCGCGGCGTCAGCGCGTTGCCAGCCGCGAGCTCGCCACCACCAGCATGAGCAAGGCGGCGACGCCGAGGAAGGCGGTGGAAAGGCTGGTGGCATGGGCGGTGAGCCCGATCAAAGCAGGCCCGGCGAGAATGCCGAGATAGCCGATGGTGGTCACCGCGGCCACGGCGAGATTGGGCGGCATGATCTTCTGCCGGCCGAGGGCGGAGTAGAGAACCGGCACGATATTGGAGGCGCCCAGCCCCACCATCCAGAATCCCGCCAGCGCGGCCAGCCAGGATGGGACGAAGACCGCGAGCACGAAGCCGGCGGCCGCCAGAAGACCGCCGAAGATCAGGATCGCCCTGCCGCCGATTGCCTGCTTGATGCGATCGCCGCTGAAGCGGCCGAGGGTCATGGCGCAGGCGAAGAGGGCATAGCCCAGGCCCGAGCGGCTCGGATCCACCTGGCGCACCGTGGTCAGGAAGATGGCGCCCCAATCGAGGATCGAGCCTTCGGTCAGGAAGGTGATGAAGCAGAGCAGGCCGATGATCACCACGATGCCATGGGGCAGGACGAAGAGGACCGACCGGTGCTCCTCCTCGCTCCCATAGGGCAGCAGATGGCGCCCGAAGATCGCCAGCATGCCGAGGATCACGAGATCGGCGGCAAGTGCTGCGACCAGGGGCGAGGCGCCGGCCCAAAGCAGGCCGCTGACGCCGCCGGCGCCCGCGATGCCGCCGACGCTGAAGAGCCCATGGAATCCTGACATCAAGGCGCGGCTGGCGGCCTTCTCGACGATGATGGCCTGGATGTTGACCACCACGTCGGTCACACCGACGCCGGCGCCGAAGAGCAGCAGGGCGAGCGCAAGCGCGGGGGCGCTGCCGAGGATCGCCAGCAACGGCAAGGCGGCGCAGATGCAGAGGCCTGCGATCCAGACCGGACGCCGGCAGCCGAAGCGCCCGGCGAGCGCGCCCGAGAGCGGCATGGCGACGACGGACCCCGTGCCGAGACAGAGCAGGAGCAGGCCGAGCTGCGCGTCGTTTACGCCCAGTCGCGCTTGCGCGAAGGGAACGAGCGGTGCCCAGGCCGCAAGCGCGAAGCCGGCGACAAAGAAGGCCGCGCGCGTCGAATGTTGCTCGAGAAGACCCGGCACGGGCCGCTGAGGCAGAGTCACGGCATCACCTGGCATCTGCCCCGCAATCACGAAGTCAATTGAACCTTGGGAGACATCGCGGAAAAGCCGCCGCCGGTCAACAGGTGAGATGACGAATCTTGCATGCTATCCGCATCAATCCAGGGAAATCTGTTTCCTGTAATCAAGCGGATGTGCCAAGCTGAATTCACGCGTTGGTTTGATGAGTTCGGGGGGAACATCATGCCTCTTTTAGCTATTCTTATTGCATTGTTCATGATTTCAGGCTGCACGGCCCCGAAATCCGCGAAGCCGGTTCCGGCTTCCGCCCCGACAACCTCCACAGCCGTACCCCAGGCGCAGTTTATCGATCGTGGCGCCGAGACAAGCCGCGTTCTGGATCATGGCCCGCCGCCTGAGTCAGCCAGCACCCAGGGCGCCATCCATAGCTGGCAAGTTAGCGTGCTCAAGAAATTGGAGCCCTATATGAGATGGCCCGACGATGCACCTTCTGACGTGAAGAGTGCCAGCCCGGTGGTAAGAGTGACAATTAACCGGCAGGGCGATGTGCTGAGCGTCAAGGTGGTGAAAAGCAGCGGCTACGAATCTTTTGATCGAGCGGCGAGAAAGTTGTTCAAGCGAGCAGCTATCTTGCCGCCGCCGCCCCCCGAGATGACCGGCTCACCGCTCAGCTTCAACATGGCCGTGACCTTTACCGCATAGGGTGGGGCTCGATCAGGCGGCCCGGCGCTGCCCGATCACCACCATGATGGCCCCGGCAATCACCGCGGCGACGCCCGCGATGTCGGGGATGGCGATGCTATGTTCTTCGGATACCGACGCCGTCACCGGGCCGACATCGACCACTTTCTTCTGGGTCGTGAAGGAGAAGTGCCCCAGGGCCAGCCCCGCCAGTCCGAGTACGATCAAAACGACGCCTAAGAGGGCCAAGGGTTTCATGCTGCGCCTTCCGTGGATCTGAGTTGCTACACGTAACTCGTGAGCTCTCAAATGGGTTCCACTATCGAGGCGGAGGGGTTCCCCCGGCCGGCCGGGCGATTCCCGGCCGGAATCAGCTGGCCATCGATCCCTTGGGCGGCATGTCGTTATAGATGGAGGGGGTCTCGATGTTTCGCGGACGCTGATACTCCTCGTCGTTGCTGTTCTTGCAGCCGGCGAGGGAAAAAACCGCAATCAGCAAGGCGGCAAGCGCCGTCATCCTACGCATGGCGAAATCCTTCTGTGCATGGCCTATTTTCGCACCAATCCGCCGGGGGAGAAACAACCAATCACGCCGGGGGGAATCGGCCGCTGGCGGCGAAGGCCGCCAGGGCCCGCTCATAGGGCTCCGTATCCAAGCCCTGATCGCGGATCCAGCCGCGGTCGTAGTAGCTGTGCAGATAGCGCTCGCCCGAATCGCAGATCATGGTGACGACGCTGCCCGTCTCGCCCTGCGCCCGCATCTGGGCGATGAGCTGTAGCGCCCCGAAGACATTCGTCCCGGTCGATCCGCCGCATCTGCGGCCGAGGACGGATTGCAGCCACCAGATCGTGGCGATGCTCGCGGCATCGGGGATGGACATCATCCGGTCGATGACGCCGGGCTGGAAGGAGGGCTCGACGCGCGGCCGCCCGATCCCTTCGATGCGCGAGCTCCGCTTCGCGGTGAGACTCCGATCGCCGCTGCGGAAGAAATCGAAGAAGACCGAATTCTCGGGATCGACCACGCAGAGCTTCGTCGTGCCGAAGAGCGCCGGGCGATAGCGGATGTAGCGCCCGATGGTGGAGGAGGTGCCGCCGGTGCCGGCGCTCACCACCACCCAGCGCGGTATGGGAAAGCGCTCGCGCTCGAGCTGGGTGAACATGCTCTCGGCGATATTGTTGTTCCCGCGCCAATCCGTCGCACGCTCGGCGAAGGTGAACTGGTCGAGGTAATGCCCGTTCAGGCGATCGGCCAGGCCGCGGGCCGCCTCATAGATCTGCTTTGGCTCGACCCGATGGCATTCGCCGCCATAAAACTCGATCTGGGCGATCTTCTCCGCGGAGGTCGTGCGCGGGACGACGGCGATGAAGGGCAGGCCCAGAAGCCGGGCGAAATAGGCCTCGGATATGGCGGTGCTGCCGGAGGAGGATTCGATGAGGGGCGTATCCCGGCGGATCCAGCCGTTGCACAAGCCATAGAGGATCAGGGAGCGCGCCAGGCGATGCTTCAGGCTGCCGGTGGGGTGGGTCGATTCGTCCTTCAGATAGAGGTCGATGCCGTCGAGACAGGGCAGGTCGAGCTTGATCAGATGGGTGTCGGAGGAGCGGTTGAAATCCGCGGCGATCTTGCGGGTGGCCTCGCAGACCCAGTCGCGGTCGGGGCCGCCGAGCGTGCGATCGATCTCCGGCGGGCCACCCATCTCTATCGCAATCCCATCTCTACCAGGCGCCGGTGCTCGCCATGCCGGCCCAAGGCGCCTTGGGGGGCAGCGGCTCGCCCTTCTGCAGCAGCTCGATGGAGATGCCGTCCGGCGAGCGCACGAAGGCCATCTGGCCGTCGCGCGGCGGGCGGTTGATGGTGATCCCGGCATCGGCGAGGCGCTGGCAGGTCGCGTAGATGTCTTCCACGGCGAAGGCGAGATGGCCGAAATTGCGCCCGCCGGCATAGGCTTCCGGGTCCCAGTTGTAGGTGAGCTCGATGAGGGGCGCGCGCTCCGTCACCGCGTCGGCCAGATCGTCGGGGGCCGCCAGATAGATCAGGGTGTAGCGGCCTTCCTCGCTGCTGTAGCGCTCGACTTCCCTCAGGCCCAGCTTGTCGCAGAAAAAGTCGAGCGAGCGTTCGATATCACTGATGCGGATCATGCTATGCAGAAATTTCACGGGTCGGTCTCCCCTGCGGACGAACGCCCCAATACCTCGACGGGCGCCGATCGCGCAAGGGCCAGCGGGGCCGGACCCGGCCGGGGAATGTGCTAGAATACCGGCCCCGAATTCCTCGACGGGAACAGCGCCTTGCCCGGCCATGACGGCACCGCAGCGGACCGGAAATTGAGCGATGTCGAGCTCCTGGCGCGCGCCTGGCGCGTCGCCGCCGAGCGGCATGTCGACCATCGGCGCAAGGGCAGCCGGGCCGAGCCCTATGTCAATCATCTCGCCGAGGTGGCCGATCTGGTCGCCGCGGCGACCGGCGGCGGCGATGCCGAGCTGGTCGCTGCCGCCGTGCTCCACGACACGGTCGAGGATACCGGCATGAGCCTGGCCGAGCTCGATCGGCTGTTCGGCCCCGATGTCGCGGGGCTGGTGGCGGAGGTCAGCGACGACAAGGACCTGACCCGCGAGGAGCGCAAGCGCCTTCAGGTCGAGAGCGCCGCCGCCAAGCCGGACCGGGTCAAGCTGCTCCGGCTCGCCGACAAGACGTCGAACCTCCGCTCCACCACCGTGAGCCCGCCCGCCAATTGGAGCCTGCAGCGCCGGCGCGCCTATCTCGACTGGGCGCGCGCGGTGGCAGCCGGCATGCGGGGGGTCAATCCCTGGCTCGAGCAGCAGTTCGACCTGGCGGCGGCGGCGCTCGAAGACCGGCTCCAGCAAGAGGAGGTCAAGACATGAACTCTTTGCCTATGCCGGCGCCGCGCCAGTGGCGCGCGATCACCGGCCGGCTGCTCGCCTTGGCCGCGCTGCTGCTCGTTCTGCCGCTGGCGGGCGCGGCGACGACCGATCTCGGGGCGCCCGGCGGCTCACTGAAAGGGCAGCTCCTGGTCGCGGCGCCGGAGATGGACGATCCCCGCTTCGCCCATGCCGTCATCCTGATGGTCCAGCATGACCAGACCGGCGCGCTGGGGATCATCATCAACCGGCCGGTGGGCAAGATCTCCTTTGCCGATCTGCTGAAATCGGTCGGCCAGCCGGGGCCGGCGGTGCCGGGCGAGCTCTGGATCTTTGCCGGCGGGCCGGTCGAACTGAATGGCGGCTTCGTGCTGCACAGCCCCGAGTACCATCGCGCCGAGACGCAAGCGATCGACGGCCAGCTGGCGGTGACCTCGAGCCCGGAGGTGCTGCGCGACATCGCCGAGGCCAAGGGCCCGAAGAAGAGCCTCGTCGCCTTCGGCTATGCGGGCTGGGGCCCCGGCCAGCTCGAATCCGAGCTCATGCGTCACGACTGGTTCACGGAGGCGGAAGATCCGGCCCTGGTCTTCGACGACGATCGCGCCCGAGTCTGGAAGGATGCGATGGCGCGGCGCTCGCAGGCGCTGTGAGCGACGCCTAAACCTGGACGCCCTAGACTTGGACGCCTTGGGGCCGCCGGCCCGGGAGCCTGAGGGCCAGCAGCAAGACGCCGACCATCACCACCGCCCCGGCGAGGAAGGGACCGCTGCGTCCAATGCCGCCGAAGGCGAGACCCGCCAGGGCCGGGCCCAGGATCCGCGCCAGGCTCGTGGCCGCCTGGGAGATGCCGAGGGTGGCGCCCCGCGCCTCATCGGGGGATCGCAGCGAGATCAGGCTGGAGAGGGCGGGGTTGCTGACGCCCGCGCCATAGGCGAGCAGGGCCATGGCCACCAGCAGCGGGACCAGGGAGTGGACGAAGGGGATGGCCAGCAGGCCCAGGCCCAGCGCGATCGCGCCCTGGAGCACGAGATGGCTCTCGCCGAAGCGGGCGGCCAGGCGGCGGATCAGCCCGCCCTGGACCAGGGCCGCCAGAATGCCCGTATAGGCGAAGACATAGCCGTTCTGGGCCGGGCCCCAGCCGAAGGCGCGCTCCGACCACAGGGCGAAGGTCGATTCCATGCCGGCGAAGACGAAGGTCACGAGGAAGAGCAGGACGACCGTGAGGCGGAGCTGCGGGTCGCCGAGCCCGGCCGCCAGGGCCGAGAACCGGCTCAGCGGCCGGTGGCCCGCCCTGGTCCGATGGGCGGGGTCGAGGGATTCCTTCAGCGCCGCCGCGGCGAAGATCAAGGCCAGGAAGGAGAGGCCCGCGGCCGCCAGGCCGGGCCCCAGGAAGCGCGGGGCGGCCGGGTCGGCCCCGCCCAGGAGGCCGCCGATGGCCGGGCCCAGGATGAAGCCCAGGCCGAAGGCGGCGCCGATGAGGCCCATGCCTTGGGCGCGCTTTTCCGGCGGCGTCACATCGGCGATATAGGCCTGGGCCGCGGCGATATTGCCCGCCATGATTCCGGCGAGGGCCCGGGCGGCGAAGAGCGCCCAGAGGGAATGGGCGAAGGCCAGCCAGAGATAGGAGAGGCCGATGCCGGCCAGGCTCACCAGCAGCACCGGCTTGCGTCCATGGCGGTCGCTGAGGGCACCCCAGAGGGGGGCGGAGAAGAACTGCATCAGGGAATAGATCGCCATCAGCAAGGTGACGGTCTCGACCGAGGCATGGAAATGCTCGGCATAGAACGGCAGCAAGGGAACGATGATGCCGAATCCCACCAGGTCCACGAAGACCGTCAGAAAGATCGCCGCCAAGGGACTGATTTTCTTCATTTTGCCTTGCTGTACTCGACCGGGCTCCGGCTGCTTCCGCAGAAGGATCGCAGGCGCCGGCCATGGTTAGGCCGGAACGGTGTCGGCGGCAATCGCCCAATTGTCGCCCCTTGGCCGAGGCGCCGCGGCATCTCATCGCAGCCCCGCAGCCGGGGGATCAAAGCCATTGATCCCATGGGAAAATGCGCGCAGCTTCGCGGCCGATCATGAGCATGGATCCGCCTCGCCCCGATCCTAAGCCCCGGGCCAGCCGGCGCCGTCGGCATTTCATCGCGGTGCTGGGGTCGCTCGCCTTGGTCGCCGCCGCGGGCACTCTCGCGGCCTATTCGGCGACGCTCTACCGGATCTTCTGCGAGGCCACGGGATATCAGGGCACCACGCAGCGCGTCGGGGCGGACCAGGCCGAGACTCGGCCCGAGACGATGGTGGTGCGCTTCGACACCAGCATCGCGCCGGACCTACCCTGGCGCTTCGAGCCCGAGCAGCCCCAGGTCACGGTCCATCTCGGCGAGCAGACCCTGGTCTATTTCCGGGCCACCAATCTCTCGAAGGAAGCCATCGTCGGCCATGCCAGCTTCAATGTGCAGCCCGATGCCGTCGGCCGCTACTTCGACAAGATCCAATGCTTCTGCTTCGAGGAGGAGAAGCTGGGCCCGGGCCAGACCGCCGAGATGCCGGTGCTGTTCTATGTCGATCCCGCCATCCTCCAGGACCCCGACGTCGGCAAGATCTCGACCATCACTCTTTCCTACACCTTCTTCCGGTCGGTCCGGCCGGAGGGGGCCAGCGACCTCGGTCGCTTCGAGCAGGCCGGCGCACCCTCGGACCAGGCCAGCGCCGAGCGCGGGCGCGAGCTCTTCGCCGTCCGCTGCGGCGTCTGCCACGACCTCGAACACAACAAGTCAGGTCCGATGCTGGGCAATGTCGTCGGCCGCAAGGCGGGCAAGGCGCCGGGCTATGCCTATTCCGTCCCGCTGGCGGCGGCGGATGTCACCTGGTCGCCGGACAATCTCGACAAATGGCTCCAGGGCCCCAAGGGCTTCATCGCCGGGGTGCGGATGCCCGTCAGCGTCCCCGACAGCCGGGATCGGCGCGACGTGATCGCCTATCTCGAAAGCCTGCAGCCCGGCCGGACCACCGAAGCCGCGGTACCCTGAGCGCGCCCGCCGGCGTCACAGCCTCGTCGCTTGAACCCCTCTGCCTTAGCTTGTATGAGTCCTCGATAGCATGGGGCTGGGAACTCATCTGCGAATCCCAGCGATTCTAAGGGCATAGGGAGAGCACCGCATGAGGGGGATGGGTTTGCCAGGGCAGGGGGCCGCACTCGCCCTTGCTGCCTCGCTCCTCCTGCTGGCGGCCTGCAAGAAAGAAGAGAATACCTATGTCCCCCCGCCGCCGCCGCAGGTCGGGGTCTCCCAGCCGCTCAACATCACCGTGACGCCCTATATCGACTACACCGGCAATACGGTGGCGGTGAACCAGGTCAATCTCGAGGCCCGGGTCGAAGGCTTCCTGACCGATATCGACTATGTGGACGGCGCGTCCGTCGAGAAGGGCAAGACGCTGTTCATCATCGAGCAGCCGCCCTATCAGGCGCAGCTCGCGGAGGCCCAGGCGAAGCTGAAGTCGCTGCAGGCCCAGCGGGCCTATGCTCAGGCCCAGTTGCAGCGCCAGACGGATCTGGCGCCGAAGGGCTTCAGCACGCAAGCGGACCTCGACCAGGCCCGGGCCAAGCGCGACTCGCTGGATGCGGACATTCTGGATGCCAAGGCCGCGATCGACATCGCCACGATCAATCTCGGCTATACCGAGGTGAAGGCGCCTTTCGACGGCGTGGTCACCAACCATCTCCAGTCCGTGGGGGCGCTTGTCGGCGTCACCTCGCCGACCCAGCTCGCCACCATCGTCCAGATCGACCCGATCTGGATGACCTTCAATATGAGCGAGCAGGACGTCCTGCGGATCCGCGCCAATATGGCCAAGCGCAAGCTGACGCTCCGGGACATCGACAAGGTGCCTTGCGAGGTCGGGCTGATGATCGAGGAGGGCTTCCCCCATATGGGCCATCTCGACTATGCCGCCCCGGAGGTCGACCCCTCCAGCGGTACGCTGATGGTCCGCTGCATCTTCGAGAACAAGGACCGGGCCCTGATCCCCGGTCTCTTCGCCCGGGTGCGGGTGCCGCTCCTCGGCCAGACGGGCGCGGCGCTGCTCGTGCCGGATGCGGCGCTGGGGACCAGCCAGCTCGGCCGCTATCTCCTGGTCGTGAACAAGGATAACTCCATCGAGCAGCGCGTCGTCGAAGTGGGCCAGCTCTTCGGCGATCTGCGGGAGATCACGAAGGGGCTGACGGCCGACGACCGGGTGGTGATCAACGATACCCAGCGCGCCATCCCGGGACGCAAGGTCGACCCCCAGGAAGCCAAGATCCCGCCGCCGCCGGCGGCCAGCACCAAGCCGTGACCGCAGCAGAGCACGGCGCATGATCTCCAAATTCTTCATCGAGCGGCCGGTCCTGGCCAATGTCCTGGCCATCGTCTTCGTGCTCATCGGCGGCGTGGCGCTCTACAAGCTGCCTATCGCCCAATATCCCAATGTCGTCCCGCCGACCATCTCGGTGACGACGACCTATCCCGGCGCCAGCGCCACCACGGTGATGAACACCGTGGCGCTGCCCATCGAGGAGCAGGTCAACGGCGTGGAGCATATGATCTATATGCAATCCACGAGCGCCAGCGACGGGACCTATTCCCTGATCGTCACCTTCGATATCGGCACCGACCTGAACTTCGCCCAGGTGCTGGTGCAGAATCGGGTCGCGATCGCGCTCGCCCAGCTGCCGGATTCCGTCCAGGCCCAGGGCGTCAATGTGCAGCAGAAGTCCACGGCGATCCTGCAGATCGCCTCGCTGACCTCCAAGGACGGCCGCTACGACAGCCTCTACCTCAGCAACTACGCCACCATCAACCTGGTCAGCGAGCTCTCCCGCTTGCCGGGGGTGGGCAATGTGAACGTTTTCGGCGTCGGCCAGTATTCCATGCGGATCTGGCTGGATCCGCAGAAGCTCTTCTCCGTCGGGCTGACGGCCCAGGATGTCATCGACGTCGTCAAGCAGCAGAGCCGCGACGTGGCGCCCGGCCAGATCGGCAGTCCGCCGGCCCCCGACAGCACGAATTTCCAATACACGATCAATGTCCTCGGCCGCTTCACCGATGCCAGCCAGTTCGAGAACATCATCGTCAAGACCGACAGTTCCAACGGCGGCCAGATCACCCGGATCAAGGATGTTGGCCGGGTGGAGCTGGGCAGCCAGACCTATTCCCAGGCCTTCACCCTGAACGGTCAATCGGCCGCCGGCATCGCGATCTACCAGTCCCTCGATGCCAATGCCCTCGATGTCGCCAAGCGGGTGAAGGCGAAGCTCGACGAGCTCTCCAAAGCCTTTCCGCAAGGGATGATCTACACCATCCCCTTCGACACCACGCGCTTCGTCTATGCCTCGATCTCGGAGGTCTACAAGACCCTGATCGAGGCCGGCGTGCTGGTGCTGATCGTGATCCTGGTCTTCCTCCAGGACTGGAAGGCGATGCTGGTGCCGGCGACCACCGTGCCGGTCACCATCATCGGTGCCTTCGCCGCCATGGCGGGCATGGGATTCACCGTCAATCTTTCGACGCTTTTCGCCATCGTGCTTGCCATCGGCATCGTGGTGGACGACGCCATCGTGGTGGTGGAGGGGGCCGCCCGCCATATCGAGGAGGGGATGAACGGCCATGATGCCGCCATCAAGGCCATGGACGAGCTCTTCGGGCCGATCATCGGCATCACCTTGGTGCTCATGTCGGTGTTCATACCCGCGGCCTTCCTGCCCGGCCTCACCGGGCAGATGTATGCCCAGTTCGCTTTGGTCATCGCCGCCACCCCCCTCATCAGCGCCATCAACGCCGCGACCCTGAAGCCGACCCAATGCCCTCTTTGGCT
>Ga0105238_10003222_pt1 | contig 16307 bp, 9 predicted proteins | sample KBSC34metaG_FD_81526 | JGI IMG/M metagenome (GOLD analysis project Ga0105238, IMG submission 81526) | Corn rhizosphere microbial communities from Kellogg Biological Station, Michigan, USA - KBS C3-4 metaG | ecosystem: Host-associated > Plants > Roots > Rhizosphere > Soil | place: Michigan, USA... | reverse complement strand
TCGTTGTAGTGACCCTCGAGTTTGTCGAGCAGTTGCGCGTAGGCGCGATCGCTTAAGCGATATCTGCCCGGCGCTGGGATTTCTCCCACGTCAAGATTCTCATTCGGTAGCTTGAGCTGGCCTGCCTGCTCTGCGGAAAGCAGCTCGCGGTAACGATCCAGCGTCGTATTGAAGCTCGCCATGAACAGTTTTTCGACCGCGGGAGTCGGCGTTTCGAACCTGAAAGCTCTAAAACGGCCGACCCGTGGGAGGATCCTCATCACCGATGCCAGTAGCCGGGAGCGAAATCCTGGCTGCTGGTATTCTTTGCCCCAGTTCTTCTGATAGCTCGCGCGGGAAAGGTTATAAAGGAACTTCTGGCGGGTTGTTCCTGGCGCATCCTTCATGATTTCGTCTTTCTTCATATCCCAGGCGACTCTGGTCATAGCCGGGATCGTGGAACTGACGGAGTGCCGGTAGGAGCCAATGGCGAGACTGACATTCGTGAACAGATCGCCCATTTTGATGCCGTAGGTATCGAGAAACGCCCGTTCCAGGGCCGGACGCGCTACTTTAAAGCCGATGAATTCGTGGTAGCTGTTAGAGGCGTAGTGTCCTTGAGCCACCTGCAGTACGTCAAAAGCGAACTCGGTCCTGATGTGGGAGAGCGAGTCATCGGCATAGGTCACTTGATTTCCGAATTCCACGCGTAGCTTGGGGTACAGCAAGGACACGGCAGGGTTAGTGGCCAATCGGTGCCCGGTATTGTCCGCAGCGTAGTGCGCCAGCGCTCCCAATGAAAACGCATATTCGTTCACGTCTTGCGATTCGCGAATCAGGTTGAGGACGAAGTCGCCGCTCCGGACGTAGTGCAGGAGATCGGTGAATAGCTTAGACCCGAAGGGATAGTACCCCATGTCCTGGATAATGCTGCCGCCGTAGGCGTAGGCATGGGCTTCGACCAACTGTTCCTGGGTGGCGTCCGGAAAGCGTTTTAGGAGCAGTCGCTTGATGGACGTGTCCCAGGTCGAGTCGATAATCGCTTCGTGAGTCAGCACCGAGTAGGAAAAGGCGCTGGGAGCCGTGATGAGCGCCAAGAGCCCCAGAGAGACGGCGCACCGGCATGTCCAAAAGATTCGCATTGTTTAGCCCGGGCGCTAGGATTTCCCTTTTTTAGCGCTCATCATCTGACCAATCATCAGGCCGGCGCCGCCGAGGATCATAACTGCGCTCACCACGGGCGAAAGCGTCTCTGAGTGGTTGGTATCCACGCCGACGGAAATGGGGCCGGCGCGGAACCCCTCGTGGTCCCGATGAGGAATCGGAATTACCAGAGACGCGATCCCTAAAATCAGCACTCCCAGTCCGATCCAAGACATCGTTTTCATACTTGAGATTTCCTTAAAGCGGGGCTAAATACGACCGATAAGCATCAGGATCAGAACGATGACCAACACGGTTCCCAGGCCGCCACTCGGGTAGTAGCCCCAATTTCTGCTATGGGGCCATGTCGGAAGTGAGCCGGCGAACAATAGAATCAAGAGCACCAACAGAATGAGTCCCATAAAGATTAACCCCCCACGCGGAAGCTGCGGATGCCGCTCCACAGTCCTACTACCTGCAGCACCCACACAACCACAGCAATCACAACCACGGCGTTGAGTATGCTCTTGATGCTGGACGCCATGGGTATGAAGCGATTGATCAAATACAATGCCACGCCTACTACGATCAGCGCAACGACAAGATTCACTAAAGGCATATTGTCCTCCCCACCAAGCCAGGGCAATCCTGTGCCCAATTTGAAAGGCCGGACGAAGAAGGGATGAGCTCAAGTCTGCCTGACCACGCCGCGTCAAATGACCAAATGTGGTCAAAAGGGAGCATCACCCGAAACCCACTGCGGTTAACATGGAGAATAACCGCTACTGCTGGCCTTCCCTCCGTCGGCGGCACCCGATCCACGTGCCTTCACGCTGCCGGATTCCCGGTATCTACGGATAAAGGAGACGAGTGCTCATGAATGCAGCTCCCATGCAGCCAGGATCCGCGGCCTGGCTCATGGAGCACGGTCCGCGCGAGCTTGAACTTCTGTTCAGATCCGTCGTACGCGATCCAGAGGCCGCCCTTCCCGATTCCGGTGTTCCAATTCTTGAAGGCGGCGGGGGAAATCACGCGAACGGTCACGTGCACGGCGGAAGCGCTCTTTTATCGCCTACCCAGGAATATGCCCTGGTCTTGTTGGATATGCAGGGATCGATCATCGCCTGGTATGGCGGAGCTGAACGCGTTTACGGCTACAAAGGAGAGCAGGCCGTTGGCCAACCGGTGACCTCGCTCTATCCGAGCGAAGACGCTCACTCCGCTAAACCGCAGGACGAATTGAACAGAGCGGCGAATGAAGGTCACTTCGGCAACGAAGGCTGGCACATGAGGAAGGACGGGTCGCGTTTCTGGGCCAATGCAATCACGGTAGCTCTGAAAGATGAAGCCGGGGACTTGCGAGGTTTCGCCCGAGTGGTACGCGATTTCAGCGTGGGGCATCGCCGCGATGAAAAGGTACGCCGCAGTCGCGCACTGCTGGGCCCGCTGCCGTCGGAGCCGACGATCGCAGGCATCATATCAGGCGAATTCGACCATATTTTAGAAGCCAACGATGCGTTCCTTGAAATGGTCGGCTACAGCCGCGAAGAGTTGCTCGCCAGCCAGCTCCGCTGGTCCGAGCTTACGCCTCCCGAGTATCTTGCTCTGGATGAGCTGGCGCATGAAGAAGGATTGAGGTTTGGAGCCTGTACTCCGTTCGAAAAAGAATTGATCCGTAAAGACGGGACGCGGGTTCCTGTACTGATGGCTACGGCCGTGGTGAAGCTTGCTCCCTTTCGATGGATTGCTTTTCTCACCGACCTCCGCGAGCGTGACAGGACGGAGAATGTCGCGGATAATATCGTCGAATTGAACGATAATTTCGAAGAGATTGTGGGGACCAGTGCAGCTCTAAAACGGGTTATGGCGCAGGTGGAGCTGGTGGCTCCCACGGATGCCACCGTTTTGGTCCTGGGCGAAACCGGCACCGGAAAAGAGCTGATTGCGCGCGCTGTCCACCGCATGAGCCCGCGCAAGAATCTTCCGTTTATCTCTTTAAATTGCGCCGCGATCCCGACAGGGCTCCTCGAAAGCGAACTGTTCGGCTACGAAAGAGGCGCTTTCACCGGTGCTCTGTCGCAAAAGATCGGGCGGTTTGAGATGGCGCATCGCGGAACGCTGTTTCTGGATGAAGTGGGAGATATTCCGTTGGAGCTGCAGCCCAAATTGCTACGGGCCTTGCAGGAGAAATCGTTTGAGCGGCTGGGCGGCACGCGTACAATTCCCATTGATGTCCGGCTGGTGGCGGCTACCAATCGCGACTTGCCGCAAATGATGGGGGACAAGCTGTTCCGCAGCGACCTGTACTATCGGCTGAAGGTGTTCCCGATTACGACGCTTCCATTGCGCGACCACCCGGAGGATATTCCGCTTCTGGTTCGGCACTTTACCAAGAAATACGCTCTGAAAATGAATCGGAATATCGAAAAAATTTCCTCCGACACCATGCGTGCTCTGGTCGGTTGGCCCTGGCCGGGGAACGTACGGGAGCTGGAAAATTTCATCGAAAGGTCCGTGATCCTGTCACCCGGTATCCACCTGCGCGCCCCTCTGGCGGAACTTCGGGTGCACGCCGCGGAAGCTGCCGGCGGCCGCACTTTGGACGAGGTAGAGCGCGAACTCATTCTGAGCGTTCTGCGAGAAACGGCCGGGGTGATCAGTACGGCTGCAACCCGTCTCGGTTTGCCGCGGACCACCCTGAACGCCATGATGAAAAAGCTCGGAATCTCTCGCGCCGATTTCTGAGGCGACGTTTTTGGGGTGGCGTTTTCCATAATCTTCGCCTGGGCCGCTGTTCTCCCGAGGCGTAGGGGGCGGTCTATACTAGGTGGATGGGGCCCGCTGAGTTTGCGCCCGCCACGAGGCAAGCTGCTGGAAAAGTCCCTCGCGAGCAGGTCCAAGAGCAACTCGAGCGCATCCTGCAGAGTTCATTATTTGCCCGTTCCGAGCGGATGTCGCGTTTTCTCCGATTCGCGGTCGAAAGCGCGCTGGCCAACTCCGGTTCTCCCGCGAAGGAATATCATGTCGGCGTAGAAGTTTTCGATCGTGCCCAGGATTACGATCCTCGAGTGGATCCGATTGTGCGCGTGGAAGCGCGGCGGCTGCGGGCCAAGCTGAAAGCGTATTACGCGGCCCCCGGTTTCCGGGATTCCATCTGCATCGAGTTTCCAAAGGGCGCATACACGGCAGTGTTCCGATTGAGGGACGCCAACATGCAGGCTGAGGACAGTGCCCAAACGGCCGTGGCGGTGCTGCCGTTCGCGAATCTTAGTCCGGAAGCCGGCGACGATTATTGGAGCGATGGCCTTACCGAGGAGTTGATCCTTCTGCTCACGCGCGTGAAAGGGCTGCGGGTTGTGGCCTGGTATTCAGCTTCGCAATTTCGCGGAAGGGAGCAGGACCTGTCTTCCATTCGCGAGGATTTAAAGGCAGAGGTCATTTTGCGCGGTAGCGTTCGACGTTCCGCCGGACGCGTTCGCGTTACGGCGCAGTTGATCGATACTTCGAGCGGATCGTACCTGTGGTCGGAAGCCTTCGACCGGAACCTGAGCGACGTGCTCGGAATTCAACAGGAGATCGCGCGTGCGATTGTAGAGACGCTTCGGCTGGCATGGACTCCGGCTCAAAGTGCCGGTCCCCCGCGCAAGGCATTGAACCTGGTCTGCTACAACCTTTGCTTGCAGGCGCGCTTTCACGCCAACAGCCGCACCCAGAAAGGGCTGCTCAAAAGCGTCGAGTGTTACGAACGCGCGAGTGAGAACGATCCGGAGTCAGCCGTGGCCCAGGCCGGTTTGGCCGATGCATACAGCTTATTGGCGGACTATGGGGTCAGGCATCCCCGCGAGGTTATGCCGCGCGCCGAGGAGGCGGCTCAGCGGGCTTTGGAACTGGATCCCGGCTCTGCGGAGGCGCTGTCAGCCTTGGCCTTTATTCGATCGATGTTCGACTGGAAATGGGCTGAAGCCGAGACGCTGTATCGTCGTGCGATCACGATTAATCCCAGCTATGCGAAGGCGCGGCATTGGTTCGGCGTGGACGCTCTGGCGCTGCTCGGGCGATTCGATGAGGCCGAGGAGCAAGTACGCCTGGCTCGCGAATTGGATCCTTTGTCTCTTATTCTTTCTGAAGGGATCGCCTATGTCCGCATGTTGCGGCGCGATTACGAAGGCGCGGCCGATGAATTCCGGCAAGTGATGGACCTGGACCCAGGGTTTTACAAGGCATACAGCGGATTGGGACGCGTCTTCAGCCTCATGGGGAACCATGACGATTCCATTGCAATGTTCGAAAAGGCCCACGCCCTGGCCGGTGACGTGCCGAGTATTGTGGGCGCGCTGGGCCAAACCCTGGCACTCTCCGGAAAAAACGATCGCGCTCGTCATTGTCTCCAGAAATTGGAACAAATGTCGCGGCTGCGGCACGTTCCCTCGGCTTCTTTTGCGATCCTGCACGCGGGCTTGGACGAAATCGATCAGTCTTTGACCTGGCTGGAGACCGGATGCGAGAATCACGAATCGCAGATTGCCGCGCTGAAGGTCCATCCGGTTTACGATTCCTTGCGCGGCGAGCCTCGTTTTCAGGCGATTTTGCATAGAATCGGTTTCTTACCGTAAGCAACCAGAAATCTTAACCCTTCCTTACTTTCCTTTTCAGGAGAGAACCGTCAAGATACAGCATGTCGGTATCCAGGGATTTCGTATTCTTTCTCGTGGCAGCCGGGGCGAGCGCCCAAATCGGAGGTTTTGCAACTCAGGCTCGATCCGCCACCCAGTCTCTGCAACAAGGCCGCTATGCGGATGCGGAGAAACAGTTTCAAGAAGCCTTGGTGAGATGTGAAACATCGAACTGCGCTGAACTCCCTGACATTTTGAACGGACTGGCAGGCCTGTTCTACGAAGTAGGCCGGTATCGCGAAGCGGAATCACTGCTCCGGCGAGCTATCGAGATGCTCAAGCCGGACAGCGATGACAAGCTGTTGACGGCGGCCCTCAGTAATCTTGCGGCGGTGTGTCACGTCCGCGGCCGCCTCGCGGAGGCTCAGTCGCTTTACGCTCAGGCCCAAAGCTTGCAAGGTAATGGTCCTAGTGTCGAAGCGAGCAAGCTGCTCGCCCGGCGAGCACTTCTGGCGCAGGATATGGGAGACCCCCGGAGTGCCACAGAATTAATTCAAAACGCGCTCGAGGGCCTAACTCAAAGCGGCTCCACGGAAACGGCGGAAGGCGCCGCCGTGCTAGCCACCTGGGCCGCAATCTTTGAAGCCCAGGGCAATCCGGAAAAGGCGGAGGAAGAATTGAAGCTGGCGCTGGCGATCCGCGAACGAATCTCAGGCCCGGATCATATGTCGGTGGCCGACGCGCTCAATACGCTCGGCGTCAGTTACTCGCATCGCAGCCGGTGGGTAGACGCAGAGCGATCGCTTCGGCGCTCCGTCGCGATTCTGCGCATGTATCCGCCATCTCCGGCGCTGGCGGCGTCCATGAATAATCTGGGAAGCGCGCTCCGGGCGCAGGGCCGGGGGAAAGAGTCGGAAAGCTGGATTCGCCAGGCGATTGCGACCTGGGAACTCCTTCTGGGGCCGAACCATCCCAATGTTGCGGCGGGCCTGACAAACCTGGCAGTGTCGCTTCAGGCGCGCGGGCGCTATGCAGAAGCCGCGCCTTTAATGGAGCGTGCTTTGAAGATCGACGAGGGAAATTTCCCAGCGAGTCATGTCCGCATCGGCATTGATCTGAGCCGTGCTGGCGCTCTGGCTAAAGCCAGGAAGCACTACAGCGAGGCGGAAGATCTGCTGCGGCGGGCGGATGAAATTCTGGAGGGCCGGCTTCCAGCCACAGATCAGGAAATCGGCGCCGCGCTCCTGAATCTTGGAGACGTGTTGCGTTTCGAAAAGAAATTCGAGCTTTCGGCAAAGATGTACCAACGCGGCTTGGCAGTTGCGTATGTTGCGTGGGGACCGCAGGATGCCCGGCTAGCTCCCTGGCTGGACGGTTACGCGAACGTGCTTCGGCAGCAGCAGCATTTTGCGGAAGCGGAGCGAGTGGAAGCGCAAGCTACAAAACTTCGTGTCACTCAAATTCTCGGTGCGGCGGGCGAGCCAGAAGGTTCGCCCGCAGGGTCGGCAGACCGCCCTAAAAAACGAAGCGTGCGATGACTGTTAGCGTGCGCGAGTTGCTGGTGTAGAACTGGTCGAAGCGGCCGAAAGCAGGATTTCCTGTCAGCAGGAAACTGCGAGTGTTGTTTAACTGGTTCGGATAAACATCGTTCAGCAAATCCCCGGTCCACTGCGGATGGTTTAATACATTGCTGAATTGTCCGCCAAACTCGACTCGTGTCCGTTCTGTAATAGACAAACGCTTCAAAACCTGTAAATCGACATTATCGATGGGGTGTAGCGGGTAGGTATTGCGGCCCGCGTTAGCAAACGCACCTAGGCCAGCCTGAATATAACGGGCGTTCGAGTTCTGGGCAACATAGCCCACAATGGAGGCGGAACCGGCTGCCACGGTCGCGCCGCTGTTGTTTATGGGCGTCACGCCAGTGGACAGCGTAGCGATCCCCGCAGGGTTGACCACCGCTCGGTCGCCGGCCGAATCATTGTTGAGGTTCGAATCGATGCCGCTCTGGACTGTGGCGTATGCAGGCGACTGGTAAGTGTAGGTAGCCGACAGATTCCAGTTGCTAACGATGTTCTTCATCATCCAGCCTCGTTTATCGAACACCTTCACGTCGTACATCGGCGTGAACGTGAAGCGCAGCCGGCGATCCAGCGCTGAAGACGCCCAGTCGTTGCGCAGGTTTCCGAAGTCCTGACCGCGGCGCGGCGTCAAGTTTGTGCTGAATACGGTGGCCGTCGAATCGTCGAGGGCATGGCTCCAGGTGAAGGCGGTCATGTAGGAGAAATTCTTGGCGTAGCGCTTGTTCAACTGGAACGACAATCCGTTGTACTTGGAATTTCCAATGGGATGATATGCGGTGATCGTGCTCCCGAACCCGTACTGGCCGTAACTATTGCTGGGCGATGCCGGGTAGTTCGTCATTGCTGCCAGGGTGTTTCTAATCTGCCCTAGAGTCAGGTTCAACCCTGCCAGTTGAGCGGCCGATGGCGCCGTCACGAAGGTCGGCAAGCTATAGGACGGCGTTACGTCGGTGACCCTGTTGATCTGATCTTGGACATACAGGTGTACGCCCTTGGTCCCAAGATAACGCACCTCGAACGTATAATCTCTGCCGAAGGACCGCTGTATGCCAAATGTGTAGTTGATGGCATATGGTCTGATCTGGTCATAATTATACGCAGCCACCGCAGCCCGGGCTATTTTAGGATCCGTCGTTATTACGATGGCATTGGACGGGGGCAATCCGCCATTCGCCAGGAAGTTCGGAGTGTTGTTGCTGAGGCTGGGGACATCTTCGGTCTGCTGGAAGTAGCCGGGTTTCGAGTTGATGTTCAGGTTGTTGTACGGCTGGTCGTAGTTAATACTAAAGCCCGCACGTACGGACCACACAGCGCTGTTCCCCGGAGACCACGCAATTCCGATGCGGGGCGCCCAGTTATTCGTTTGGGACTGAGGAACCCCGAAAGTGATCAATCCGGGGAGATTCGCAGCCGAGCTAAAGCTCTGATACCGCGAAACGACTGGGACCGTAACGTACTCGTAACGGACGCCGAGATTCAACGTGATATTCGGCTTGATCCGATAATCGTCGTTGAAATATACCGCGTGGAAAAGGTAACCGACGGGGATGCCACCGGACACGCCGACGCTGCGCTCGCCCAGCGAATCCGGGCTCAAATCGTGCAAATACAGATCCAGCGTGGAGTAATCGTAATCGCCTCGAGAGCGCTGGACGAAGTTGTTGCTGGCGATGATGTCCTGAAAATTATACCCGACCTTGAACGTGTGACGCCCCCACGTCTTGGTGAGATTATCTGTCGCCTGTAACGTGCCCTGAACGTAGCCCTGGGGAGTGCTGGAATCGGGACCTACCTGCAAGTTCAGGTCGTCGAAGGTTAGGTTAGGGAATTGATCCAGGCCCGGAAACTTAAAATCTCCTACCGGATAGTTATTGTTCTTACGGCTGTAAGAGGCGCGGAACTCATTCAGCATCGTGGCATTGAAAGTGTGAATCTCGGTCACGGATGTCAAGCTTCGGTTATCAGGGATCTGAGTGTAAAAGACCGGCAGTTGCGCATTCGTGTCAATCCCGGAATATCTGTTGACGAAATACCGCCCGCGTACCTGATCATTGTCGCTGATATTCCAATCGACGGAAGCGACCAGATTCTTCTTATTTACGAAGGAAGGACCGACTACCTGCACCTGTCCGATGGGGATCGAAACTCCGCCCACTGTGATCGTCCCTGAAGCGGTGGGAGCGGGGGTCAGATAAGTTTGCAGGACAGTCAGATTCGTCTTGCTGATGCCAGGCAAACCCGCAATGGTCTGATATCCGGCAGCGGTCGGCGCCTGGATCGGCGAGCCCGGAGTTGAAGCCTGCCCGAGTGGTGCATACTCAAAATCCGCAAAATAGAATAGCTTATTCTTTATGATCGGACCGCCGATGGTGCCGCCGAGGCGGTTGTAATCGAAGCGGGGATTCGACTTGAATCCCTGGACCGCCTTCAGTGAATCAATCGCATTCAAATTGCGGTTATTCAAGTATTCGTAGACGGAGCCGTGAAGCTCGTTGGTGCCGCTCTTCACGATGGTGTTAAAGATGCCTCCTGATGAGCCCCCGAATTCCGGGTTGAACTGGTTTTCCAGAATCGAGAACTGCGCGACGGCGTCGTTTGGAACTAAGGATAGGGGCCCTGTGACGTCGTGGCGATTATTATCCACGCCATCGATATTGAAACTGTTATTGGTCGGGCGCTGGCCGCCGACGCTGGGTCCCGTTCCGTAGCCCATGCCGCCACTTTGCGTGACGCCGGGAGCAAGTAAGCTTAAGTTCAAAACGCCAGTGTCGTTTACGTAATTTCCAGCCGAAGGCAGGTTGAGGCTAGTCTCAGAATTGAATGTGGTTTGCAACTGGGCCGATGAAGTGTCGATCACCGAATTGGCTTCCACTACCTCCACGGTGGTGGATACAGTGCCGATCTGCAGCTTAAAATTCACCGAGGAGGTACGGTTCAAATCCAGAGCTACGCCCGAGACCTTAGAGCCGGTTAGTCCGGCCGCGCTGGCCTCCATGTCGTACGTTCCCACGGGTACGTTGTTGATCCGGTATTCCCCGGCAGAATTCGTTTTGGCGGTGTACTTAACGCCCGTGGCACGGTTGATGGCCGTGACGGAAGCGTTGGGCACAACAGCATCAGTCGGATCTGTGACGGCTCCGACAATAATGCTGTCAGTCGCCTGTGCCTGCAACCGGCCGACGCTGAGCAGCGTCATCACAGCCAGCAACGGGATTAACGCTAGGAGAGTCCAAAGTCGAGGTTTCATTTTAGCCCCCAATAGATAGCGATTTAACGATTAGATCCGCCTACTCTTGTTCCGTTTCACGTGTGTTCCGTTTCACGTGCTCCACAGAGGCGGGCTAGTCCTCTTGGTATATCGGCAGGTTTAAGGAATTCTGAATCGCCTGGTTTACGTCGCCGGTGGCGGTCGACTCGACGCCTCGGAAGTCGTTCTGAAATATAGGGATTTGACGTCTTCCGCGTCGTGGCCGAGGGTAGTCTGGATCGCCTTGCCTTGGCCTTTCTTCTTCGCTGAGGAGCTTAAGCGAGCACTGCGGGCGCACCGCAAAACCACAATGTCAAGAGGTTCTATGGCAAGAACGTGAGGGAACTATTCTGTTCTGAACGACATGCGTCGTCAAGCCCTTGCCAGCGAAGCGGATTCCTTGCAGGATGCCGTCAAATAATCCAGCGCTGCGGCGACGCCGCCCTTGCGATGGGGAAAACCCGCGATATCCAATCCCATCTCAACGCCGCCCAGGGTTCCAACGAGCATTAGATCATTGAAGTCGCCCAGGTGCCCGATGCGAAAGACTTTATCCTGCAACTTGCCAAGACCGGTGCCTAGCGGCATGTTGAAGTTATCGAGGATCACTTGGCGAAGCTCATCGGCCGAGTGGCCGGTAGGCGTGTAGACGGCAGTCACTGAGTTGCTGTATTCCTTCGGATCGAGCGCCACGTTTTCCAGGCCCCAGGCGGCCACGGCCCGCCGGGTAGCTTCTCCGTGACGCACGTGCCGCTTGAACACATTCTGCAGCCCTTCCTCCCGCAACATCTGCAGGGATTCGCGCAACGCAAACAGCAGATTTGTGGCAGGGGTATAAGGGAAGAAGCCGTTGGCGTTCTGCGCGATCATCGGCTGCCAGTCCCAATACGACCGCGGAAGCCTCGCCGATGCGGACGCCGCCAAAGCTTTATCGCTGAGCGCGTTGAAGCCCAGGCCGGGGGGCAGCATCATGCCTTTCTGCGAGCCGCCAATGGATACGTCCGCTTCCCATTCATCGTGCCGGTAGTCGATGGACGCAAGCGATGAGATGACGTCCACCAGCAAGAGCGCGGGATGCCGTGCGCGGTTCATGGCTGCGCGCACGGCACTTATCGAACTGGTGACACCCGACGAGGTCTCATTATGAACCACGCCGACAGCCTTAATCTTGTGATCGCGATCCTCGCGCAGTTTCGCTTCCACCACCTGCGCATCCACGCCGTGGCGCCAGTCGGTCTGGACCACATCGACATTCAAGCCCAGCTTAACCGCTACTTGAATCCACAATGCGGCGAACTGACCGACCTCGAACATCAATATTTTGTCGCCGGGCGACAGGGTATTCGTCAGGGCGCCCTCCCAGGCCCCCGATCCGGACGACGGGAAAATAATCACTTTCCCCGAGGTTTGGAACACCTCTTTCATGCCCTCTAGGACTTCCAGGCCCAGGAGCCCGCACTCGGGGCCCCGATGATCGATGGTCGGCCGCGACATTGCGCGCAGCACACGTTCGGGTACGTTGGTGGGCCCAGGAAGTTGAACAAATTGGCGACCGCTGGAATAAGACATTAAATTTTATCCGAAGGTCTCATTGTACCCTGAGCAGCTGTGAGCCATAGGCGAAAGCTTTATCCTAAGTTCGTGTCTGCTGAGTTCGAGTTGGATGCTTATCTTGCCCGCATCGGTTATTCCGGACCCCACACTGCGACGCTGGAGACGCTTGAGGCCGTCCACGCCCTCCATCCGGCGGCGATTCCCTTCGAGAACCTGGATCCGCTACTCGGCCGGCCAGTATCGCTGGAAAAACGTTCGCTTCAGGCGAAACTGGTTACCAGCGGCCGTGGTGGATGGTGCTTTGAGCACAACACTCTTCTGCGGCATGCGCTGGAGGCATTGGGGTTTTCAGTAACCAGTCTGGCGGCGCGCGTCTTGTGGAATTCCGCGCCCGGCAGTGCGCTCGGACCGCGCAGCCACATGCTGCTACTGGTCGATTTGGACGGACTGCCGTATATCGCCGACGTGGGATTCGGAGGCAACGTTCTGACGGCTCCCCTTCGGCTGGAACCGCACGTCGTGCAGCCCACTCCGCATGAGCCGCATCGCCTGCTGCCGCTCGAAAACGGCTTTGTGCTGGAAGCTTCCCTGGGCGGAGAATGGAAACCGTTCTACCGCTTCACGCTGGAACCCCAATTCCCGTCGGATTACGAAGTCTCCAATTGGTACTTGTGCCATCACCCGAGCTCGTTCTTCCGCCAGATTCTGATCGGCGCGCGAGCCACGGCAGACTGCCGGTATGCTCTGCGCAACAACACACTCGCCATCCATCGGAACAATAAAACCGAAAAGCGCACACTCGTCGAACCCGCGATTCTGCGCGCTTCGCTGGAAAAAGATTTCGCCCTCCGATTGCCGGAGTCCCCAGAATTGGCTGCAATGCTGGAGCGTGTGAGCCAGACGCCGTCCGACGCCAGTTCCTAACTCAGCCCCGCTTCGGTGATTGCATTCGGACACGACCGCACTTAGGACATTTCCATTTTCGTTTTTTGTGGTAGATGTGCCCCTTGAGTTCCTTCATTGGAGTCCTGCACCGGCTGCAGATCACGCCGGCAAATGACCCCATTTCCAGTTACGAATCTCCGGCATGTCCTGACCGTGCTTATGAATATAGAGCCGGTGTTCGATGAGTTTGTCCTTAAGCTGCTCCTTCGCGTAGATACCTTTATCGCTGGTCTGCGGCAGACGGTCGATAGTATCCATCGCCAAGTGGAAGCGATCCAGATCGTTCAGCACAGTCATGTCGAAGGGCGTCGTGATGGTGCCCTCTTCTTTGTAGCCCCGGACGTGGATGTTAGCGTGGTTGGTGCGGCGATAAGCCAGCCGGTGGATCAACCAGGGGTAGCCATGGAAGGCGAAAATGACTGGCTTGTCCTTGGTGAAGAGCTCGTCGAAATCCATATCGCTCAACCCGTGCGGATGCTCGGTTTGCGGCTGCAGCTTCATAAGGTCGACGACGTTCACCACCCGGATTTTTAGTTCGGGAAGATGCTCGCGCAAAATCGATACGGCGGCGAGTGTCTCAAGCGTGGGGACGTCGCCGCAGCAGGCCATGACCACATCGGGCGCTACGCCTTGATCGTTGCTGGCCCACTGCCAGACGCCGATGCCGCGAGTGCAGTGCTGGATGGCGGCGTCCATCGTCAGCCACTGCGGCGCCGGGTGCTTGCCGGCCACCACGACGTTGACGTAATGGCGGCTGCGCAGGCAGTGATCCATCACCGACAGCAGGCAATTTGCATCCGGCGGCAGGTATACGCGAACGATCTCAGCTTTCTTGTTCGTGACCACATCGATGAATCCCGGATCCTGGTGGGTGAACCCGTTGTGATCCTGGCGCCAGACATGCGAGGAGAGCAGATAGTTTAACGATGCGATCTTGCGCCGCCACGGCAGCCCCGCACTGACTTTGAGCCACTTGGCGTGTTGGTTAAACATGGAATCGACGATGTGAATGAACGCCTCATAGCAATTGAAGAGTCCATGCCGCCCGGTGAGCAGGTAGCCCTCGAGCCAACCCTCGCATTGATGCTCGCTGAGCATTTCCATCACGCGTCCTGTGGGCGCCAGAAATTCGTCGTTCGGCACCGTTGCCGCATCCCATTGCCGCTTGGTTACTTCGAAAATAGCTTCCAGTCCGTTGGAGAGAGTTTCGTCTGGGCCAAAGACGCGGAAATTCCGTTGGATACGGTTCCCAACACCGTTCAGCTTCGCGACATCCCGCAGAAAGGGCCCCAGTACATGCGTATCTCCGATGCCGCGCACGCCCGGCGAAGGCACGTCGACGGCGTATTCCTGAAAATCCGGCATTCGCAGGTCGCGTAGCAGAATGCCGCCATTGGCATGAGGATTCGCGCCCATGCGCTGTTCGCCTTTTGGCGCAAGCTCCGCCAGTTCCGGTTTCAAGCGCCCTTGCTCATCGAAGAGTTCTTGCGGTCGATAGCTTCTCAGCCAGTCTTCGAGCATCTTAAGGTGTTTGGGAGGCGCCGAAGGCGAAACGGACAGCGGCACCTGGTGCGAACGGAAAGTGCCTTCCACCTGTAGGCCGTCAATCACCTTTGGTCCGGTCCAGCCCTTGGGTGAATTGAGGACGATCATCGGCCAGCGCGCCCGCTCCAGGTTGCCACCGACGCGAGCATCCTGCTGGATCTGTTTAATCTGTTCCACAGCAGTATCGAGCGCGGCGGCCATAGCTTCGTGCATCAGATCGGGCTCGTGACCTTCGACGAAGTAGGGTATCCAGGCGCAGCCGCGGAGCAACTGTTCCAATTCCTCGCGAGTAATGCGCGCGAGGATAGTCGGGTTGGCAATCTTATAACCGTTCAGATGCAAGATCGGCAGCACCGCGCCGTCGGTGGCGGCGTCCAGAAACTTGTTCGAATGCCAGGCCGTTGCCAACGGCCCGGTTTCCGCCTCGCCGTCGCCGATGATGCAGGCGACAACCAGATCGGGATTATCGAACACTGCCCCGAATGAGTGGCTCAGTGAATATCCCAGCTCGCCGCCCTCATGAATAGAGCCTGGGCATTCAGGGGATGCATGGCTGGGTATTCCTCCCGGGAATGAAAACTGCAGAAATAGCTTCTGAAGTCCGGCTTCGTCCTGGCTGATGTTGGGATAGATTTCGCTATAAGTACCCTCTAGATAAGTATTGCTGACGACGGCCGGACCGCCGTGTCCGGGGCCGCAGACGTAAATCATATCGAGGTCGTATTTTTTTATGACCCGGTTCAAGTGCGCATAGATGAAGTTCTGTCCCGGAGTCGTGCCCCAATGACCCAGCAGCATGTGCTTTATGTCAGAAAGCACCAGCGGCCGCTTCAGCAGGGGATTGTCGGCAAGATAGATCTGGCCGACGGACAGATAGTTCGCGGCTCGCCAGTACGCGTCAATCTTTTGGAGTAGTTCCGGCGTGAGCGTCGTGGGTTTCATGGTTTAACTTTTTGGGTTGGGCCGATTTTCAGGAGGCGGGCGACGGACCTGGCGATCATAAGCTGCTCGTCGGTTCGGATCACGCGCACCTTAACGCGACCGCCATTAGTTGAAATCAGCGGCGCATTCCTGGCATTGCGTGTCCGATCTAATTGGACGCCGAGAAAGCCCAGTCCATCGCAGATCCGCTGACGGATGAGCGGTGCGTTTTCACCGATGCCGGCGGCAAAGACCAGCGTTTCCAGGCCGCCTAGCGCCGCGGCGAAAGACCCGATCCATTTCTTCACTTGGTAGCAAAACAGCTCGACTGCCTGAGCCGCCCGGACGTCGGCGCCTTCACTCGCGCACAAGTCGCGCACGTCGGAACTGGTTCCGGAAATCCCCAGCAGTCCGGATTCGTGGTTGGTCATTCGCTGAAATTGCGCCGCGGTCATGTGTTCGGTGCGGGCCAGGTAGTAAACCAGACCGGGATCCAGGTCGCCCGTGCGGGTGCTCATCACCAAGCCCGACGTGGGGGTGAAACCCATACTGGTATCGATACTTTTAGCGTGCCGCACCGCCGCCAGACTAGCGCCATTGCCGAGGTGCGCGAGAATCACACGGCCCTGCGCGGCTGCGGGATCCAGGCGCTTGAGTTCCTCCATCAGATAGGAGTAGGACAAGCCGTGGAAGCCATAGCGCTCGACGCCCTTGGCCGTGTAGCGCCGTGGTATCGGGAGTAACTTCGCCACGGGCGGCATGCTGCGATGAAACGCC
>Ga0105238_10003221_pt1 | contig 16308 bp, 14 predicted proteins | sample KBSC34metaG_FD_81526 | JGI IMG/M metagenome (GOLD analysis project Ga0105238, IMG submission 81526) | Corn rhizosphere microbial communities from Kellogg Biological Station, Michigan, USA - KBS C3-4 metaG | ecosystem: Host-associated > Plants > Roots > Rhizosphere > Soil | place: Michigan, USA... | reverse complement strand
GAGATCGCAACCGGCATTTCCTATCGCGCGAAAAGTCTCTAAGGGGCGCCGATGGCATCGTATAAAGAACCCTCCTTCAAGGACCGCGCCGCGCTTTCCGCGCAGGCCAAGCAATCAGCACTCGAGAAACTCAAGGCAAAGCCACCGATCGATCCGGCGGTCGCCGCGGAGCGTGCCGCTGCACGCGCAGCGAAGGAAGCCGCCGAGGCCGAGAAGCGCGCCGCGAAAAAGGCAGCGATGGAGCAGGCGAAGCTCGACAAGATCGCCAAGGCCGAGGCAGCGAAGCTCGAAGTCGCGCAACAGGCAGTCCGCGCCGAGCTGACCGAAGCCGAGAAAAAGGCGGCGCGCGACGCGCGCTACGCGGCGCGCAAGAAGCGCAAATAACGCGAGGGCGCGGGCAGATCGGCCCGCGATCCTTTTCAGTCGAGCGCTGCCCGCAGCACATTGGCTGCGTATTGGAAGGCCGTTTCCGAAGGGATGCGGTCCTCCTCCTGGAGCATCTCGTCCACCGCGAAACCGATCTCCACTGACAGGCGGAGTCGCTGCCACAACTCGTCGCGATCGATATCGGGCACGTGCCGCGCATAGGCCTCGACAAGCCGGTCAGTCACATAGCGGTGCGATTCGACCCGGATATGGACGAGCCGCGGCGAGGCGTGGAGCGCGCGCAGGATCCAGACGGCGCCGGGCTCGCTCGCGGTTACAGCGGCCGTCTCGCGCAACAGGTCGACGACATGGGCGCTGAGCGACTCAACGCCACCCGCTTCATGGCGCGCGATCCACTCCTCGAGAACGATATTCTGCCGCGCCATCAGCCGCCGGCCAAGTGCCTCGAGCACTGCGTATTTGTCGTCGAAATAGCGATATAGAGCGGGCGGGGTCAGTCCGGCCCGCGCGCAGATCATGTTGGTCGAGATCGCGTCCATGCCGACCTCGGCCAGCAGGTCGCCCGCGACGCGCAACAGCAGATCATAGGTCTGCTGGGATCGCTCCTGCCGCGGCAGCGGACGCGACGGCGCTGCGTCGGGTTGGGTTGCCTTCATGTCAGGGCCTTACGTCGCGCGCCTCCGGAATTGAAGGCCAACAATAATCACACTGCTGGCGAGGATGCACGCAGCGCCCATCCACAGCACATTGCCGACCTGCTTTTCGCCGACCAGCAGCGATGCCAGCAACGGGCCAAGGCTCGAGCCGATCAGTTGCGCGCCGCCGATCAGCGTCGCCGCGCGGCGGGTCGGATCGGCCCTGATCACCAGGTCTAGCTGGAACGGCATGACGAACATCCAGAGAAAGCCGAACATGCCGGTGGCGGCAAGGAAGACGGACGCCGGCGCGCCGCTGCCGAATATGGCGAGCAGAACCAGGTTCGTGGCGGCCGAGGCCAGCACGACCCACAGGGCACTCACGCGCCCGACGATGAGGGTCGCGAGAAGCGCACCCGCAACCTGGGCGCCGAGCCCGATCGGTACTGCCAGCGCAACGGCGCTGGAGTTCACACCGCCTCGGAGCGCGAGCGGCTCGAGATAGACCCATATCCCGACGACAAAGGCCAGATAGATCAGGACACTGACCAGTGCCGCCACGCCTGCGGGCGGAGGCAAGGCGGTCGTCTCCGCGCCGCGTTCGAGTGGCGGATAGGCGCGCGGCAGGAAAGGCAGGCACAGCAGGGCGATCAGGCTGATGCCGCCCAGAGCCAGGAACCCGCCATGCGCGCCGGAAACGGGGATGGCGGCCGCCAGGATCGTCGCGACGCCGAACTGTGCCAGCGTCTGGGTCATCAGATAGATGCCAGCCCAGCGCTCGGGCATCGCCGCGCGGGCAATCATGCCGATCGTGATCCAGATCAGCACGCCGCCCGCCAGCCCGGCGACGATCCGGGCAAGCATGATCCCCCCCCCCGACAGCGACGGCGTCGCGCAATCGGCCAGCACGAGCAGGATTGTCGCAGCGCCCGTAATCGCGCGCAGCCGGACCGGCTTGATCAAAAGCCCGGTCGCGCCGGCGGCCAGGCCCATTGCGAGCAGCTCGATCGTTGCGGTCAGGCCGAGCTGGGTGTCGGTAAGCCTGCCTTCCCGCGCGAGCGCGCCGAGCAATTGCGGCTGGAGGCCGGCGATCAGCACGCCGACGATCCCGACGATCATCACCGCGACGATCGATTCAGCCGACCATTCAGCCGACCAGCGGCCCGGGCTCATCGCGCGCGGCCGCGCGCCGACACCGGCCAGATCTCGATCAGCGTGTTGCCGCTGACGACATGGTAGAAATCATACAGGTTCACCGTCGGGTCGCAGTGCGGCACGATCAGGGTGACGCGCCGGCCGATCGGCAGATGCGCCTCGGGGCCGATCAGGGCCGAATGCTCGTCGCCCATGAACAGGAAATGCGCGTCGGCCGGTGCGCCCGCGACGATCGTCGGCGCGCCGCCATCGGTCGAGAGCGACTTGAAGCCGGCATCGATCGTCGAAAGGCCCGGTGAACTCGCACTGACCACGCTAGAATCGACGAACAGGCTCGTCTCGAATCGCGCGGTGCCGTCCCCGGTCAGGTCGCAATCATTATATTGCCGGTCCATGAAGACATAGGAGCCGACCTGCAGCTCAGTGAACACGCCGAGCTCGAGATCGATCGCATGCGTGCCGGTGCCGCCACCGGTGACGATGCCGGGGGCGAACCCGGCCTCGGTCAGCGCCGCGATGGCCTCGCCAAGATAGGCGGTGCGCTCCTCGATCGCGGCACGGCGCGCGGCATAATCCTCGATATGCTGCTGGACCCCGCAATAATATTGGACGCCGCGATAGCGCAGCCCGGGTTGCGCTGCGATTGCCTGTGCCAGCGCGACCGCAGCCTTGGCCGAGGCGACGCCGGTGCGATGAATGCCGGGATCGACATCAATGAAGACGCCGAGGACCTGCCCGGCTTCGGCGGCGGCATGACCGAGTGCTGCGACATTGCCCGGATCGTCGACCGCAACGCTGAGCCCCTCCGAGACGAGATTGAGCGGGATCAGCCTGGCAATCGCCTGGGGTGTGACCACCGGCGAGGTGATGTGCAGCCCGGCAACGCCGCCCTCGGCCAGCGTTTCAGCCTCGCCGAGCTTGGCGCAGCACAGTCCTACTGCGCCGGCGGCGATCTGGCGGCGGCCGATGGCGACGCTCTTGTGGGTCTTGGCGTGCGGCCGAAGCGTCACGCCGCGCGCTTTCGCCAGCGCGGCCATCGTGGCGATATTGCGATCGAGCGCATCGCGGTCGAGTACAAGCACCGGCGTGTTGAGCGCGGCGCGGGAACCCTGCTGGCCGATCAGCGAAGCATGGAGTGCGTAATCGTCCATCAGGCGAACAGCTCCGAGAGATGAGGATTGAGGAATTTGCCCTTTGGATCGTGTAGCCGCCTGACCGCACGGTAGCGCTCGGCCTGGGGATAGAGCAGGTCGACATCGGCGCGGCCGAGCGTGTGGCGCTTGGCCCAATGCGGCCGGCCGCCATGCGCGCGGAAGATCGCCTCGGCATCGGCGAACGGCTTTTCCCAGCGCATCTTGTGATATTGGTGCATCGAGATCGAGCAGCACGGCCCGGCGTTCATCGGGCTCATCCAGATATCGTCGCCCGCGACGAGCCGATATTCGAACGGGAAGGTGACCGGCTGGCGCTTGCGCCGGATCCAGGCAATCACCTCCTGCAGCGCAGCCATGCCGCCCGCCTCTGGCACTTCATATTCCATCTCTTCGAAGCGGACGGTGCGGTCCGAGGGGAAGATCAGATGCGCCGGCCCGCGCCGGCTGTTGTTCAGCGATTGCCGCTTGATCAGCCGCTGCAGGCTCGGCGTGAGGGCGGGCAGGGCAGTGCAGATATTGCAGATCCAGCGAAACGTCGCCTCCTCTATATCGGTGGTCGAGCCCGGCGGGTCGCAGGGGTCGGTCAGGTCGAGCGTCTTGAGGATCGCATGATCGGCATAGGGGAAGACCCAGAATTCGACATGGCGATGCTGGTCGCACAGCTCGGAAAAGCGCGTCGCGAGGTCCGCCAGCGGGCGCTTCTCGATCCGCTCGACAAGATGATAGGCGGGGATCACATCGATCTCGATGTCGAGCGAGATGCCGAACAGGCCGAGCGACAGGCGCTGCGCCTCGAACAGCTCAGGCTCCTCGGTCGGGCTGGCGCGGACAATACTGCCATCGGCGCGCATCAGCCTGAAGCTCCGCACCAGCGTCGCGAGCGAGCCGAGGCCGCGCCCGGTGCCATGGGTTCCGGTGGAGGTCGATCCGGCGAGCGACTGTGGATTGACGTCGCCCTGATTGGCCAGCGACAGGCCTTCGCCCCACAGCGCAGCCGTTAGCCGTTTGAGGCTCCAACCGGCGGGCGCTGTGATCGTCTTCCTGTCGGGCGCAATCCTGAGCGTGCCCGGCATATCCTCGAGATTCACCAGAAGGCCATCAGTGGCGCAGAGCGGCGTGAAGGAATGGCCGGCGCCGGTGGCGCGCACCGTGTCAGCCGCCGCGACGGCCGCAGCCAGCTCGGCCTCGTCGCGCGGGCGCAGGATCTGGCGCGGCGTGGTCGCCACACTGCCCGACCAGTTGGACCAGCCGCTTACCACGTGCTGCCGGTCGCTGCATCGGGCCTTGTCTCGACGGTGCAGGCGCCTTTCAGAGAGGTAATCCACTCAGCGATCATCGCCACGCCTTCCTGATGTTCGAGAGAGCGGCCCAACTCGGGCATCATCTCGCCCGGATCGGTGCTTGCGAGCCGGTAGGAGATGATCGAGCGCTCGGGATGACCGGGCACGATGTCGAACGGCCGGTTGCCGGTGCCGCGCCCGGCCGCGACCGGTGGCTTGCAGGCACCGATCAGGCGTGGATCGAGCGTCTTCGCGTCGAGCCACAGCCCCGATGTCCGCGCCGGGCCGGTTGCATTGTGGCAATGCGCGCAATTCACATCGAGATAGGCGCGGGCGCGCTCGCCGATCGGGGCAGCCCCGTCCTGCCAATTGGCATCGCGCGGCACGTCGGCACCGGGAAGCCCCTTCAGATAGCCGATCGCAGCCAGCCGCTCGAGCTGGTTGATCTCGCCTCCCGGGCCGCCGAATGGCCGATTGAGGTGCCTGGCCTTCAGTCCGATCGGGAAAAGCTTGCGGTCGTGGAAATCGGCGGTGTGGCAGCCGGCGCATTGATTGGCGTTGGGCACTGAATAGACGAACGGAATATGCTTCGCCCCGTCGACGAAATCGAGCGGGATGTCCTCGCCCGTCCGGTCGAGCTTCGCCTCGGTCTGCTCGGCGTTCCACACATAGGGCAGCGCCTCCCAGCCATTGGCGCGCCGCACCAGCAGCCGGGTTTCGATCAGGCGGACATGGCGCAGGTCCAGCCCGTTGACGCCGCTCTGATAGGTCGCCGGCGTCATCTTGACGACGGTCGTGCTCTCGCCCGGTTTCGCGGCAGACTCGGGCACCGTGTAATAAAAGGTCTTGGTGACGATCGTGCCGACCGGGAAGTCGAACGGCTTCTCCGCGTCATAGCGCGCCGCCACGCCCTTCGGCATCCACACGGTCCGCCATTTCTGCGCATAGTCGCTGAACAGCGGCGTCTGCAGCTCATAGGCGACCATGCCCCGGTGGGGCGCGATCCGGCCGGCCTTCACCGTGAACAGCCCCCAATCGGCGAGCGATTCGGGGTTGTCGGTTGCATGGAAGGTCACCTGGTCGGGTCGATTGGTGCAGCCGGCGAGCAACAACATGGCCAATAGAAAGGCCAGCGCGCGGATCATGACGCGCTCACTTTTCCCCGGTCATCGCGGCCGGCAGTTTGATCTCCGGGAGCCTCACTTTGGGCGCGCAATCGGCGGTCTGGAGATGCGGATGGGTATATTGCCCGGGCAGGTCGATATTGAGCATCTTCGCCGCGCCATTCTGCAGGCAGATGCCGGGATCGGCGATCTTCGGGTTGGTGAAGCCGTCCCACAGGACATCGGGCAGCCTGCCGCCGCCAAGCGCCATCAGCGGCGCGAATTTCGCCGGCGGCTTGTCGCCGCCGCCCGAGAAGCGGTTGCCGGCGACATAGATGTTTTCGGGGAAGGGATCATAGGCGGCTGCGATACCGCGCTTGGTGCCGAAGCCGGTCGAATAATAGCTCGAAATGATCACATTGGCTGTCTGGTTGCCGGCGATATCATTGTCGAAAATCTCGACCTCATCGTTCGAATTGACGATCACGCCCGATCCAGCCGGAACTGAGCTCACCGCGCTGCCTTCAGCGCCGAAATTGGCATGGTTGTTGGCCGTGACCTGGTTCTTGAAGACCCGGGTCTTGCTGCCCGGCACCGGCAGATTGGGCATGTTGAACACAAGGATGCCGCCGGTATTGCCGGACGCTATGTTGCCATAGACATCGGCTCCGGTCGAATTCTCGATCTCGATCCCGGCGACATTGCCCCTGGCGCGGTTGTTGCGGACGATGATGTTGTTCGACTGGCCGACATAGATGCCGGCGTCGGAGGCGCCCTTCACAACGCTGCCTTCGATCAGCACATTGGTGACCTGTACCGGATACAGGCCATACGCCCCGTTCGAGGTCTTGCTGCCACCGGTCCACTCGGCGCGGACGCGGCGGATCACTGCGTTCTTCGTGCCGTTGATCTTCAGCGCGTCGCCCTTCGAATCCTCGATCGCCAGATCCTGGATCGTGAAATCGTCGCCCGTGACGAGGATCCCTTCAGCCCCTGAACTCTGCTTGGCGAAGGACAGGATCGACTGCTTCATGCCGGCGCCCTTGATCGTCACGCCATTGGCGGTGAGGCTCAGGCTGCGCAACAGGGCATATTTGCCGGCCGGGATTTCGATCACATCGCCGGGCTTTGCGTCGAGCAGCTTTTGCTGGAGCTTCTTCTCGAAATCGGGGTCGATGGTGAAGCCGTTTGCATCGGTCTTCGCGCCGCCGCAGCCGCACAACAGGGCAAGGGCTGCGCCTGAGGCGAGAAGGAGGGAATGCCTGATCATGCTGAACATCCTCGTTTATTTTTTCTAGAATTTCAGGCCGAGTTCGACGCCGAATGTGGCCGGCTCGTCAAGCCGGACATAAGGCGTATGAAAGATATCGGCGCTGATATCGTTCAGGGTGCGCGGCGCCTGGTCGTTCAGGATATTGTCGCCGAACACCGAGACGGTCACATGATCGCCCGGGAAGCTGTAGCCGATCCGGGCATTGGCCATATTGCGATCGGCATAGACTTTTTTGAGCTTCGCATAATCGACATAGGGCGCGATTCCGGCGAGCAGCACGCGGTCGGAATCGTTCATCCTGACCTTCGACGTATAGCTGTAGCTCGCATCGGCGAAGATCCTGCCGCCGCCGCCGAGATGGTGGTTGTAATGCGCGCTCAGCACGCCGCGGAACAGGGGCTCGCCGGTCGGCTGGCCGGAGATGTCAACGCCGCGTTCGGTCCGCGTCACCCAGGTGGAATCGATATAGCCGCCAGTCAGCCCGAAGGTCAGGTCGCGGGTCAGGACGAACTGGGTCTCGAAATCGATACCCCAGGCCTGAGAATCGCCCGACACAGTCGTATATTGCGGCAGCGAGCTGCCGGGGACCGATTCGAGGCTGATCGATTGCCGGTTCCTGTATTTGAAATAATAGCTTGAGAGGTTCAGGCGCAGCCTGCGGTCGAAGACCTCGGATTTCACGCCGCCTTCGAAATTCCAGACATTTTCGGGTCTGAAGAAGGAATTGATCTGCTGGCTGTTGAAGCCGCCCGCCTTGTAGCCGCGCGAGGCCGAGGCATAGAGAAGCACGTCCTTGCTCGGCTTGTAGTTGAATACGAAGCGCGGGCTGACATCGTTGAAGCTCTCGGTGCGCCTGAACGGCACACCTTCCAGCGCCCCCTCATCGAAGATCACCCCGTTCGGGCCGACCGTCGCGTTGAAGAAATCGGCGACGCTGAAATTCACCGCATCGGGAAAGGCCGGGACGCCGAGGATCGCATTGTACAGCGCGCCCGGCGCCATGATCGTCGACAGGGCAGGGGCGATATAGGGGCCATTCTCCCAGCCGAAGCTCTTCCGGTCATGGGTGTAGCGGATGCCGCCAGTCACCGAGATTTTCGAACTGACATCCCAGGTCGCGTCGCCATAGACGGCAAAGGATTTGTTGCGCGCGTCGTTGTTCATGTCCTCGCGGAAAGTGTTGCCGAACACCGGCAGCCCGACACTGTCGAGAATGGTGAAGATCGGAAAGCCGGCGACCTCGTTCAGCAACCGGTCGACCGAATCCGTCAGCAGGGTCACGGCGCTCGTCTGGGTGCCATGCTCCCAATAATAGCTCGCGCCGAGCAGCGCCTTGAGGTGGTCGCCCTCATAAGAGAGGCGCAGCTCCTGGTAGAAGCTCTTGTTGTGCTCGATATTCTCGGTGTCGAGATAGCGAGTCGGGTCCCCGGTGCCGTCCTCGTCCTCGCGATTGTGAGTCTGGAACGCCTTGTAGGCGCTGATGCTGGTCAGCGAGACCGGCCCGAAATCATGGCGGCCGGTCAGGGTGACCGCATTCAGGATCCGCGTCTCCCTGTTGCCGATCACGTCATTGGTGAACGGGCCATAGGGATCCTGGCTCAGCGCGAAGCTGCTGATGCCGATCGAGGCCGGGCCGTCCTTCTTCGTGTCGTCATGATCATAGCTCAGCACGAAGTCGGTCGAGTCGGAAGGCGCCCAGCGCAAAGCTGCCCGGCCCGACATATTGTGCTGGCGCTCGCGGTCTTCGCCGGTGACCGCGTCGTGGAGATAGCCGTTGCGCCGGTTGAACACTCCGTTGACGCGCAGATAGAGCGTATCGGTGATCGGCACATTGCCGGTCGCGTCGATCCGCACCTTGCCATAGCTGCCGCCCTGGATCGTCCCGAACGCCTCGAGCTGGTCGCTCGGCTTGTTGGTGACGATCGAGATCGCCCCGGCCGAGGTATTGCGCCCGAACAACGTGCCCTGTGGGCCCTTGAGGACCTCGACGCGCGCGATATCGTTGAAGAAGATCAGAGCCGATCCCGAGCGCGCGGCATAGACGCCGTCGACGAAGATGCCGACCGAAGGCTCGGTGCCGATGCCGAAATCATCGGTCTTCACGCCGCGGATCGTGTAGGAAGGCTGGGTCACCGACGTATCGTTGATCTCGAGCCCCGGGGTGAAATTGTCGAGATCGCCGACGCTTTGCGCGTCGAGCGCCTTGATCGATTCAGCGGTAAAGGCGGTGACGCTGATCGGCACATTCTGAAGCGACTGCTCGCGCCGCTGCGCGGTGACGATGATGTCCTTCAATTCCGGCCCGGCCTGGGTCTGATCTGTGCTGGGGGCCGCCTGCTGCGCAAGGGCCGGCATGGCCCAGACAAGCGCACCGATCGATATGAGCGATCCCGGAATACGCTTCCTCATCCCCTGTCTCCCCTTGCGGCGAAAAGGAAAGCTATCGCTATCGTAATATCTTTGCCAGGCTTTTTTTGCTTGCAGTCCAGAGCCAGGAAGCAACCGACTCAGGGAAGATTGCGCGCCAGGTCTTCAAGCCAGGCAGTCGCCACTCCGTCCGAAGGCGCACGCCAGTCGCCGCGCGGCGACAGCGCACCGCCGGCCGAGACCTTTGGCCCATTGGGGATTGCCGAACGCTTGAACTGGCTCGTCACGAAGAAGCGGATGAGGAATTTTTCGAGCCAGCCCCGGATCGTGGGCAGATCATAGGCATTGCGGCCGGCAGCCGGAAAATCGCGCGGCCAGCGACCGGCGGCGGCATCGCGCCAGGCATGGAAGGCGAGAAAGGCGATCTTGGACGGCGCCATGCCGCGGCGGATGACATAATGCAGGAAGAAGTCGTTTAGCTCATAGGGCCCGACCCGGCTCTCGGTGCTCTGCATCGCGCCATCGGCGCCCGCCGGTACCAGCTCTGGCGAGATTTCGGTGGCGAGGATCGCTTCCAGGATATGGTCGGTGTCGCGGTCATATTGGTCGGTGCGAATACACCAGCGGATCAGGAACTGAATCAGCGTCTTGGGCACGCCGGCATTGACCGCATAATGGCTCATCTGGTCGCCGACGCCGTAGGTGGCCCAGCCCAGCGCCAGCTCGGAAAGGTCGCCGGTGCCGACCACCAGCCCGCCACGCTGGTTGGCGAGGCGGAACAGGTAATCGGTGCGCAGGCCTGCCTGGACGTTCTCGAAGGTCACGTCATAGGCCGGCGCGCCTTGCGCGAAGGGGTGGCCCATATCGGCGAGCATCTGCCGGGCGGCCGGGCGGATATCGATCTCGTCGCCATCCACGCCGAGCGCGCGCATCAGCGCCCAGGCATTGGCCTTGGTTCCCTCGCTGGTCGCGAAGCCGGGCATGGTGAAGCCGAGGATGCGCTCGCGCGGCAGGCCGAGCCGGTCCATCGCCTTGGCCGCGACGATCAGGGCGTGGGTTGAGTCGAGCCCGCCGGATACGCCGATCACCAGCCGTTCGGCTTTCGCCGCCTCGAAGCGCTTCAATATGCCCTCGACCTGGATGTTGAAGGCTTCGTAGCAATCCTGGTCGAGCTTTTCGGGCGTGTTAGGCACGAACGGGAAGCGGCGGATGTCGCGGACCAGGCCCACATCGGCGAAATCGGGCTTGTGGGCGAAGGCGATGCGGCGGAAGCGGGTCTCGGGATGGCCGGCGAGCACCGCTGAATCATTGAAGGTGCCGGTGCGCATCCGTTCCTGGCGAACCCGGCCGCAATCCACATCGGCGATCACCATGTCCGGTTCGCGCGCGAAGCGTGTCGATTCAGCGATCAATTCGCCAAGCTCGTGGATCATGCCCTGGCCATCCCAGGCCAGATCGGTGGTGCTTTCGCCGGGCCCGGCCGCTGAGAAGACATAGCCGCACACCGCGCGAGCGCTTTGCGAGGCGCAGAGCAAAGCCCGCTCGCGCGCCTTGCCGACGACGATGTTCGAGGCGGAGAGGTTGCAGCAGATCAGCGCTCCGGCCAGCGCGCCCATGGTCGAGGGCGGAGTAGGGGCCCAGAAATCTTCGCAGATTTCGGCGTGGAAGAGGAAGTGCTGCAGGTCGCTGGCAGCAAAGATCAGGTCGGTGCCGAACGGTGCGGTCTGTCCAGCGACCTCGATCTCGAGGCCGGTCAGCCCGGCACCGCTCGCGAACCAGCGCTTCTCATAATATTCGCGGTAATTGGGCAGGAAGGTCTTGGGCACGACGCCAAGCACCCGCCCGCGCGCGATCACGACAGCGCAATTATAGAGCCGCCCATTGCGCGGCATCGCCGCGCCGACCAGCAGCACCGGCCGCAATTTCTCGCTCGCCTTCACGACCGTCGCCAGCGCGTCCTGGGTCGCGCTCTGCAGCGCATCCTGGAGATGCAGGTCGTCGATCGCATAGGAGCTGAGATTGAGCTCGGGGAAAACGAGCAGGTCGGCACCGATCTTGTGGCCATCCCTGGCCAGCGCGATCGTCGCCTCGGCATTGGCGGCCGGATCGCCCACGGTCGCCCGCGGCGTGCAGGCGCCGGCGCGGATCAGCTCATGGCTGTGGATCGAGTGGAAGGGATGCGCCTTCGCCATAAGAAGAGCGCTTAGCGGCTTCTTGTTACCAATGTCACGTATATCACGGCTGCAGCGGCAGGATCAGCACGCTGAGCGTGGCATCACGATTGCCGGAGATCTGCAGGACATAGTCGCCCGGCGTCAGCGCGAAATCGACTGTCTTGCGGACTGGCGTACAGGGGACGCCATGACCATGCGCACCCGAGGCGATCGCCTTGCCGTCGCGGACCACATCGATCCACGCACCGGCGCCAAGCGCGACGCGGTAGGTTCGCGCGGCCGGCACGGTGAAGCGCACCATGCCGCTGTGCGTGCCGGCCATAGGAGCCTTTTCGGGCGCCAGGAACTGCACTTGCGCTGCCGGCACCAGCGCAATGTCGGCGCGGCTGCCAAGGGTGATCTGCGCCTTGCCGATATCGGTCGCGGTCGCCGCTGCGGTCACCGGGGCCGCGCTCGTCCAACCCGCGAGTTCGGCGGGCAATGGCACCGGCGTTGCGGGGCAGGGGGCGGGCGCCGCCTCCTGGGCAAAGGCCGGGGCGGCAAATGCGGCCAGCGCAAGAACACACCAATATTTCATGCGCTTCACCCCGATCATGATCCTGAACGGGGCGATATACAGCAGGCATCACGCGCCCCACAATGCGATTATGGCGCCGATTGGGTTGACGCGGCACCGCGCCCGGTTAGCTTGGGCGAAACGACATAAAAGGGGTTCGCGGTGCATAAGCAATTGACGATGACTGCGCTTGTGCTGGCGGGATTTGGGCTGCCGATGGCCGCCACGGCCAAGGGAGCGGCTACCCATCCCCAGGCCGAGGCGCAGGCGCTCGATCTCGCCAAGCGGATGATCGCCTTCCGCAGCGTGCAAGGCCCCGGCAACCAGACTCCGCAGCTCGCCGCCTATCTCAAATCGGTGCTGGTCGTCGGCGGCTTTGCCGACGAAGATGTCAGCATCACGCCGGTCGATGACACCGCCTATCTGATCGCGCGCTATCGCGGCACTGACAGTAATGCCAAGCCGCTCGTCATTTCAGGCCATATCGACGTGGTCGAGGCCAAGCCCGCCGACTGGCAGCGCGACCCGTTCACGCCCGTCGTCGAGAATGGCTATCTGTTCGGGCGCGGCGCGACCGACATGAAGCTCGACGGTGCGCTCGCGATCGCGACCCTGATCGAGCTCAAGCGTCAGGGCTACAAGCCGCGCCGCGATATCGTCCTCGAATTTTCGGGCGACGAAGAAACTGTGATGAAGACAAGCGCGATAATTGCGGAGAAGCTCGCCAATGCCGAGCTCGTGCTCAATATCGATGGCGGCGGCGGGCATCTCTCCGAGGACGGCAAGCCAGAATTCTTCACCTGGCAGGGCGCCGAGAAGACCTATGCCGATTTCGAGCTCTCAGTCCTCAATCCCGGCGGACACAGCTCGGCGCCGCGCAAGAACAACGCGATCTACCAGCTTGCCGGCGCGTTGCAGCGGATCGGCGCCTATCAGTTCACACCGCAGCTCAACGACCTGACCCGCAGCTTCTTCCTCGAAGCGTCGAAGCAGAAGACCGGGGCCGCCGCCGACGCGATGCGCGCCTTCGCTGCCGATCCGACCGACAAGCAGGCGATCGCGACGCTCGCCGCTGATCCGGCCTATGTCGGCCAGATCGGCACTACCTGCGTCGCGACGATGCTGAGCGGCGGTCACGCGCTGAACGCGCTGCCGCAGCGCGCCACAGCCAACATCAACTGCCGGATCTTCCCCGGCGTGAAACCGGTCGATGTGATGGCGAAGCTGAAGGAAGTCGCGGCCGAACCGGCGATGACGATCAGGGATGTGACTGAGGGCGCAGTCCCCAACGATGCCTCGCCGATACGGCCCGATTGTGTGGCGGCGCTGACGAAGGCGATGAACAAGGTCTATCCCGGCGTGCCGATCCTGCCGAGCATGGCGGCGGGCGCGAGCGACAGCATGTGGTTCCGCTATCACCATGTGCCGAGCTATGGCGCGAGCCCGGTCTTCATCAAGGAATCGGACGATTTCAGCCATGGGCTGAACGAGCGCACGCCCGTGTCGAACATTCCGCCGGCGATCACTTATTATCTGTCGCTGTTCGCCGACCTGTCGAAATAGGCGCTGACTGAACGGGGAGTGCGGTTGACCTGTGCGGCGCGGGTTCACTGGTGCGCCATCAGCCGCTCGAGATAGGCGCACATCATGTCGACAAGTGCGTCCGCATAGGTCTCGATTTCGGCCGGCGAACGCTGTGTCTCCGAAAAGCTGCTGCCCACTTCGCTGAGCGTCGTCTTGAGGATATCGGCCACCAGCGCCAACCTGTCCTCGGTCGCGGCTGGTAGTGCCTCGCGCAGGAACGACAGGACGATCCGCGCGCTGGCCGCATGAGCATGGATCGCCTCGGGCGCATCGCGATAGAGCGGCGCCGCGTCATTCAGCGCACCGCGGATCTGTGCCTCCTCGCATTCCGAGCGGAGGAAGGCATGCACCAGGCTGCGCAGGCGTTCGAGCGGCGGCCTTGTCCGGTCCTCGAGAATTCGGTGCAATATGTCGCTGGTTGCCCGCCACTCGTCGCTCTGCAACCGGAACAGGATCGCAGCCTTGTTGGGAAAATATTGATAGAGCGAACCGACGCTCACCCCGGCCCGCTCGGCGACTCGCGCTGTGGTGAATCGCTGCGCGCCTTCGGTCGTCAAAACCTGAACAGCTGCATCGAGGACGGCCGCGACGAGATCGTTCGAGCGCGCTTGTTTCGGTTGTTTGCGCGAGGAGACCGGGGCGCTGTGTCGGGTCGGCATGCGGAGTTCAGCCAATGCGAATAGGAAAGCTGACGAACTAGTCGTATTTCTCGTGGCGAGCAAACACTGCTCGAAACCGGAGAAAATCGATGACCATCCTGACCAGCGCGCCCGTGGCGCCGCTGCTTGATCGCCTGTTCGCAGAGGCCGATGCCCTGTCGCCGCAGACAAACCCTGCCTTCGCATCCATCTCGAGCGAAGAACGTCGCCGGCTCATGTCGAGCAAGGCCGAGTATCGCGAATTCTATAGCCAGCTGAAGGACTATGCGCTTCCCGTCTCGCGCGAGACCGGCAAGCTCCTCTACATGCTTGCGCGGGCGAGCAATGCGCGATCCATCGTCGAGTTCGGCACGTCGTTCGGCCTCTCGACCCTGCATCTCGCGGCAGCGCTGCGGGAAAATGGCGGCGGCCGGCTGATCACCTGCGAATTCGAACCGTCGAAGCTGGCAAGGGCCAGGGAGAATCTCGCTATGGGCGGGCTGTCGGATCTGGTCGAGTTCCGCCAAGGCGACGCGCTCGAGACGCTTGCGTCCGATCTGCCCGAAACGGTCGACCTGCTTCTGCTCGACGGCGCCAAGTCGCTCTATCTTGACGTGCTCGCCCTCGTCGAGAGCCGCCTGCGGCCGGGCGCCGTGATCGTCGCCGACAATACCGATTACTGTCCCGACTATCTCGAACGCGTCGGTTCGGCCGCGAACGGCTATTGGTCGATGTCGTTCACGGATGATGTCGAACTGTCGGTCCGCCTTGGGTGAGGTAGTGAGATTTGCGCGACGGTTGACTGCATGTCAGCCGTCGCGGCACAGTAAATCAAGCTAAGTATCTGAAATACCTAATATTATTTACCGCATGGGAGAGGCGCGAAATGTCAGCGTCCGCCTGACATTCCCAACAGTTGCGGACGATTGCTCTCCTCATGGCCGGACAGGGAATAGCGCGTCGATATGGCGTTCGGCGATGGCGCTGGCTTCGGCGGGGGTGAAGGCGTGTGGCGAGAGGCACAGCTCGAGCCACAGGCCATCGACCAGCGCCGTGATCGCGATGGCGGCGAGCCGCAGATCGGCGGCCGGCACGCCGCACGCAGCGAGCAGCGTTTCGAGATCGCGGCGATAGGCGCCGTAGAGATCGTCGTGCAGCGCTGCGATATCGGGGCGCGCCTTGACCAGGCTCCAGAACGCGACCCAGGTGGCGAGCAACGCAGGATCGGCGATCGGCGGAGCGAAGCTGGCAGTGGCATAAGCGAGCAGCCGGGCGCGGGGGCTCTCGCCGGCCGCAGCCATTGCTGCGTCAAGCGCGGCCGAAACCTTCGCGCCGACCTGGGCGTAGGTGGCTGCGATCAGGGCATCGATACCCTCGAAATAATGGCCGACCAGGCCGGGCGAGACTCCGGCCTCGGCTGCGATGCTGCGGACCGAGGCGCCGCTCGCCCCGTCGCGGGCAAGCACGCGCGCTGTCGCCTCGATCAGGCTTGCGCGGCGCGCGTCGGGCTCGGCGCGGGTGAAGGCGGCTTTTGCGACTTTCACCGCGCCTGCGCCGAGCGCTGAAGAGGGACTGAGATGTCCCATATCTGCCTCGTGAACTGCCGAACCATGTCCCGCTTCCTCACCAACGTCACCTCGATTCAACGCGACAGGGCAATCCCCTAACGCATCCCCATGCCCGCCGCGACCACCGCGTCGTAGATATGTTTTTCCTCAGGCTTGCCTTTCTAACAGCCTGTTGTACGATCGTACAATAAGGAGAATCGCGTGGCGCACGGCTTTGCAGAGAAGAGGGAAGCGCCGGATCCCGACGCCGACTGGAGCCTGCCGGGCTGGCTCTATACCGATCCAGAATATTTCGAGGTCGGGGTCGCGCGTGTGATCCGACCGTCCTGGCAGATCGTCTGCCATGTCAGCGACATCGCCAATCCCGGTGACTATCAGACGCTCGACTATATCGGCGAAAGCGTCATCGCGATGCGCGGCGAGGACGGGCAAAT